>ULVF01080692.1_pt1 | contig 15672 bp, 15 predicted proteins | sample 1959201 | NCBI WGS metagenome assembly ULVF01 (sample SAMEA4835779, study PRJEB28245) | human gut metagenome | biome: gut microbiome; material: fecal sample | place: Denmark | collected 2008 | reverse complement strand
CGCCCAGGAATCCCACGATTTCAATCGTGGGAGGTGTCAAACCTAATAGAAAGGATTGTATGACTGTGAAACGATTGAAACAAATTGTCACAATCGGCTGCGTTGCGGTGGTCGCTGCGCTGCTGATGGCTGGATGCGGTGAGCATCGGCTGGTATCGATTTCGATGCCGGAAACGATAGATTTGAAGCTCGGTGAAAGCACCGCAATTGAACTGACCGGAACTCTTAAAAATGGCACTGAGGTGACGGGAGACCAGCTCACGCAGCTTCTCGAACATCGAGGAATGACATTTGAGAGCTTTGCGCCGAGCGTTGCATCTTTGGATGACACGCTGCGCTTGACGGCCAACTCGTCCGGCAGAACGGAAATCAATATCTATAGCCGGGATAACAACCTGAACTGCAGCGCGGAAGTGACTGTCGTATCGCCGCTTGAAGGCTTTGAGATGGATGATATTGTCGCTACTACAGATGATACTCTAGTAACTCCTGAATATACGACAATTCCTGAAACAGCTGATGTGGGTGAAGTTACGGTAAGTGTGGGGGATGAATCGATTGCCCGAGTGGAGAACAATAAGATTGTTCCTCTGAAAGCCGGAACTACCACGGTCACTATCACGGCAGATAATGGTGTGTCCAAGACCGTGAAGCTCAAGGTCAAGCAGGCTCCGAAAGAACTCTATGCCGATAACCTAGAAGTGGAAATCGGTGAAACTAAGACGATTCATGTCTATACTGATGTTCCTGACCCTGATACGGATAACGATAACAGCCTGTATGAGTTTGAGAACGCCGATAATTCGGTTTGCGCCGTCAACGTTAAGGGTGAAGTGACGGGCATTTTGGTTGGCACAAGCAAAGTTAAGGTCACAAATAGCAGTGGCCTTGAGACAACAATGACGGTAAATGTTGTACCGAAAACCGCACACATGACGCTGACTTTTGGCGCATCTGAGGATACCGAAAGCACCAACGAAAACACTGAAAATCAGCCCGCAGAAGCCACTGACAACGCCGATTCCAGCCAGGATAGCGTGGGAGGTAATGAATGATGAGACATATCAAGAAGTTCGCAGCACTGCTCCTTGCAGCTATCTGCACCATGATGGTTCTGACTGGATGTGTGGATAAGGCTTCTCTGTATGATGATACGCAGCAGATTGCGGCCGGAAGGACGGCATACTCTGCGACCGGGTATCAAGGTGGCTATGTGATGGGCGACGGGTCTTTTGATTTCACGGCAAGCGCTGATAAGCTTGTAGGAGCCGTTGAGGCGTTTGATATTGATGTCAAGAATGAGTCCACCCTCGTTGATTGCTATACGACCGTTGATACCACAAATGGCGAATTCAAAATTCTGTTCATCCACACTGACAACAAACAGATTATTGCTGAGTATATTGATGATGCATACAGTGACCTGGTTCTTCCTGTCGGCAACTACAAGGTGTATCTTGTGGGCAAAGACGATGCAGCGTTCGACGTTGGTATTGGTCTTTACAGTTTCGGTGAGAATGTGAGCTGGTATGAACCTTCCAAAAAATAAAATGTGACTTTTTCCGTGCCCTGGGACGAAAAATCCTGGGGCAATTTTTAATTTTTCATAAATATTGTTGCGGAAATGTGCGAATCAAAGATAATGAAAACATAGGGCAAAAAAGCACGTTAATCGCTGAAAAAAGTGACTGCCTTTTCTTTTTTTGTCTTGTTTCTGGAAAGCAAATGTGTCTTTTCGAGAGCATCCAAAAAACGGTGTCACAAGAACAAATTACAATGTACCTTTTCAAAAATAACAAGGAGGTTTTTATGAAATCCACCAAAAGCGTCAACAGCAGCGTGAGCTGTGCCATTGCGGGTGAATGGGAAACCCCGGATGAACTGTTCCAGGAACTTGACCGCGTTTATCATTTCACTTTGGATGCCTGTGCCCGCCCCGAAAATGCCAAGTGCCAGAAGTTCTTCACTAAGAAGGAAGATGGTCTTGCACAGGATTGGCGCGGCAATGTCGTGTATTGCTGCCCTCCGAGCGGGACCCGAAATCTGCGCCTGTGGGTTGCGAAGGGTGCTGCTGAGGGCAAGAAGAAGAACACGACCGTTGTCATGCTGCTGCCGGTATCGACTGATGCTGCCTGGTTTCAGGAACACATCTATCTCCAGCCTGGCGTTCGGGTGCATTTCCTGCCGGAACGAGTTAAGTTCACCAACCGCCTGCTGCCGTCCTATGCAAAGTATGGTCAGAACGGAACGAAGGACCCTGCCGGTGGTATGCGACCCTCAATGGTGGTTGTGTTCACCGGCTCGAAGCGCAAGTTCTGCTGTGAATGAATAGGGAAAGGAGATAGAAAACCATGAAAAAGAAAATCACGATTGTGGATAAGGACCTGAACCAGCTTGTGGTTGTTGCAGATTGCAGTAGTGCTCTGTATCAGGACCGGGGCACGAAACTCGGTGAGCAGAATCTTCTTTCCGATACTGCCGTCACCTTTAAGGTCTATGATGGAACGGCTCAAGTTGCTGTAATGATGGCAGACATCCTTCAGGTTCCGACCAAGCAGGGAACGATGGCGGATATCTGGCCTACTCTTGCCAATCCGCTTCCCGACAAGCAGCTTGCTATCAACTATCTCTGTGCCCGAAATGCCGAACGCCAGATGTTGTGTGACAAGAACCTGAAAGACAGCGTTGCGATGGTTCTGCCCGTCACAACACATCTTTATATCGACTCCATCAAGGTCGAGAACGCCTATAAACGGCGCGGGATTGCTACCGGGATGCTGGATTTTGCTGTGAGCCTTGCTTTGCCCGAAACCATCGGCTTGTTCTGCGCCAATGAGGACGCAGAGATGAAAGCAATGCTGAAAACTCTCAAGTTCACTCAGTCCCCGCTCAAAGCACAGAACACGCCCTGGAAAGAGAAGTACTTCTACTACAAGCGCCTCAAGCGCCTGGCTCGATAAATTATCAGGAGGCTTTTATTGATGGAATCTAATAAACCGCTTCGTACACATCCCAAGATGACGAAAGTTTTGCTCGGCCAGATTGACTCACTGGATAAGGCAGGCCGCTCGGTTGAAGACATTGCCGCTGCGCTGAATACTACTCCGGAAGCTGTACAGCGTGGCATCGATAAGCTGATTGACCGGCGACGCTCTGAGATTCGTGCAACGCCTGGTGGTGCATTTACGGTGGCTGCTCAAAAGAAAACGGTCCGCGCTGTATGTGCCGAACAGAGCTGCCCGTGGCGTTGTGACGCAAAGGACTACTGCGTTTGGCCGACTTGCCTGAAACGGACTGTCAATCTTGACAAGACCGTTCCGGTATGTGCCAGCGTTGTGAGCAGTGAGACGATGCCCAATAATGCAATGCCTGGGACTGAGCCTGAAGTTGGGCCCAGTGCTGAAGCTAAAACTCAAGCCCCGAATGTCTGAGAAGGAGGATTATGAATTATGTCTGAGAACCGCAGTTTGAACAGCTTGTTTGCTCGGCTGGATGAATCGAAAGCAAACCGCGCAAATGAAGCAAACCGTGAACATGAAAAAGCCGCAGAGGAAGCTGAAAAGGAACGCCAGAAAAAGAAGGTGGAGGAATCCGCTGTTGAGAAGTACCGCGTGTACGATGACGATTACGAGCCGGAAGTTATGATTCCGAAAGGAAACCCCGGCGCTATGCAGCAGCCTGCCAAGCCGAAGAAGGAAAAGAAGGAAACTAAGGAACAGGAGATGGATGAAATTACGGACGGAAATCCGTTTATCAATACTTTGTTCCGCCGCAGCAATAAAACCCAGAGCCCGACAGCTGCCGCCAAGCCCTCTGCGCAACCTGCTGCACCTGCACAGCCTGCTCCGGCACCGCAGCCTACGCCTGCCGACACTCCTTCCCTGGACAATGAGCAGGAAGATGACACCCTCGTATTCCAGCACATTCTGGACGGTGCAAAGAGCCCTGACGCAAATGCTGCTCAGAGCGTCTCTCAGCCCGAAAACGATGGAATTGAAATTGACCTGAGCGATATCGAAAACGACGCTGCAGAGCCTGTCAAGGGGGATGATGAGCCGATTGAAACCTCTTTGAGCTTCTCTCAGAACGAGCCTGAAGCCCCTGCTGTTTCGGATTCTTTCTCTTCAGAGATTCCGAACGAACAGTTTGTTATGCCGGATACCATGTCGGATAATGACGGGGCGCAGGGAGAATTGGCTCAGGAAGATGAAGCAGCAGAATGGCCGAGCGGCATGAGCGCTCCTCATTTCATCGAGGAAGAAAGCTCTTCCAGCGATGTCAAGCCTGTGGGCGATGAGGAAGCCAATGCTTTCCTGTATGCCCGATTTGACAAGAACAATCAGTATGGCGCGTTTGGTCTGTGCATTGATACCGGTAAGAATCTGATTCAGAGCTCTTATAGCGGCGATGCAGGCGATGAAGTGGAATATGCACTGCGCGGCGCTATCGAGATGTTCCGGATTCTGGAAGAGCATGATATCCATGCTGTGACCGTCTATACGGAGCCGGAACTTTCCAAGGCGATGAAAGAGAACGCTCGCCGTCTTATTAACGGCAAGTCCGAGATTTGCCGCAAATACATCGAGATGTCCTGGAAGGCTATGACCAGTATCGGCATTGAGTTTGATACAAACCGGGATATCCACAGCGAGTATGCACAGCTTGCACTTGCAACGGCTCGTTACCTGGCATATCGTGATGTTGTGTGATAAGGAGGAAAAGGAATTATGAATCCGTTGGTCATTGCCGTTGATACCGGTAACAAGAACATCAAGACGCCGCATACTGAGCCTTTCAATTCAGGTCTTATCTGCCATGGTGCAATTCCTCCGGCAGTAAAGTCCGATACGCTTCTCTTTGACGGCAACTATTATACCCTTACTCAGTCTCGTATCCCTTATATGTACAATAAAACGACGGACTGGTCCTATTACGTTCTGACTCTCATTGCGATTGCCAAAGAGATGATGGCGATGGGGTATGTACGCCCTGGCCAGAAGCAGGTCAAGCAGGATGTGTGTCTTGCGATGGGCCTTCCTCCGACTCACATCCATGACCTTGCCTCTGAGTACGATAAGTACTTTGGCCGTGATGGCCGCCGTGTGGTGTTTACCTACAACAATGTGGATTTTGAGGTTCGCATCGTTCGTGTCATGGTCTTCCCGCAGGGCGTTGCCGCGATTGCACCTTACATGTCCAAAATCATGGCTCGCCCGGAAGCCTATACCTATATCATTGATATTGGCGGTTATACCACCGACGTTGTGAAGTTCAGCCGTGGTGGTCAGGTTGACATGGCGTTCTGTGAGAGCTTCAACAACGGCGTTATCAAGATGTACGATGAGGTTCAACGTGCGGTTCGTAATCGCTTTCAGCTGGATGTGGACGACTATACCATCGACAACATTCTGCGCTGCGGTTACAATCCCGGCAAAGAACTCAATGATGTGGTTCACACGACCGCTCAGAACTATGCCCGCACTCTGATTCGGTCTCTGAAAGAAAAAGGCGTTGACCTGACGCTGTCGTATCCCGTGTTCATCGGCGGCGGCTCTATCTTGATGCGTCCCGTTATCGAGAGCGAACTCGGTCGTGATGATTATCTGTTCATCGATGACCCACGCGCCAATGCAGTTGGCTACAAAATGATGGCAGAAAGCAGGTTGGCTGCCGAAAATCGTTGATTGCGGGGTGATACACCTTGGCATCATCGAAACAAGACAAGGGTAATCAGGTGAGACTTCCGGTTTCTTTTGACCTCACAGACCCGAAACAGAAGGCGGCTTACGATATTCTGAAAAACGCAGGATATGGAAAGCGGACACCGACTATCGTAGATGCGCTTTTGAACTCTCTTCAAAGTGTTCCTGAGAGCGTCAGCCTCGAACAATGCCCTTCCTCAACGGAACTCCGAAATGTGATAGAAGAAGCTGTTGAAACTGCATTGCGCAAGTATCAGCTTTCTGGTTCTGCAGTTCAGACTCCCGAACCGCAAGTTTCGGTCCAAGACGTTGTGGCAAGGAAACCTTCTAAGGCACATAAATCCGTGCCTTCTCCATTGCCAAGACAGCCAAAGCCTCTTGAACGTCCCATGGGCAAGCAGATGCCAGAACCGGATAGACCGGCGGCTTCCGATGGAAATATGGATGTGCTGCTATCTATGGCGGACGCTTTCTATTAAAAATAAAGAGCCTCGTACACCAGATAAACTGGATTGTACGGGGCTCTTTTTGTTTGTCGAATTACTTGCTTTGCTCTTCTTTGGCTTTTTCCTCGTTCTGAAGATTCTGCGCAAAAGCGGTGAGAACTTGCGAGCAGCGGCGTCTTACCATAGCAGAGGAAGGGCCTTCTTGATTAAGATTGGCGATATCTGCGGCAGCGTTATAAATGATATGTGGGCCGAGAGCTTCGATGGATGCACCAATTTGCATGTAATCGGCGAATCTCTCTGCTCTGTTTTTTTCACTCTGAATGTTGATGAGTTCTGAAATGTCGTAGTGGAAAACATAGCAGAACGCCAACACCAACTCGAGCGGCATCTGCTTTGTGCCTTCCCGAATGTGCTGGATGGTTTTATAAGAGCATGTAGAGCCTAGAAGCGTGTTGTAGAATGTCGTAACATTTAGCCCTGACGCTATTCTCTGAGCTTCCATTACAGACAATATCTGTTTCTGAGTTTCTTTGTTCCACGAATCAAGCGGCATCCGAATTTGATTTGCGTATTGAACAACGTTATCCATGGAAATGTCTATATCTTGATTTGTCAAACTCATGCATCTCCTGACAGTATTTCATGGGAGCATACCCCTATATACAGTATATCACAAAGTTGTATGAAACGCAATTTAATTCAATAGTATCAACAGTTTTGCGACCGCTGTCCATCATATTGCAACGTTCAGAATTTTGCTAGACAACAAGTTGTACATATAATGTGCTCAAAATTTGGATGCACACTATATATTGTGGTCAGATGTGCATTTTTCTATTGCAAACCACTATATATTGTTGTATAATGCAAATATGATACAAGATATAGTGTCCGGGACATTAAAAAGTATTCTTGCGCGTCTGTGCGAATTGGCTATCATTTGAGGTAGTATCCTGTTAAAGATAGCGAGGAACAATGCTTTGAGCTAAGCCTGAACATCGAAGACAAATCATGGCGACAACGAAACCTGAAATAATAACAATCATTTGAGTCGAGGAAGTGCGTTTATGATATCAAGTAAAAGACCTATCGTTGTATACATTGAACAGGCAAGAATCCCGGACGAGACAACAAGCATCACGAGAAGCGAAGTGCCCATCACCGGCGATATCGTGGTCCACCATCGTATTCAGAACGGAGCCAATAACAAAGCTATGGGTGATGGCTTTTTGAAAGAATTGTATGACGTCCTTAATGGAGCGGTCGGCGAGAACCTGAGATTTGAAGATGGGGCTTCTGTTTTTGTCTATACTTCCTGTGCAAGAAGCATTGAGAATTACGAGAATTTTGAACGAAATATTCGGTTTGGGTCCGATTTACCAGTACATAGTTTCCGAGCATGCCAGAAAATCTTCAATCTTTGCAAAGAAAATCATTATGATTTGCACATGTCTGAAAATACAATGCTTGGTGAAACCATCAAAAGCGACGCGAGAGCTGAGCTTTTGAATGTTTTGAGGAAAACAGGGGAGAGGGGGAAAATGAATGATGGCACTGGAAAATAATCTGGTTGTGGATTCGGATGCTGAACTGAAAGCTTTCTTGAGTTCCATCCTGTCCTCGGAGGGAATTGTTGTGAACATCAATCGAACTTTTATTGCCTACAACAACGGCACGAACCGCAATAGGGTGTTTGCCCGATGCGCGAACCGGATGGCGCAAAAAGGAACCGACGAAAAATTCGTTGTCATTGCCTTGATGTGCTATCCGGCATTGAACTGGATTCTCAAAGCACGAGATATCGATGCTATGATTGAACAGCTCCATGATATGGATACGGACGGTTCAGTCCGTAACATCTCGGAGATTCAGTCACTGTTGGAAAACAGCACAGGTTACGTAAAGCCTCGTTTACATCTGGAAATGCGTAAACTTTTCTTTGCGAGATGCCAACAGCTGGTGGATGCAGTTGATGATGCAATGAATCGGGCGGTATTCCGGAGTGCTCAGCCTTGCAAGCCAGCCCGCATTTCACTGGCAATGGCAATGCTTCGTGGCTCTATTTTGGACAGCGACCCGGTATCTGCCGTTATGATTCGGAATAACTTTGATGGAATCATCGAAGATATTGCGAAAGTCGGTGGCGAAGCCATCAAGGAACTGGTTCTCCAGTTGGCTCCCAATGAGGGAGTTGTCCAGGGCGCTGAAGCTGCTTATCTCTATCACAACACAGAGGTACTGCTTCGTGAATATTCCCGTATCACGCATCCGTCAAGCGTTGACGGAAACAGTACCCTGCGCTTGATTGCAACTGCTGGCAATCAGTTGGATGCATCTGACCATAAATCGGATGCACGCTATGCTCAGGCACAGATTCTTTTGCAGTATGCAAAGTTGATTGGCGGCGCAATCGAGCTGCTGAAACAGTTCCCGGACGGTGACTCGAAACTCTACGATGTGCTGATGCTCGTCGTCAATGAGAAGTATGGCCCGAACGGAACCGATGAAGCAACTCTTGCCAAACAAGTAGGAATCAACAGTTCTTACTTTTGCGAAAAGAAACATCGCGCATATACCGCACTCTCTGCTCTTTTGTGGGGATGCGATATTGAGTCTTTGCTATCTTTGCTTAGCAAGGATTAGTTTTCTGTTACCCAAAATCGAGACTGGAGTTTCGACTAATCGGATTTCAGCTTGGTTTGGTAGATAACCCATAAGTATGTATTAACCTCGTGTCCCATCATCAGGGATACGGGGTCGATAAAACACACGTAAAATCGAGACTGTAATTTCGACTAATGGCAGGAGGTTAGCGAAAATGGCAAGCAACAATGGTTATCTTACACACTGCCGCATCTGCGGTACACCGATTTTCAGCCTGGGGAACCGTCAATTTTGCTCTGCGTGCTACGCTCAGAACCGGCGCAATGCAGCACATCGCAGCAATGCGGAAGCCAAAATGAGAAGAGAACAGGCAAAGCGCGAGGAGGAAAAAATGAAAGCATCTAATAAAACTGTTACGAGCGCACAGGAATTGGCTATGAGAGCAAAGCTCTCTGAAATGGGTGGTATCTCTTACGGGGAACTGTCCTTGTGGGAAATGTCTCACGGCCTGGAATTCTCTGCATGGGAACACGAATGGGAAAAGCTCAACGGTGGCACGAATTCTGACGGCACCAAGTTCCCGGACCATCTGCCGGAAGGGTTCCCGAAGCGCCGTGTTCCGCCGGAGCATCCTTGGGTCCATTCGGCTGCCTGCCATGGCTAATCACCGGAAAAAGTATAAACGGTCTGAGGATTACCGATACCGGTATGTCTTGAATCACCCCGGAACTTTTGGAAAGTTCTACATGTGCCCGTATTGTGGACGCATTATGACGCGCAATTCGATGCAGGTTGACCATATCATTTCCATCAATCTGGCTAACGAGCATCGGGCGTACCGAATCCTTGTTCCGAACGATGACATCAACAATATCCGAAATCTAACGGCTTCTTGCCCTGAATGCAATAACAGGAAATCTGATTCGGGCGGCGGCTGGATATTCCTTGGCCGATTCGGCAAGTACATCTTTATTTTGATTTGGGCAATTCTTCTTTTGTCTTGCTTAGCTTTTGTCCTATGCTGCATGTCTGGGACTCTTAAACGTGGCTTTTTGATTCCATATGTTGCAGATATTGCAAATGTTTTGCTGCACTGGATTTCCGACACGATTGCTCAAATGTTTCGATTTAATACATAACACCACACAAAAACCGAAAGGAGATATTTGTTCATGGAACCGAATTCGACTCTGGGCGAGCCTATTGGCGTTGTCCACGTTACTATCAACGGCCAGAAAGTTCCGGCCAATGTCTATGCCGACCGCACCTGCATCATGCCGGATGGCACGATTCGAAAGGTCAAACAGGAGGTAGTCGATGCACTGCTTGCAAAGAAACGTGCGGCAGAGATTCCGGCTCAGACTCCTGCACAACAGGCCCCCGCTGCTCAGCCTTTTATTACCCGCGTTCAGTCTCAGCCTGTTGTTCAGCCCGTGCAGCCTGCCGCACCTCAGCCCGCTGTTCAGACTCCGCAGACCACGATGCAGTATGGCGTTTCTGCTCATGGCGTCTCTCCTGCACAAGCTCCTGGATATCAAGTGCCTGTAACGGGTTCTGTTGAACAGCCTTCCCAAGCGACTGCATCCGTTCCCTATATTCCTGACACCAATGAACTTCCGGACCAGATGACGGCCACTCGCCAGACAATGGTGGCTCAGGAATTGATGCAGCAGGAGGCAAACGAAGCGGCCAAGAAGCGTTTCGGGCTTGGCAAGGGCAAAAAGGAAAAGCCTGCAAGCGGCGTTCACCACGCCGCACCGGCACCGACTCAAGCCACCGCAGAGCCTGCTCGGCCTTCGCAAAAGAAAAAGAGCAGCAAGGTCATTGCAGCAATTCTGGCAGTTGTCATCGTTGGCGGTGTGGCTGGCTATGCTTTCGTACCGTCCGTCTATGATGGTGTAAACGGAGTTCTCACTGCTGTAACCGGACATCAGGTTGGCGTACCTCCCGTATCTGAAAATTCCAATAGTGATGATGTCGTTACGCCTCAGCCCACTGTTAATCAGCCTGCATCCGGCAGCACCGACACCACTTCCAATGAAGTAAACAAGGTTCTCGGCGATATCGACATGAGCGGCGATGTCACCATTGAATTTTACGCCAACGTTAAGACTGCAGATGGCAGAGAATATAAAGTCCCTCTGTCTACCGCAAACCTCACCGATGGCACTCTGACTGTACTTCTGGATTCCGGCGGCTATCCGCTGACTCAGAATGCTCAGTGAATCGGTATCAGCTTACACAAATCAACTTCAAAAAGGAGGATAAGCGGGGCTGATGCCGCTTCTTACAAAATAAAGGCCGGGAACCCCCACAACTTTAGTCGTGGGATGAAAGGCATCCAAGTAAAAAAAAATGGTTGCTGTCTATCTTCGGATAGGCAGCTTTTGTTTGCCTGTGCTTGCGAATTGCCTATCATGGATAGTAGAGCCCAAATGAAAGGAGGAGGACTTATGGCTTTCGGAAGCAAAGAGAGCACGCCGTCATTTGTGTTGACGCTACCGCTGGATATCAATTCTAACGAGCAAGACTATCTATATAAATACTGAAACTCTAAAATACGATACCGAAGCTCTTAAAGCTGCTTTTCCTGCATTTTTGAAGATGCATGAAAATACAAAAAAGCGCCTGCAGGAAGCTGAAAGCTATCTTCCCGCAAGCGTTGGGTTCTAAAAATAATAGTTTTCCGGGGGCCTCGACACGTCCCTCGTGAGAGAGCTGCCTCGCAAGAGGTGAAACTCCACAGGAGGATGCACTCAAAAAGTTGGGAACGCAGACAAGTATGTTGGTCAACCTGCAAAGGCTGGACGCTCACGAAAAAGTCACACCCGTGGCTTTTTGTGGGAAACCGCATAACTCGCTGCCTGGTGTGATGCATGGTGATAAGCCTTGCGGCTGCCGCCCAGGAATCCCACAGTTTCAATCGTGGGAGGTGTCAAGCACCAAACAATATGATAATTTAGATTGTAAACGCAGGTTCTGGCGTTTACGTAGGGTCATGATTTCATATTGCTGTTATAACATAATTACGATATTTTTTCAAGAGCATACAGTTATAGGCAATTCATCCCCCACATGAATGAGGGGGAATTCTTGCCACGTTTTCTTAAAATGCTGGATGGTACTGTCGTTACAAACAGTATTACATTCAAATAGCTGCGACTTTTAGAACCTGCAACAAACTATTTAATCGAAAGGATGTGAATGAGCAATTCCTCCCACGGCTAAAGCCGTGGGTTTCCTGCTCTATATTTTATGAACAATATGATTAACTCGCAGAAAATCAAATATGCTTTCTGTGCGGCTGGCAGTGCAGCTCTTGGCCTTATCTTTGCACTGTATACACGAAGAATTGTGCTCATTGCTGCTGGATTTTTCGTGGCCGGGTATTTTGTCGTGGAATATCTGGGAGTTGTACAGAGGGCGAAAGACGGGAAATATGTCACGGTAAAGGCTTTGGCCGTCTCGGCTGACCAGCAGCGTGACATGACCGGCATTAAAGAGACTTGGCGGTTTGTCCCGGTAGATGAAGAGGGAAATCCGCTTCGTGACACAGCTTCCCACGACATCTTCCTCACCGTAAAGCAAAAGGACCGTGACTACCATATTGGTGGAACCTACAACATGCTGTTTTGCCTTGAAGACGATAAGGGAATGAACAACGAAACGCTCGTCAGTATCGAGCAGTGCTTTCCGGCTTCCTCGACCGCAAAAAAGGCACAGGAACCGGTTCAAGAGCAGACCGCAACGCAAGAAGTTGGCGCAATCGTGAAGAAAGTGAACTTCCAGAACGTAACCAACAAACCCAAGCTGATTGTGCTGGATAATCGAAACCGTAAGCAGGACGGTGATACTGAATGAACTTTCCGATGATTGTTCTTTTATGCTTCGTGTGCTGTCTGTTCTCGTGCAGAGTAACGAAAGATAGAAGAACTCTGACGGGAATCGTGGTCATGGGTAGAACCTATAAGCGACGCAGTAAATCGCTGGAAGCGACGGCACTCGAAATCATTGTGACGAATACAGGAAACACTGCCCTTAAATTGGAAGTTCCGGGGTGCAAGGATTATGTTGCTTTGCGCCTGAACCGCCACGAAGTAAAAAAATTCAAGGAAGCTTTGATAGCGTGCGGGAACGAGCCGATGGTCGTGACTCTGTTTCAATATAAAGTCAACGGCAAGCACTGTTATATTCTTTATCATGAGCCCGGCAAGGAAGACTCGTACCCGAAATTTGACGGCGCAAAAGAAGATGAGCTGAAAACAAAATGCCGCACCGCTCGCAACATTGCCTTTGTGCTCTATGGCTTCTCTCTTATTCTGTATCCATTAGCGTGGTGGGTATCGGTAATCCTGATAGTAGCTGCTTCCGTCCTGATATACCTGAACATTCCCTTGCTGGATGATGAACTTTGGTTTGATTCCTGCGAATTCATTAAGCGTCCGAAACAGGTAAAAGGGAAGAACTCGGATTCTGATATAGTTGCTTCTCAGGCATCAATTATCCTTGAAGAGATTTCTGAAAAATATCAGGACAAAGGGAAATCGGACAAAGACTATGAACAGCATCAGGAAACATCTGCTAAACCGACTGAAAAAGAACCGACCAAGGATTCTAAGAAACCCGAAACATCCGCCCCGATTAACAACAACGAACCTGTAAACGTCAAGGTGAACATTCACACCGAAATCAATCCGAAACCCTCCGAAATCCTTGACGTTCTGGCAGATGAATCTGAACCTATCGTTCCTCCCGCCCCTAAATCTGCATCGACTCCCCAAAATGCAGATGCCGCTGAGCCTTTTGATTCTGCGGACATCTTTGAGCCAGAGCTGGAGCCTGAACCGAAGCCCGAAAAAGAGTCGGTCTTTGATTTGCCTGTGGATGATGACGATACGCAGGACCCCTTCGCCGAAAATTCTGATTCCCACGCTGGTCTTTCATTTGACCCCAGCGGCATTGACATGGATGATGAAAAGGACCCGTTTGCGGACGATGATGCTAACGTATTCAATCCTCCCGATGATGTGGATGAGCATGAAGAGGAACCGGATATGGATATGATGGACTTCGATATCCCTGCTTCTTCTGAACCCGATACCGTTGACAGCCCCGCGATAGAGCAAAAGCCGCCTATGCCGGATAAAGTTCCTGAAATGCCCGCAAAGAAGATGAACGCGTTCGGCACTCTCAAAGCAGCAGCGACCGAGCCTAAAGTTGAACCTCACGAATCCGCAAAATCCGTTGAGAGCCATCCGACTCAGCCCCGGCCCCAAAAGCCTGATGTTCCTCAGACACCAAAAGCTGAACCAAAAGCTGAACCGGTAGCACCAGCTCAGCGCCCAAAAGCAGACAGGGAAGCGGCTCTCGCAGGCTTTAACATTACTCGCAAGGTCGAACCTTCAAAAGAAGTGAAGAAGCCTAAGAAACCCATCACGGATAAGCGGACGAGCACTTCAAAATCAAGTCCCAAGGAGGATTCGGCAAAGGCACCTAAACAGAAGCAGCCATCCAAAGAGGCTCCTGCAAAATCGCAAAAGAAACCGGCAAATGAAAAGCAGCAGAATTCTGACGAGCCCAAAAAGGCCCAGCCGTTTGACCAGAGCTTCCGAAAGCGTGGCAGAGGCTCTTCCAAAAAGGCCCAGCAGAGCAATGGTCAAATCAGCTTTGAAGAACTTCATTGAGTACAAAATTCGCCCAAACGCTCCGAAACTTGCGGAAATGTGCGAATCGCGAATAATGGAAAATGTTGAGCCGGTCTCCCATTTTCCAGCTCAATCGTATTATCCGTAAAATGGTCGCAAGTCAGAGGCAAGCAAAAAATGAAGACTCTCAAACAAATTGTTGCGCTGCTGCTTAGTATTGCTGCTTTGCTCGCATCTATCTTTTCTCTGATGGATGTCAAACGAAATGTTGAGCGAAATAAGCAGGCAGCAGATTTCGCAACACAGGCGATTCTTTCGGCTCAGTCATCTACGCTGTTGGAGCCGACACTTGATGTGGATGCCAGCCGCCTTGAACTTCTTTCTACTGAGGTTAGGAACACGGAATTAACACCCGTCAATCAAACTCTTGATGTTCAGGCTTCTATTCAGAAAATCGATAACAAGTTGAAGAACATCCAGGAAGAAAAGAATTCCGAAAAAGAAAAGGAAGAAGCAAAGGCCGAGCAGCAGGCAGAAGCGACACCGGCAGGTCCGAACTATAACGACGATAACGATTACCCGAACTTCTGCGGCCGATTGCATATCCCTGCGGCCGGGGTAGACGTTGCGCTTTATAACAACACGGACCAGGAAACCTGCAACCGTGAAGACAGCGCATGTGTTTTCCCAAAAGCACCGCAGGATGGCGGCAGCAATATCGTCGCGGATAACGAAATACCTGGCCTGACATCCGTGACAATCGGCTCGACCGCATATGTCATCACTCCGTCTGGCGAACAAATCAACTACGTCTGTGTGGATGCCTGTGACGGCCACAACGATGTGACTGGTTTTGATGCTTTGCAGAAAAATGACGGAACGGTTGTTTGGGGTACTGCGGACCTTATCGTATATACCTGCCTGAACGATGCCTACAATGTTCGCATTGTCTGCTTCAACCGGGCTTGAGGAGGAAAAGCAGTCAATAACCCACGACTAAAGTCGCGGGCTTGCTCCGGTAAGTCTACGTTTTAGAAGTGTCCGCAAGGATATGTTGACTACCCTTTGCGCATTAAGTTGCGCCCCGTTATAAGCGAATAGACAGTTACCGTACGGTGTAAATCCTAGCCGTGCGCTCTAAGGCAACACATCACGTAAAGCTGAGGCAAAGCCGACAGGTGTGGCTGCATCAAGCCGTTTATAACCTTGGGGAAGGATTTTAACCCTCTTCGGAGGAGTGAGCAGCTTCTTTTTAGCTGCAATTTTATCGAA
>ULVF01092939.1_pt1 | contig 15681 bp, 10 predicted proteins | sample 1959201 | NCBI WGS metagenome assembly ULVF01 (sample SAMEA4835779, study PRJEB28245) | human gut metagenome | biome: gut microbiome; material: fecal sample | place: Denmark | collected 2008 | reverse complement strand
TTTATGTACCGCTGCGTTGTTCTCCGAGCGAAAGCGTCCCTGAGCGCATAATAATAATCCTTATTTTTGTCGTCACTGATATTGTTAAATCAAAATCCCATTGCAAAGTGCAATTCCAAGTACTGCCGATATAAGTATAAGTATTCCGTTACCTGCCTTTGCCTTGAGCATAAGTACCAGATTTACAAAATAAATAACAAATGTAATGATAAGTGTCGTAACCACACTTCCTCCTATAGCTGTTCCTGTTTCTATATTCTGGTATATCATTGATACCATGACATTTAGCAAAAGTCCTGCTATTATCGGTCTTATCCATCTTCCGATAAGCTTAAATACTGCTATTCCCTCAAATTTTTCATAGAGGTAATATATTATACAAAATACTATTCCTGATGCTGCAACACTGCACGCAAATCCTGCAAGTGCTACCGCATATCCCTGAAGTACACTGCCGTCTATGTCAAAACCGATAAAGTAACCGATTCCGGCAAGTGTCTTACAGAGGATAGAACCCGGAAGTACATTTACTATTGAAACGAGCTGGCTGTAAAATTCATTTTCCTTTATCATTCCGGTACTTACAAACATACCGTCTGCTACTGATAAATAAGCATCACCGCCACCGAAAGATATTATTGATGATGCAAATCCTCTAAACAGATAAATCCATGTGTCTTTTGTTATGATAAATGCCGGTATTGAAAGTATTATTATAAATAATAACCATGTTATCATCTCTTTTGAAAATCCTGCCGCTGTGAGCCTGTGTCCTGCCATTTCAAGCTCTTCTTCGGATCTTTTACCTTTGCTCATACCATATCTCGTACAAACATAAAGTCCATGTATTGCAAGTATGAACATAAATATCTTTAACCCTGTCTCAAGATAAATATTCTGTATTATACCTGCTTTTCCTACACAAAGTATATATAATATAATGGTAATTCCTGAAACAAGTGTATTTTTTATGTTAAATCTGCAATGTGTATAAAATATTCCAAAAAATGCAATTCCAAGAACTTGAACCGTTGAAAGTCCAAATACAGGTGTTTCTTTTATGCCAAGTATATTGTAAACAGATTTTCCGCATGATAATATAAAAACAGCTATCATTATAACAAATGCCCTGCCAAATCTTTTTACAGACTCTTTCTTTGCTTCCTGCATACTCTTTACAGCATATTGTGTAAGAAGGCAGCTTATAAATGCTGTAAGACCGATAGAAAGACACTCTATCTGCACAAAAAGTTTTTCGTCAACCTTTGACAAAACTGATAACATAAGTACGGTCATAAGCACACCCGGAAAAGCCATAAGGAATGCAGCAAGTGCCATACCCTTAGCTCCATATGCACGCTTTCCAAGACCTGTAGCAATCTCGACCGGTAAAGCACCCGGAGTAATACTTGCCACGATTACATCCTTGTCATATTCACTTTTTTCAACTATTTTCTGGTCTTCAACAACTTCTCTTTCAATAACAGGGATTAAAGCAGTTCCGCCACCGAAACCAACCACACCTATTTTGAAGATTGAAGCCATCAGTTTTAATTCTTTTTGTATCTCTGCCTTCATATTCTTTAATTCCTATCTTTTTTCTATATCATATAGGATTACTATGAATAAAGCAAGCCTATTTACAAATTTTCTCACTTTTATTACAAAATCAAATATTTATTTGTGTTTTTATAACATTTAGTGATAATTCATAAAATATATCAAACAACTAATACTGTTCATTCACATAACATTTACTGTCATGCTATGTTTTCTCATAAGGTATATAAAATAAAACAGCATATGATTTCTGCCTAAGAACCATATACTGCCTTTTTTTATAAATTCGGAAAACAGTTCTTATCATAAATACTTCTTTAATCTCGAAAAAATATACTCTACAGTTTCTTCTATACTTTTTCCTGTAGTATCTACTTCAATATCAGGATTTTCAGGCTCCTCGTAAGGACTTGATATTCCCGAAAAATCGGCTATCTCACCTGCTCTTGCCTTTTTATACAAGCCCTTTACATCCCTTTTCTCACATTCCTCTAATGGAGTACTGATGTAAATTTCTATAAAACTGTCTTTTCCTACTATTTCTTTTGCATTTCTTCTATCTTTTCTAAATGGAGAAATAAATGATGTGAGTACTATAAGCCCTGCATCATTCATCAGTTTTGATACCTCAGCTATACGCCTGATATTTTCTACTCTGTCCGCTTCGCTGAATCCCAGATTTTTGTTCAGTCCCATCCTGACATTGTCCCCGTCAAGTACCATTGTCTTTTTACCGTAAATAAATAATCTTTTCTCAAGCTCATTTACTATTGTCGATTTGCCTGAACCTGACAAGCCCGTAAGCCATATCGTCTTTGGCTGCTGCCCTAACTGTTTTGCACGCACATCTTTTGTTATATCCATGCTGTGCCATGTTAGATTTCTCTCGGTATCAACATTTTTCTTTAGCTCTTTTTTATCAAATGCTTCTGTATCCGAATATTCGGTCCCACCCAAAATATCCTGCATAAAACAAATTCCATCTGTCTCTTTTGCAGAAAAATCTGATAAATTATCCATTTCTTCCTCCATAAATAATTTATTGCCGCAATTCCTATAAACTATACAGTTGTAAATTACAGCCCATTATTTTACTATGCGTATCTCATTTTTTAGTTTATGCACCTCATCATTATATTCTACATACACATGATATTCGTCCTTTGCAAACTCCTTTAAAGGTATCGCAAAGCTTTCCTTTTTATCTTTAAAAGCAACATTTTCCATATCTTTAACATATGCATTGTGCTCACCGATAAAATAAATCCTGTCAACTGCTCCCGGTCTCATATTGCAAAGAAATAATTCATCGCATATTCTTCCATGGCCAAAATAATAACCATCTGTTTTTTCTTTTGACAATACCGGCAGTTCACCAGCGAATTTTTCTAGTGGATTAAGTTTTCCAAATATCACATTATCATTCTTTTCCATTGATATGCAGAATTCTTTTATATCAGGTGCAAATATCCATGCACTTGAAAATACTTTTCTGATTTTTGAACCATGAAGTTTTTCTCCAGTGTCTGCATCAATTTCCTGGATAATGCTGTGCACATCATCCGTCTGCTCTCTCAGGTATCCCTGTGCAACAAGAAGATATTTTTCATCTTCAGAATGGATAACTCTTGAAAATCTAAGCGAACTTAACACCTCCGTCTGTTCACTTACCCTGTATGACATATCCTTTTCGTCTATATCTATTATCTTCACCATAGAATTTTTGGTGGAGCGTTTTCCTCCGGGCACAATGACTTTTCCATCATATTTAACAACATTTCTTATATCAAACAATACGATTTTCTTTTTGTCCCCATTGTCCTCCATAAGTGATGTGTATTCTGGAAATGAGCATACAGGTATAACGGCTTCCCCTTCTCTATGCTCTGACTTGTCTTTAAGCACATACTTACTCACATCGCTGTCCTGCCATACTTTTGGCGGTGCGATTATCCAGTCAGGCTTTAACTCTTTCCAGTCAATGCTTATTATAGAGTTAAGTCTTTTTGCCGTTATAAGTATCCTGCCGTCATTGTATTCTATGTTTGATGTGTCGATCCAGTTGTCATACACTCTGTATTTGTCACCGACAATACTGTGAATATCACAATATTTTATAAGTTCTCCTGTTTTTAGATTAAGCTCTGCTATCCTGTCAGATAAATGTCCATCATCAGATGCAGTAACAAAGAAAAGTGAATCTCCATGCTGTGTTATGGCTCTTCCTATCCTGTATTCAAGAAGATATGTCCTATACACTCTGCCCATATAATCCATCTCATGGTATCTGCACGGAGTGACCCTGCCGTATTTGTCAATCCTGTTTGCAGTCTTGTCCACAAGCAGAAAATGACCGTTTGCAAGCGGTATCATACCAAGCTTTCCTGTTTTTATCTGAATAGAATATCTGACATCTCCATTTCTGTCTATTGCAACCGGGCTGCCTATCGCAGTATTAAGTATTATAAAGCCAAATTGTGACATTTTCGTGTCAGTTTCTGAAACCATATTCCTTATATTTTCCTGAATAGGCGAAACATATATCTGAATGACTCTGTGCTTTATTGTCTCGCCGTTTTTATCTACAAGGCTTAAGTCAATTTTATTATTTCTGCCGCCATACAAGCCAAGTATCGGAACTCTGTGTCTTGTCGTGTACTCTGTCTCGCCTGTAAAATCGCAGTCCGGAGTGTCACCTATAACTCTATACACAACTTTACATTCTTTTGAAGAATTGAATAAAATAAGTGCCGTCTGTTTTGCAAGTCCATATGGATTTGGTATGACAAGCAGATATTTAAATGTGTAAAGATGCCTGTCAAGAATTTTTTCAAAAGCATAATCTCTGACCTGTGCCTGAAAACTTTTCTGCATCTCTTTCTTGAAAGGTGACATTACTCTTTTTTCTTTTCTCTCAAAAACTTCTGTCTCATACATCCTGTCAAGTTTGTTCAAATCACTTACGCTGTAAGTCATTTTGCCGCCATTTTTTACTTCCACAAATAATTTTTTCATAAATAAATTAGCCTTTCATCTTCATTGTAAGCTGAATCCTCTTTTTTTCAAGATCAACACTCATAACTTTGACATCAACTATATCTCCGACACTGACTACATCGAGCGGATGTTTAACAAATCTGCTGTCTGAAAGTTCCGATATATGAACAAGTCCGTCCTGGTGGACTCCTATATCCACAAATGCACCAAAATCAATAACATTTCTGACCGTTCCCTTAAGTATCATCCCCGGTTTTAAATCTTTCATTTCAAGTACATCGGTGCGAAGTATCGGCTTTGGCATCTCATCACGCGGATCTCTGCCCGGCTTTTCAAGTTCTTTTACTATGTCTGCAAGCGTTATCTCACCTATACCGAGTTCCTCTGCCATCTTTGCCTTGTCTTTTATGCGGTACTCAATGCTGTTTTTAGCATTTTTTCCACTTCCTGCAAAACTGTCCCTGCTGTTTTTAGAATTATTTCCAGCATCCTCAAATTCGATACCTGCACCGTCACCTAATGCTTTCATAAGTGCCGCACCAAATGCTGAATTTTTATTTTTTACAACAAAATCTTTCTTCTTTTTCTTTCTCTCAGGCTTTGTGTTTTGTGCATTTTTTTTATGCTCAATATTCTTTGCAGCCTCAGTCTGTATCTCTTTTAATTCTTCCTGTGATATGCCAAGTTTTTCAAGAAGTGCCTCGGCGGCATCATATGACTCCGGATGAACGCTTGTCGCATCAAGCGGATTGTCTCCACCCTCTATCCTCAAAAATCCCGCACATTGTAAAAATGCCTTTGGTCCGAGTTTGGCAACTTTCAAAAGCTGCTTTCTGTTTGTAAACTTACCGTTTTCCTCTCTGTATATAACTATGTTTTTAGCTATAGCCTTGCTTATACCTGATATATACTCAAGAAGCGAAGCTGACGCTGTGTTTATGTCAACACCAACCCTGTTTACGCAGTCTTCAACAACTCCCGTAAGTGTTTCCTCAAGTTTTTTCTGGTTCATATCATGCTGATACTGACCGACACCTATAGATTTTGGATCTATTTTTACAAGTTCTGCAAGCGGGTCCTGAAGTCTTCTCGCTATCGAAGCTGCACTTCTCTCACCGACATTAAGTTCCGGAAATTCTTCCGTTGCAAGTTTGCTTGCTGAATAAACGGATGCCCCGGCCTCATTTACGATGATATACTGAACCGACTTATTTATCTCTTTTAACATCTCCGCGATTATAAGCTCAGACTCCCTTGATGCAGTTCCGTTTCCTACTGATATAAGAGATATATCGTACTTATCAATAAGTTTCTTAACAGTTTTCTTTGTCTCCTCGACCTTATTCTGCGGTTCTGTAGGAAATACTACTGTCGTGTCGAGAACTTTTCCCGTACTGTCAACCACCGCAAGCTTACATCCTGTTCTGAAAGCCGGGTCCCAGCCAAGAACATTTCTTCCCTTAATAGGCGGCTGCATAAGAAGCTGTTCGAGATTTTTTCCAAAGACTTTTATCGCTCCGTCCTCAGCTTTTTCAGTAAGTTCATTTCTTATCTCACGCTCTATCGCAGGTGCTATAAGTCTTTTGTAACTGTCCTCTATAGTGTCCGCAAGTATCTCGTTTGTGTTTGCATTGTCGTTTGTTATAACCATCTTTTTAAGGTAAGTGATTATCCGCTCCTCAGGTGCTTCGATTTTTACGGTGAGAAACTTTTCTTTTTCTCCCCTGTTTATCGCCAATATCCTGTGACCTGCTATCTTGTCGAGTTTTTCCTGAAATTCGTAATACATTTCATAAACAGATTTTTCTTTTTCATCCTTAGCATTAGATATAAGTAAGCCCTCCTGCATCGTTATATTCCTTATATATATACGATAATCCGCATTGTCAGATATTATCTCGGCTATTATGTCTTTTGCTCCAGAAATGGCATCCTCAGGCGTTGCAATCTCTTTTTCCTCTGAAACATAGTCCATTGCAAGTGTTTCTACAGACTCTGATGCAGCCTGCTCAAAGATTATATCAGCGAGCGGTTCAAGACCTTTTTCTTTTGCTATTGTTGCCCTTGTTCTTCTCTTTGGTCTGTACGGCCTGTATAGGTCATCAACCACAACCTGTGTCTGTGCCTGCTCTATCTGCTTTTTAAGCTCCTCTGTAAGTTTTCCCTGCTCTTCAATGCTTGCAATCACCTGTGCTTTCTTTTCTTCAAGATTTCTAAGATAAGTCAGTCTCTCATTAAGATTTCTAAGCTGTTCATCATCAAGAGAACCGTGTGCTTCCTTTCTATATCTTGCGATAAAAGGAATAGTATTTCCCTCATCTATAAGTTTGATAACGGCTTCTCCCTGCCATTTTTTTATCTCAAGTTCCTCGGCAATCTTTGCCGCAATATCTAATTTGTTATCCATGATAATCTCCATTTCTATGCACATTTTCTGCCCATAAACAGTGTTCCTGTCCACACCTATATATAGCAGGAAACACTTTTTCTCTAAACACACAACAGACGGCTATAAAATAGCCGCCTGTTGTAAATATTATAAACGATTAAATTTTTCCGTGCTAACTATTTTGTATGTTTTACGCATCAAAACGAATCTTATTTATAACACTGCCAATCTCTTTTGCAGCATTTTCATATACTGCTTCAGTGATATCTTTTGTTACAAAACCTGTCTCATCATCATAACCTGCATCAACAAACTCAACCTCGCCGAATAATTCTTTTATCTTTGCTTCGTTATCAGCTTTGTTTCCTGATACTCTTACAAAGAATTTAGAAACTACTTCATCCATAGGCATAAGCTCAAGTTTCTCATCTGACCAGATGACATTGATGTTATTGTCAAGATTTTCTGATGCCTCCATAATATCAGATACAACCGCACTTGCTGTTGCAAGCTTACCTGCTCCCTGACCATAAAACATTACATCCCCGACCATGTTTCCTTTTACAAGGATAGCATTAAACACTCCGTCAACACTGTAGAGTGGATGGTCATGTGTGATAAGTTTTGGTGCTACCATCGCACTTACTTTATCCCCTGCTAATTTACTTGAACCAAATATCTTAACTTTTGCCTTAAGCTTTGCAGCATATTTAATATCCCTGTCAGTTATCTTTGTGATACCCTCTGTATAAATATCCTCAAAGTCAAGCTGCTTTCCATATGCAAGTGATGTGAGAATAGCAATCTTACGGCACGCATCATATCCCTCAACATCTGCCGTCGGATCAGCTTCCGCATATCCTTTTGCCTGTGCATCCTTAAGAACTGAGTCAAAGTCAGAACCGTTTTCTGTCATCTCAGTAAGAATAAAGTTTGTTGTACCGTTTAAGATACCTGAAATCTCATCTATCTCATCAGGAGCTAAAGAGGTCTGAAGTGGTCTTATGATAGGAATACCACCACCTACACTTGCCTCAAATAAAAAGTTTACATTTTTATCTCTTGCAATCTGTAAAAGTTCGGTACCAAATGAAGCAACAAGTGCTTTGTTTGATGTTACGACATTTTTTCCTTTAAGAAGACTTGCCTTAACAAATTCATATGCAGGATGAAGTCCTCCCATTGTTTCGACAACAATCTTTACTTCATCGTCATTTTCAAGGATTGAGAAATCATGCACAACATATTTTTCTGCCGGATCTCCTGGAAAATCCCTGAGGTCAAGTACATATTTTACTTCTATATCCTGACCTGCTCTCTTTGATATTATATTGCTGTTTTTATCTAATATCTCAAAAACACCTGAACCTACTGTACCATATCCTAATATTCCTACTTTTACCATCTCATCCTCCATCTCTTAGTTCTGTTTGTCTGTCGATGTAATCCATGCAAGATATGCATTTATAAACGGATCAAGATTTCCATCCAGCACTCCTGCCACATTACTTACTTCCTGACCTGTTCTGTTGTCTTTTACCATAGTGTAAGGCTGCATTACATATGAACGAATCTGACTGCCCCAGCCGTTATCCTTGACCTCGCCACGAATACCGCTCGCCTTTTCAAGCTGCTCCTGTTGTTTAAGCATATAGAGCTTTGCCTTAAGCATCTGCATGGCTTTATCTTTATTCATATGCTGGGAACGCTCATTCTGACACTGTACCACGATTCCGGTTGGAAAATGCGTGATTCGTATTGCCGATGAGGTCTTGTTTATATGCTGTCCACCTGCACCACTTGAACGATATGTATCTATCCTGATATCATCATCTGCAATCTCAACATCAAGATCCTCCTCTATATCAGGCATCACATCACATGATACAAAAGAAGTCTGTCTTTTTCCTGCCGCATTGAACGGAGAAATCCTAACAAGACGGTGCACACCGTGTTCTGATTTCAGATAACCATACGCATTTTCACCGTCTATTTGCAATGTAACTGATTTGTAGCCGGCCTCATCACCGTCAAGAAAATCTATCATCTCAACATTGAAACCTTTTTTCTCAGCCCACCGCTGGTACATTCTGCATAGCATACTCGCCCAGTCGCAGCTCTCTGTTCCGCCTGCTCCTGCATGAAGCGTAAGTATAGCATTGCATTTATCATATTCACCACTTAATAATGTCTCTATCCTAAGTGCATTATATTCTTCCTCAAAGGCATTAAACGACTCCTCCACCTCAGGCAGAATACTTGCATCATTTTCCTCCTCGGCTATGTCTATAAGTGTAAGTATATCATCTTTGTCATTGCAAAGTTTCTCATATCTCTCGATAGTCGTCTTTAACTTTTTACAATCCTGAACAACTGCTGCCGATTTATTTGGATCATCCCAAAATCCCGGCTCTTCCATAGTATGCTCTAACTCTTCGACTCTGTCACGCTTATTAGCTAAGTCAAAGTGAGTTCCCCATTTCAAGCAGTGGTTCATCGTAATTTGATAATGCTATCCTGATATTATCAAATTCTACCATCAACTCACCTCTTTCTATTAAAACTTTTTAGAATTTTCTTCCGCAGCACATCTTATATTTCTTACCGCTTCCACATGGACACGGATCGTTTGGCTGCACTTTTCTTCCCTCGCGCTTTTTAGGCTTTGCTGCTACAGTCTCATCTTTGTTTGTTCCCGTAACTTTTGCTACCTGTTCACGCTCAACTTTCTGCTCTATCTGAATATGTGTAAGTGCTTTTACAGTCTCTTCAGTAATTGCATCTATCATCGAATCAAACATTTCAAATCCGGCAAATTTGTACTCAACTACAGGATCTCGCTGACCGTATGCCTGAAGTCCGATACCCTGACGGAGCTGATCCATATCGTCGATATGATCCATCCATTTTCTATCGATAACTTTAAGAAGGATAATTCTCTCTACTTCTCTTATCTGGTCTGCCTCAGGGAACTCAGCTTCCTTAGCTTCATAAACCTTTACGGCTTTTTCTTTTAGTCTCTGGATAAGTTCATCTTTTGAACCATGTTTTAATTCTTCATCTGAAAGAACTATCTTTTTTATAGGGATTATAGGACGGATAACATTATTTAACTCTGCAATATCCCATTCCTCAGGAGAACCCTCATCGCCTATAATCGAAGAAACACATTTTTCTACAACATCAGTTATCATCTTATAGATAGTATCTCTCATATTCTCACCGTCAAGAACCTTGCGGCGCTCTTTGTAGATAACTTCTCTCTGCTCATTGTTTACACGGTCAAATTCAAGGAGGTTCTTTCTGATACCAAAGTTGTTGCCCTCTATCTTCTTCTGTGCACTCTCAATGGCATTTGAAAGCATCTTGTGCTCTATCTGCTCACCATCAGGCATTGCTGAGAAAAGTCCCATAAGTCTCTCTGAACCGAAAAGACGCATAAGATCATCCTCAAGTGAGATGTAAAATCTTGACTCACCCGGATCGCCCTGACGACCGGCACGACCACGGAGCTGATTGTCGATACGGCGTGACTCATGTCTCTCTGTACCTATTATCTTCAAACCTCCGAGTTCCTTAACGCCATCGCCAAGCTTAATATCAGTACCACGACCAGCCATGTTAGTAGCAATTGTCACTGCACCCATCTGACCTGCATCGGCAATAATCTCAGCCTCAAGCTCATGGAATTTGGCATTAAGAACTTTATGTGGAATACCTTTCTTCTTAAGCTTTTCGCTAAGGTATTCAGATGTGTCAATATTTATCGTGCCTACAAGTACAGGCTGTCCTTTTTCGTGTGCCGCTACTATATCAGCAACAACAGCATTGAACTTTTCTTCCTTTGTCTTATAAACAGCATCTTCATAATCGATACGAGCTACCGGAAGATTTGTAGGAACCTCAACAACATCCATCTCATAGATGTCACGGAATTCTTTTTCCTCTGTAAGAGCTGTACCTGTCATACCTGATTTCTTTGCATATTTATTGAAGAAGTTCTGGAATGTAATGGTTGCAAGTGTCTTACTCTCTCTCTTAACCTTTACATGTTCTTTTGCTTCTATAGCCTGATGTAATCCGTCTGAGAAACGGCGTCCCGGCATGATTCGTCCGGTAAACTCATCGACGATAAGTACCTCATCATCTTTTACAACATAATCTTTATCCTTGAACATAAGAGAATGTGCTCTGAGTGCAAGGTTTATGTTGTGCTGCAATTCAAGATTGTCCGGATCTGCAAGGTTTTTAACCTGGAAAAATCTCTCTGCTTTTCTTACGCCTTCTTCAGTAAGGTTTACATTCTTATCTTTCTCATCAACAACATAATCACCGGTTTCCTGCTCTTCCTCGTTCATGATGATGTCCATCTTTGAAAGTTCTTTTGCAGTACCCTTTGTCAGTTGTTTAACAAATATATCACAAGCTTCGTAAAGCTTTGTTGACTTGCCACTCTGTCCTGAAATGATAAGTGGTGTTCTAGCCTCATCAATAAGTACTGAATCGACCTCATCGATAATCGCATAGTGAAGTTCTCTCTGCACAAGTTCCTCTTTATATACGACCATATTGTCACGAAGATAATCAAAACCAAGTTCATTATTTGTAGCATATGTTATATCGCAGTTGTATGCTTCTCTTCTCTCGTCATTGTCCATTGAATTTAAGATAACACCAACTGTAAGGCCGAGAAACTCATGAACCTGACCCATCCACTCAGCATCACGTTTTGCAAGGTAATCATTTACCGTAACGATATGAACACCTTTGCCCTCTAATGCATTTAAGTATGCAGGAAGTGTCGAAACAAGTGTTTTACCTTCACCTGTACGCATCTCTGTAATTCTTCCCTGATGAAGAATCACACCACCGATAAGCTGTACACGGTAATGTCTCATTCCAAGAACTCTTGTTGCTGCCTCTCTGACTGTTGCATATGCCTCAGGAAGCAGATCATCTAATGTCTCTCCCTTTTCAAGACGTGCTTTAAACTCAGGTGTTTTCGCCTTAAGTTCATCATCTGTCAATTTTTCAAACTCAGGAGCAAGAGCTTCTATTTTATCCACTATCGGAATAATTCTTTTCACTTCATGCTGACTGTGAGTACCGAAAATTTTACTAAATATACTCATGAATTTCACTCCTATACATTATTACTATTTATTTGTATAAAAAAACTATTTTACAGTATATCATTAAATACTTTGTTTTTCAACCTTTGTTTTTTGCTAAAACACTATACTACCGCAAGAATAAAGAGTCGCTTACGACTCCCTTGTGCTTGAGCGGAATGCGTAATATTTATTTCTTTTCCGCGAAATGCACATCCTCACGGACTGTTTATTATGTTGTAGGAAATGAGAATTTTCATGCAACATAATAAACAGTCCCGGAATTTTCCGGGACTGCTTTTGCTTAGATCGATTTCATACTTTTGTTTTCATATATGTAACACTCTCTCCAAAGTGTTAATTTCATTTTATGTTACTTATGTAACAGCTCATTGTATTGCCAATTATCTTTTTATGGCTGGACTGTTACTATATTTATTAAAACTCAGGCTCTATAAGTCCAAATGTATTTCCTTTTCTCTTGTAAACTACATTTACCTCATCTGTTGCTGCATTACGGAATACATAGAAGTTGTGTCCGAGAAGATCCATCTGGATGCAGGCTTCTTCTGGATCCATAGGCTTCATGCCGAACTTCTTTGAACGGATGATCTTAATCTCATCATCGTCTTCTATCTCTTCTTCGATAAATGCTTTGCTTAAGCTTGTCGCTGCCTGCTGCTTGTCAACAAGTTTGTTCTTGTACTTGCGTAACTGTCTCTCAATAACCTCCTCAACCAAATCTATTGAAACATACATATCATCGCTGACCTGCTCAGCTCTTACGATGTTTCCTTTCATAGGGATCGTAATCTCTATTTTCTGTCTTTCTTTCTCTACACTCAAGGTAACATGAACTTCAGTTTCCGGAGTGAAATACCTCTCAAGCTTTCCGATTTTTTCCTCGATTGCTGCTTTAAGTCCATCTGTTACATCAAGATTTTTACCACTGATAATAAATTTCATGACTATCACTCCTTTACAAATTGTTAAATTTATTATACCTCACTTTTTCTTAAAAAGCAAGTAAAATTGCACAATAATATAATCATTTACATCTTTTTATTATACATTTATCACTAAACGCATATTATGATGTTAGGGTCAAAAGTAGATAGCAATGCATATTTATATGCAAATTGCTGCATTACCATCTGTTTTTGGTCTTTACATCATGTTATTAACAAAATGTCTGATAAAAGAAATCCACAGGTTTTATTGACAACCTGTGGATTTCAATTTTGTTGATAATGTTGATAACTTAGTGCATAACTCAATTTTTTCGCATTTTTCGACATTATACGGCTCTCTTTACTGTCGATTTATCAACATTTTATGTTAATTTATTGTCGATTAATGACCTTCTGCTAAAACTTATCAACATTTTATGTCAGTTATCAACAACTTTTTGTTTATAATTGTTTTTACTATTCGCATTTAACTTTTGAATTGTCAGACAATTCTTCTAATACAATACGGCGTCCTGTAATTCATTTTTGATATTTTTATGCCGTCTTTCTCATTACTTGCATGAATCACTTCCCCATCACCTATATACAATGCAACATGACCAACTGTTTTTCCACTCTGATAAAAAACCAAATCACCCTGTTTTATTGAAGAAGCTGAAACTTTTGTCCCATACGCTGACTGCTCAAGCGAAGTTCTTGGAATATCATATCCAAACTCCTTATATATGCTCTGTGTAAATCCTGAACAATCTGCTCCATTTGTAAGGCTTGTTCCTCCATATTTATACGGATTTCCCAAAAATTTCTTTGCATAATTAGCTATTTGGCTTCCGGTTACTTTTTTCTTTGCTGTATCATTTGTGTTATCTGTTTCATCACTTAATGTTGTGCTGTCTTTCGTGGTCGTGGTTGAGTCTTTTTTAGTCGTGCTGTTCTTTGTCGTGGTTGTACTATTCTTAGTTGTAGCAGTATCTTTCTTAGTGGTAGTTTCCTGTTTCTTTTCTTCAGCTTTTACCTGAGCGATTGAAACAGGATGCTTATATTTCACTCTGAGATTGACATAATTTCTTGCCACATATCCCTGTTCCCCGTCAACAGATATGCGAACCCAGCTTTTCCCACATAATTTTCTTACATAAAAACTTTCTCCCGAACCTATAGAAGTAATTATTTTGGCTTTTTTGCTGGTCTTTTCCCGCACATTTAGTGCACCGACATTCTTTTTTACGGTTATGTATTTGACTCCATATTTTCTTGCAAGCTGTCTAGCCTTTGTGCCGGTTGCAAGAAATTCTTTTTTTATGTATCCTCTGAAATTTCCGCTTTTTATAAGTGCCCATCCGTTTTTATATGTTCTTGTAATATAAACTGCACTTCCTCTATAAAGCCTTCCTTTTACTTTTCCATTTAATGATGGTTTATTTCTGATATTTACATAGTCGTTAGCAATAGATATAGCAAGATTATTGCCGGCCGCCTCTGCCTTTTCGGATTTCAGAATGAATGTTCCTGATACAATAACTAATTGCGAAATTGCAAATACACAACACTTGATAAGCTGTTTTCTCAACTGTATTCTCTCCATATCCTACCTCTCTAATATGCTGCCGTCTATAATGTTAGTATTGGCAGTAACTTAAAAATCAGCTATTTTGTGGCTACAGCCTCTATCTCTATAGCAACATCTTTAGGAAGTCTTGCAACCTCTACACATGATCTTGCCGGATATGGCTCTTCAAAATATTTTGCATATACTTCATTAATCTTGCCAAAATCATTCATATCACTGATAAAAACCGTTGTCTTGATAACATTCGCAGTTGACGAACCTGCCGCTTCGAGAAGTGCCTTAAGACTCTTAAAAGCTCTCTCTGCCTGAACTTCAGCCGGTCCCGTAACAAGTTCTCCCGTAGCAGGGTCGATAGGAACAACCCCTGATGTAAATACAAGACCGTTTACTTCAACTGCCTGAGAATATGGTCCTATTGCCGCCGGTGCTTTGTCTGTACTGATAATGTTTTTCATTTAAATAACCTCTTTTCTGTTTTTGTCTTGGATAATCGTCAAACTATATATTTTTGTTAATTACACAATTTGATATGTATAATGATTTTCACCATATCAGCTCCACGCTTATCCGTTTTTTGTTTTAATCCATATAATATTAACCTTCATTTCTACACATATTTTTTGTACATAGTATGAAAATTCCTGCATATATGGAATATTTCACACTGACTTTTTAATATGTTTGCTTTAGTATCAGCCAGGTGGATATTTGTGACCTGCTCTGCTGCTTGTTTAATATTATTAAATTTACATAAATTTTCCTACAATTTACAGTATAACGCAATTTTGCACAAATTTCAATTTTAACTGGATTTTTTTTTGTAAAAATTATATACTTATTTGTAACAGTTCAGCAATAAAAACATAACAAATGAAAAACTGAACTGTTATACTTATTTTTAATACAAAACTCTGGCAACTTATTGTCAACTTAACAAAATGTACTCCCAGAATCTTCTGAATGAAGAATTCCGAGAGTACATCACAACAGAACGGAGGACCTTTAATTTTGAAAAACGAAAGAACCTATGGCGGCAGAAATAATGACAGAACATATTCCCATAACAGTCACAGAAAAAATGAC
>ULVF01046983.1_pt1 | contig 15698 bp, 9 predicted proteins | sample 1959201 | NCBI WGS metagenome assembly ULVF01 (sample SAMEA4835779, study PRJEB28245) | human gut metagenome | biome: gut microbiome; material: fecal sample | place: Denmark | collected 2008 | reverse complement strand
CTGCCATAAATCAAGGGGCAAATATATAGTAACAGGAGAAAGACTCATGAAGACCAGAAAACGTGGTTTCCTCCGCACCCTGGTATCTGCACTGGCCATTTTCATGGCTCTGACGCTGGCTGCTCCTGCAGCGCTGGCCAAGGGCTATGAGCTTGACAACTTTGCAGGTCCCGACAACCTCATCTACGGTGGCAAGTTCTACAGCGAGTTCAGCTCTCTGGACGAAGTGTTCGAAGCAGCCAAGAAGCTCAACGGCGAAGTCGTTGCCGAAGGCACTGTGCTGCTGAAGAACAATGGCACCCTGCCCCTGGATCCCCGCACCGATAAGATCAGCGTACTGGGCATCCGCTCCGGCGACCTGCGCGAAGGTGTTGACGGCACTCTCGTTGAGCCCAATGCCGTGTCTCCCATGGCTGAGGGCCTGCGCAATGCCGGCTTCACGGTGAACCCCGTACTGGAAAAGTGGTACCAGCGCGTGCCCAACCGTGTTGAGATGCAGGAAGTCGGCATCGCCGGCTTCGAGCCCCTGTTCTCCGAGGCGGTCAACCGTTCCTTTGAGAACTACAACGACGTGGCGGTGGTCGTGATCCAGCGCTGCGAGATGAAGGAAAACGTCGGCGGTTCTGTGGCTCTGACCGGTCACACCACCAACACCGGCGATGTCAACGATCCTGTGGATGGCGTGCTGGCCGGCAACCGTGCCAACGACAGCATCCGTCAGATCCAGGATCCTGTGGCTGAAGGTGCGGCTGAAACCGACGCCTACGGCTGGAAGCACGCTCATTCCGCTCAGTCCCCCGCCGAGGAAGGCGAAGTGGCGACTGTTGACGTGAATGGCGACGGCGTGATGGACAATGTGGAAGTCAAGCATGCACTGCAGCTGACCGACTCCGAAATCGCTCTGATTGATTTCGCAAAGGCCAACTTCGAAAAGGTGCTGGTTGTCTTCAACTCCTCCCACACCTTCGAAATGTACAACCTGGAGAAGGATCCTGAGATCGACGCCATGCTGTGGTTCGGCCGTCCTGGCATCCACGAGACTGGCGTGACGGCTGTGGCCGAGATCCTCAGCGGCGTGATCACCCCCTCCGGCAGCGCTTCTGCTGAGTATGTGCGTGACTTCACCGCCGATCCCACCTGGGCTAACACCAGCACCGGCCGTCAGTTCCGCTTCGGCGCTTACGGCGAAGATGTCCCCGGCGACTATGTGTACCGCTATCCCGATGAGAACGGCAAGTACCTGACCATTGATCCCGGCTCCACCGGTACCGGCGGTATCCGCGGCGTGGAATACGAAGAGGGCATCTACCTGGGCTACAAGTACTACGAGACCTTCTGGCACGAAATCGCTCAGGGCAACACCTCTCTGACCGAAGGCAAGGATCCCTCTGAATATCAGGCCATCGCTGACGCATGGCATGATTTCAACGTTGTGTACCCCTTCGGCTTCGGCCTGTCCTACACTGACTTCGCCTTCGACATGGGCGGTATCTACACCGACGCTTCCTGTACCCAGGCTGTTGAAGGCAAGATCGACGGCGGCATCTTCGCTTCCACCGTTGAGAAGCAGGCTGCCGCTACCAAGATCTACATCCCCGTGACCGTGACCAACACTGGCGACGTGGAAGGCAAGAAGAGCGTGCAGATCTACCTGACCGCTCCCTACTACGAGGGCCAGATTGAGAAGTCCTTCGTCAAGCTGGTTGGCTTCGGCAAGACCAAACTGCTCCAGCCCGGCGAGACCGACATGGTCGTCGTCGAGATTGACGTGCAGGATATTGCTTCCTTCGACTACAACGATGCCAATGCCAACGGCCATGCTGGTTGGGAACTGGATCCCGGCGAGTATGTGTTCCGTGCCATGGCCAACTCCAGCGTGCTGCGTTCTCAGCGCATGGGCACCTATGATGACGCTTTCTTCACCATCGAAGGCGCTGTAGCCAACCTCGTGCAGGATACCTTCTCCGGCAACGAAGTGACCGCTCTGTTCTCCGATCCCGACGCCATCGACTACTCCATCCGCACCGGCGCGTTCAACGCCGATCCCGAAGCGGGCATGACCATCCTGTCCCGTGCTGACATGGAAGGCACCTTCCCGCAGCCCCCGACCTACGCTGACCTGATCCTCAACCAGGCTGCTATCGACCGTGAGAAGCAGGTTCTGAACATGAACTCTGCCAACAACTTCAACGGCTTCTACGGCGAGATCGTTGCCGATCAGCCCAGCAGCATCGACGGCCCCGAGCATCCCTGGTATGTGGAATCCATCCCCGAGAACTGGACCCAGCAGAATCCTGCCACCATCGACGCTGACCGCGTCAACGGCAAGACCAAGGTTCAGCTGTATCAGATGGCTGGCGTGCCCCTGGACGGCTCCATCATCATCGACGGCGCTGAGTACACCTGGGACGACTTCATGAACCAGCTGACCTATGACGAAATGGCCAGCCTGTGGGGCAGCACTCCCGCGGCCATCGCTTCCATCGGCAAGCAGAAGGACGCCAACGCTGACCGTCCCCTGAACCTGGGCGCGACTTTCACCTGGGCGGATGCTCCGCTGCAGGCTGCGACCTTCAACACCGAGCTGATCCGCCGCGTGGGTCAGATCTGCGGTGAGTTCGACCTCCAGAAGGGCATTACCGGCACCAGCGGCTGGTGGGGCCCCGGCGCGAACACCAACCGTTCCCAGTTTGCAGGCCGCACCAAGGAATACTACTCTCAGGATGCGATCCTGAACGGTTACATGGCTGCTGCTTCCATCTCCGGCGCTCAGAGCAAGGGTACCAACGTATACATCAAGCACTGCGCTCTGTATGATCAGGAAGACCTGAACGCCGGCACCACCGTGTGGGTCGACGAGCAGACCATGCGCGAGAACTACCTGCCCGCCTTCAAGAAGTCCATGCAGGACGGCGAATCCGCCGGCGCCATGGTTTCCTGCTGGCGTCTGGGCCAGCAACAGATCTCTCACAACTACGACTTCATCACCGAGCTGTTCTCCAACGAGTGGGGCTGGTTCGGCGAGTGGGTCACCGACCACACCGGCGGCCAGGGCGGTGCAAACTGGACCAATCCTCTGGCGCCCGAAGGCGAAACCAAGTACAACTGGGTCGCCGGTAACTTCAATAGCCAGGAAGTCATCCTGCGCAACGCTGGTCTGACCATCATGGGCAGAGGCGCTGGCAGTCTGAACGGCACCTGGGATGCTACCCTGCGCGACGGCAAGGGCGGCCTGCTGGTCACCTTTGGTTCCGACGATGCTGCCATCACCAAGGAAAGCGTCGGTCAGTACTACTACATGCGTATGATGGCGCTGAAGGACCTGTACAAGGCTGCCAACTCCAAGCTGGTTGGCAACGGCGTTGACATGAGCGCGATGGCGAATGTGGCTGTCGAGCTGGTTCAGGCGGAAGCTGCCAGTGTGGCTGCTCCTCTGAGCGCTGAGGCTCTCAACGGCGGCGAAATCGAGTACGTCCTGGAGGGCGCTCTGCCTGCCGGCCTGACCCTGGATCCCTACACCGGCATCATCAGCGGTCTGCCCACGGAGATTGCCAGCTCCGAAGGTACAGTCTACGCTGTGGTTGACGGCTGGATCAAGGGCTCCTGTAACTACAGCGTGACCGTGACCTCTCCCTGGTCCGCTGACCTGCCCCGTGCCCGCGTTGGCGAGGCCTACGACGGTTCCATCGCCTCCAACATCAATGCCACCGGTACCCTGGCGTACTCCGTGGCCGGCGGCAGCCTGCCCGAGGGCATGGAAATTGCTGCTGATACCGGTCTGCTGACTGGCGCTCCGACCACCGAAGGCACCTACACCTTCCAGATCGCTGCAACCTTCACCAGCAAGCAGGGTTGGAGATCCGTCTCCACCACCTATGTCTCCGAGGAATTCACGATCACCGTTCGTCCTGCCAACTAATGGACAGTTAACAGGATCGAAACTCCATTTCGGTTGACTAAGGATTAGCCAAAACTGGCTCCGGATAGCCGCAATGGTTTATCCGGAGCCTTTCTGGATTGAATGGTCTGTACATTCTTGACCGTTAATTGCAAGAATCCCAAAGGATGTACATGAAAGGGGATACGAACAAGCATGAAAATCCGACTGAAGCATTTGTGTCTGGCGCTGGTTGCGTTGATGAGCCTTGTCCTGCTCAGCAGCTGCGGCAGTGCGCCTCAGCCCAAGCAAAGCGTTGCATCCATGGAAGACATCGGTATCAAGGCGCAGCCGAAGACCGCCTATATTCTCGGCGACCCCTTTGATGTGTCCGCCGGCGTCCTGAATCTTTTCTATGATGATGGCACGATCAAGGAGCTGCCCTTCACTGCAGAGGGTGTGACGATCAGTGCGCCCGATATGGCAACCGTTGGCACAAAGACGGTGAATGTGGATTATGATGGCTTCAAGGTCAGCTACATGATCACCATTGAAACGCAGAAGTACGCTGTTTCCTTTGACCTGAACTATGCGGGTGCGTCTGCGCCTGCCGTGCAGATGGTGGAAGCGGGAGCATATGCTGCCCGCCCCTCTGATCCGGTGCGTGAAGGCTATCGCTTTGGCGGCTGGTACGCCGACGCCAATGCAACAACCGCCTTTGACTTCAGCGCGGAGGCCATTACAGGCGATGTTACTGTCTACGCTGCCTGGACCGCCGTGTATAGCGTCACGTTTGACCTGAATGACGGCGCATCTCAGGCGACGACGGTTGTGGTGGATGCCGGTACTCCCATCCAGGAAATGATGGCGCCTGCCGCTGCCCGCGAAGGTTATGAGTTTGCCAAGTGGCACACCGATCCCGAAGCGGATACCCCCTACGATTTCACCCAGGCCGTGAGCGCCGACGTGGTGCTCTATGCGCATTGGGCGGAAATCCAGGCCGGTGCAACCATGGTTGCCGTGACCTTTGATTACAATGGCGCCGGCACCCTGACTGCCCGCACGGAAAGCATCGTCAGCGGAAATAGCGTGGAAAAGCCCCAGGATCCTGACGTGGAAGGCCGTACCTTCACCGGCTGGTTCACTGCGCCCGAAGGCGGCGAAGCCTTTGACTTCACGGCTGCTGTTACCGAGGATATCACCCTTTACGCCGGTTGGGATGTGGAATACTACCTGGTGCGCTTCCACTACATCATCGATGGCAAGGATACTGTGATGCGTACCCGTGAAATCGATCCCGGTGCGAAGGCTGCTGCCGGTGCAGTACCCGTGGTAGCTGGTTACAAGTTCACCAATACCTGGTACACGGATGCAGAGTATACCCAGGTCTACGATTTCAAGAAGCCCGTCCATCAGGACTATAACCTGTACATCAAGCCCATGAAGGAATACCGCTTTGAGGCGGAGCACACCTTCATTGACGAGAATAAGGCCGGCGTCGGCTCCTCTGATAACTTCAGCGGCCTGAAGCTGATCTTCAAGGATAACGGCACGGCTGAAGCCAGCAATGGGTTCTGGGTCAGCGGTCTGTATTACAATACCGCCTTCGTGGAATTTGTTATTCATTCTGATGCGGCGATCAACGACGCCATGCTGCAGCTGCGCCTGTCCTCTGAGTGGGCAGACATGTACATCGCGCCCGAAGACATCAATTTCAACGGCAAGGACTATTACAGCTTTGTGATCTCTTCTGCTCCTGCGCAGGTGGATGAAGCCGGCAACGTCCTCAAGGATGAAAAGGGTTATGCCATCAGCGTGGCAGACCAGACCCGCACCTTTGATTACACCCCCATTGCCATCACTGGTGCGATCACCTTCTCCCAGAGTATGGTCGATAAGCGTCCCTTCTCCGACTATCTGATGACGACAGAATTTGCCCTGCAGGAGGGCTGGAATGTTGTCCGTCTGACGGTCAACAATAGCCATGCCCCCTACGACGGCACCATGGAAGCGACTGCTCCCATGATCGACTGTATGAGCATTTTTACGGATGCAACGCTGACCTGGATTCCCATGGAAGAAAATGTTGCAGATCCCAGCAGGGTGAACAACGGCTGATCCATGAAAGGTGGATGCTGAATTGAAGACATTACAAACGCTTCGCAAGCTCATCTGGAGTTTCCTGCTGCCCTCAGGGCTGCTGCTGGTTGCGTCGCTGGCGCTGTATGCCCTGACGGGCAAGACGGAGTTTTCTCCTGAATTGTCCGGCAGGGTGCTGGGGCTGGGCTGCGCCTGCATCGGGTTGGAGGGTTGGGCCATCGCCGTTGCGGCGCTGCTGCATGACGAGGGCAAGCTGATTGCCCGGCTGCTGGATGTGATCATCTATGCAGCGTATGCGCTGGGCTTGCTGACCTGGCTGTTCTATCTCGTCAACGAGGTGAACTACATCACCAATATCCTCGTTGCTATCGATGGCACAAAGATTTCATTCGTATTCCTGGCTACTGCACTGGGGTTTGCATGCGCCTGGGTGCTGGCGCTGGTGTGTGCGATGCGCTGCAGCAAGGTGCTGAAAAAGGCTGAGGAAGCGAAGCGGGAAGGAGGCGCAGAAGCATGAAAAAACGATTGCCAAAGACGCTTTTCGTCCTCTTTGTGACCCTTCTGTGTATCCTGATTCCTGCCTATGACGTAATGACTGCATACAGCGCGATGATCAACAATGCCCTGAACATTCAGAGCTACCGCGTGGTGGAGTCCGACATTGCAGCGGATTACGACTCGGAATACTTTAAGGCTGATTTCAGCGACCCGGAAGCCTATGCCAAGGCTGCGGCAGAATTATGCCGTCAGGTGGAGGCGGAAGGTCTGGTGCTGCTGACCAATCAGAACGGCGCGCTGCCCCTGCCGAAGCAGGCGAAGGTCAGTTTCTTTGCACAGGGTGCGGTGTACCCGGGTTATGGCTCTACCGGCTCCAGTGCTGCCAAAACGGATGGCTACGGTTCTCTGCGCACAGCCTTTGAAAAGAAGGGCTTCTCTGTTAACGAAGCCCTGTGGGACTGGTACGCGCAGAAGGCTGCCCGTCTGCGCCTGAATACTGTGGACGGTCTGGTCAAGACTTATCGTACCAACGAGCTCCCTTGGGAAGACGTGACTGCGGCGCAGGGCGAGTCCTTCGCTAACTTCGGTGACGCCGCCATTGTCGTGCTTACCCGTGATAGCGGTGAGGGCTTCGACGTGTCCACCAAGGGCAGCGACGGCCTGGATGGCAGCTACCTGTCCATCACCAAGGAAGAGGAAGACCTGCTTAAGGGCTTGACCGAATTGAAGCAGTCTGGCGTGTTCAAGCGTGTCATCGTGCTGCTCAACGCGGCGGTTCCCATGCAGCTTGACTTCCTCTACCGCGCAGACATCGATGTGGATGCGTGCCTGTGGGTCGGCAACATCGGCATGTCCGGTGCGATGGGTATAGCGGACGTTCTGGCGGGCAGTGTGAATCCCTCCGGCCGCCTGACCGATACCTACACCCGCGACAATTTCTCTTCTCCGGCCATGGCATCCTGGGTGTTGAATCCCAACGGTATCTTCGCCCAGCCCTATGCCAATGCGACAGAGATGAACCTGAACAGCTCGCAGCAGTACTACGGCGTGTATGTTGAGGGGATCTATGTGGGGTACCGCTACTACGAAACCCGCTACGAGGACTACGTCATCGGGCGAGATCAAAGCGGCGAGTATGATTACTCGGTCGTGGCTTTCCCCTTCGGCCATGGCCTGTCCTACACGACCTTCGCGTACAGCGACATGAAGGTAACCCGTCAGGCGGATTCGGACAGCTACGTCGTGACGCTGACTGTCACCAACACCGGCAGCGCTGCCGGCCGCGAGCCTGTGCAGATCTACCTGCAGAAGCCTTATATCGAAGGCGGCCTGGAAAAGGCCTCCGTCGAATTGGCCGGCTTTACCAAGACGAAGCTGCTTCAGCCTGGCGAGAGCGAAACGGTTCGCGTTACGGTAAACGGAGAATTCTTCCGCACCTATGATGCGGTGGAGGCTCAGACCTACGTGCTGGATCCAGGCGATTACTACCTTGCAGCAGGCTACAATGCACATGATGCGCTGAATAACATCCTTGCCAGCCAGGGCTTCTCTCCCGAAAGCACGGGTGGCCGGATGACTGCAGCAGGCAATGCTTCTCTGGCTGCTGTGGCCCTGCACCTGGATCAGCGGGATGCTGTTACCTATGCGGTTGCAGCTGAAACAGGCGAGCCGATTACCAACCTGTTTGACTTTGCGGACATCAACCGCTACGAGCACCGCGGGGATAATCAGGTTACCTACCTGTCCCGTGCGGATTGGGCGGGTACCTGGCCGAAGAAGCCAGTGAAGCTTTCAGTTGCCACCGAAGGCATGATGAGTGACATGGCCAGCCATAAGCCGCTGCCCAATGATCCCGAGGCGGTTTCTCCCCTGTACAACATTGACAGTGGCAGTCAGCTGATTGCCATGCGCGGTCTGCCCTATGATCACAGTACCTGGGATATTCTCCTGGACCAGATGACCTATGAGGAACAGGCGCTGCTGGTGACCAACGCTGCTTTCGGTACCAGCGCGTTGGACTCCATTGCGCTAAAGGAAACCAAGGCCAGTGATGGCCCGACGGCTGTGTCTGCGTCCATCACCGCAGTGTCCTTCCCCAACGAAGGCATTTGGGCTTCCTCCTTTGACGTGGAGCTCATTGAACGTATCGGTGACTTCCTGGCAGAGGATGCGCGGCTGAACGGCGTTGATACCATGTATGCGCCCGGCGTCAATATCCACAGAACCCCCTTCGGCGGCCGTGCGCATGAGTACTTCTCCGAGGATCCTCTCCTGACTGCGTATGCTGCCATGGCTGAGGTCAAGGGGATGCAGAAAAAGGGCGTCATCCCTGTACTGAAGCATTACGCCTTCAACGATGAGGAATCCGCCCGCAACGGTATTGGTATCTGGTTGAATGAACAGGCTGCTCGTGAGATTTACCTGCTCCCCTTTGAGTACGCGATGCGTCCCTCCATGGGTGCAGGTGCGTTAGGAGCTATGTCCAGCTTCAATCGTGTTGGTGCACTCTGGACCGGCGCTTCCAAGGCGCTTCAGCTTGATATCAGCCGGAATGAATGGAATTTCCAGGGCTACTTCATTACGGACATGGCATCCTCCAATGGCGCGCTGTTCATGACCTTTGATGACGGCGTGTTCAACGGTACTGATCTGTTCCTGGGCAGCGGCAGCAAAACTGCCTTGAAGGAATGGAAGAGTAATATCCCCTTCCGCAACCGTGTGCGTGAGGCTGTGCATCGTGTGTTGTATGTTACCGTGAATGGTAACGCAGTCATGAACGGTGTTTCACCCAGTTCCCAGGTCGTGCTTGTAACGCCCTGGTGGGCTATGGCTTTGCTGGCGGCGATTGCAGCCTCGGCTGTCATTGCACTTGGTAGTGTTGTGGCGCATATCTGGTTCATCCTAAAAGATAAGCGCAGCAAGGCATGACGCATGTGCCGCGGAAGAGCTCCGTTTCGCTGGGCCTGATAGATCAAATGCACAACTGATTTCATAGGATACAAACAAGCAACCCCACCCCTCTTCTGTTCAGAGACGCTGTAGGGGTGGGGTTTGCCTTTGCGTCAGTATGGAGGATATGCTATGAACGGAAAAATTCATCAATTGGCAAAGCAGCTTACCCTGGCGGAAAAGTGCACTTTGTCATCACTGGCAAGATCAATCCCGGCGGCAAGCTGAGTGAGACCTTCCGGTGGCCTACGCCGATTTACCCGTCAGCCAGTATTATCCCGGTACTGAGGCCGCCAGCGAATATCGAGAGGGTCTCTATGTGGGCTACCGCTACGCCACCACCGCAAAGAAGGAAGTCCGCTTCTCCTTCGGCTTCCATCAGCCTGTCCGGCGGGAAGGTCATCCGTCCTGCCCGGGAGCTGAAGGGCTTCGCCCGTGTCCATCTGGAGGCCGGAGAGGAAAAGGCCGTCACGATTCCCTTTGACGAGTATACATTCCGCTACTTCAGCGTGCAGACCAACAAGTTCGAGGTCGAGGGCGGTGCGTATGACATCCTGATCGCCGCGTCCAGCGAGGACATCCGCTTGCGCGGCACACTGGAGGTCAGAACCCCATCTGCCGCATGGTCGCCAAGCTCCTCGGTAGTATGATTGACAAGGCCATTGCGAGCGGCAAGCCCGATCTGAATCTGCTCTTCATCTACAACATCACCTTCCGCGGCATGGGCAAGATGATGGGCGGCATGATCACGATGGAACGCATCCAGGTGGATCCGCGAGGGCGGTTTGTTCGTCATCGTCAGCAATGTCGTGACGGTGTTCAAGTACCTGATCCTGCCCTTGAACTTCAAAGGTCTGTGGGCGGCAGATTTCGGCTGGCCGGGCATCGAGGCTGAAATTTTCGGTCAGCCCTTCACCTGGAATATCTTTGGTTACGCGGTCAAGGAAGGCGGCGCAGTGATGGGTGGTCTGGGCTACTTCATTGCCTGCATGATCGCCATGGTCATCGGCGAGGCCATCAATTTCCCAATCCAACGCAGCTTCGTGTTCCGTAGCAAGCGCTACGTCAGCCCGCAGATTGCGTGGTACGTTGTGGCCTTCTGCATCGTGACTGTGATCGTCAACTCGATCAACTGCATCTGGGTGGATGTGGCTGGTCAGTGGGTCGCACCCCGGCTGTACAACATCGGCACGACGGTGCTCAATGGCGGCGCTTCGATGGTCGTGTTCTTCTTCGTGAACAAGATTATCTTCCCGGAGGGTGAAGCCGCAAAGTAACAGGAAGCTTAGAATGTACGCCCACCATGTACCTCATACATAACCCGCAATCTCTCCAAAACAAAGCTATCCCCCAGAATCGCGAAGATTCCGGGGGATTTTCTCCTGTACGCCCGGCAGGAGTCGAACCTGTGACCTTCAGAGTCGGAGTCTGACGCTCTATCCAACTGAGCTACGGGCGCTCATCAGCCTAACTATTTTACCACAGCAGGGGAGGATTGTCAAGTGGAAATGCGGAAAAATCGCGGGAAGGGATCGAAAGGAAAGCGGAAAGGTATCCGCACGGGCGCGAAGCGGGGGAAAATCAGCTATCGAAAAATATCTGCCACATTTTCTGCGCATTTTGGGGGGATTTTTTAAAGAAATGCCGCTTGCCCTCTTTTCAAACGGGCAAAAAACTGTTACAATAATACGAGAGCAGAAGATGCTCAAATCACGAGAGGAGAATGAATCCATGAAGAAGCTCGTTTCTCTCATCCTGGCGCTGGCGATGGTGCTGTGCGCGGTTTCCTTCGCGTCTGCGGATGAAACCTACCGCGTGGCGATGATTACCGACTCCGGCGACATCACCGACCAGTCCTTCAACCAGACGACCTACGAGGCCTGCAAGGCGTTCTGTGAGGCCAACGGCGTCGACTTCAACTACTTCAAGCCCACCGGTGACTCCGACGCGGAGCGCATCGCGCAGGTCGAAGCGGCCATCGACGAAGGCTACAACGTCATCGTCATGCCCGGCTACCTGTTCGCGGCGGCGATTGGCGAGTGCCAGCCGATGTACCCGGACGTGAAGTTCATCGCGCTGGACGTGAGCGAGTATGACCTCACCTCCAACGGCGTTGACCTGAGCAAGGCGTCCAACCTGTTCTCTGCTGTGTATCAGGAAGAACTTTCCGGCTACATGGCGGGCTATGCGGCAGTGAAGATGGGCTACAAGAAGCTCGGCTTCCTCGGCGGCATGGAGGTTCCGGCGGTGCAGCGCTTCGGCTACGGCTTCGTGCAGGGCGCGAATGACGCGGCGGTGGAACTGGGCATCGCGTCGGACGTCTCCTGCGAGTACGTCTACGGCGGCAAGTTCATGGGCGATGCTGACATCACGGCGTACATGGACAACTGGTACGCCACCAAGGGCGTGGAAGTCGTGTTCGCTTGCGGCGGCGGCATCTACACCTCTGCGGCGGAAGCGGCTGCGAAGGTCGGCGGCAAGATGATCGGCGTTGACTCCGACCAGTCTCCCATCATCAACCAGTATGCGGACGGCATGACGGTTACTTCCGCCATGAAGGGTCTGGCGGCGACGGTTAAGACGCTGCTGACCGATACCGTTGCGGGCAACTTCGACCTGCATGCGGGCAAGGTGGAGAACCTCGGCCTCGTGTCCGGCGACGACCTGACCCTGAACTACGTCGGCCTGCCCGTGGAGACCACGGAATGGAACGACACCTTCACCGTGGATGACTACACCGCGCTGGTGAAGGCGATGGTGGATGGCAAAGTGACCGTTTCCAGCGACATTACCGTGCGTCCGGAAACGACCATTGCGGTCAACTACAACGGCAACATCAAGTAATCTCACCTTCCGGGGGATGGCAACGTCCCCCGGATTCTGACAAGAGCTTCCGCCGGGGGAGTCCTCTGCCGCGCGGAAGTTTTTGTCAGAATCAAACGCATTTTCGGCGCACACGGGGAATCATCCGCCGCAAAATCGGCGAAATCAATGGGGAAAACAGAACATCAAGGAGGAAATGCTTCATGGAGAAACAGCGCGTTCAAACGCCGGACGAAAGCACGCCTTATGCCATCGAAATGCTGCATATCACCAAGCGCTTTCCCGGCATTATTGCCAATGACGACATCACCCTCCAGCTGCGCCACGGCGAAATCCACGCGCTGCTGGGTGAGAACGGCGCGGGCAAATCGACGCTGATGAGCGTCCTTTTCGGCTTGTATCAGCCTGAGAAAGGCGAAATCAGGAAGGATGGCGAAACGGTGTCCATCCGCAACCCCAATGACGCCACCGCGCTGGGCATCGGCATGGTACACCAGCACTTCAAGCTGGTGGAGTGCTTCACCGTGCTGGACAACATCATTCTGGGCGTTGAACCGACGAAATTCGGCTTCCTGCAAAAGAAAGAGGCGCGGCAGAAGGTGCTGGCGCTGTCCGAGCGTTATGGGCTGCACGTCGACCCCGACGCGAAGGTGGAGGATATCACCGTTGGGATGCAGCAGCGCACGGAAATCCTCAAAATGCTCTACCGCGACAACGAAATCCTGATTTTCGATGAGCCGACCGCCGTCCTGACGCCGCAGGAGATTGACGAACTGATGCAGATTATGCGCAATCTGGCGGCGGAGGGCAAGTCTATCCTCTTCATCTCTCATAAGCTGGCGGAGATTATGGCGGTTTCCGACCGCTGCACGGTGCTGCGCAAGGGCAAGTACATCGGCACGGTGAACACGAAGGACACCACGCCGGAGGAACTGTCCGCGATGATGGTCGGGCGCAACGTCAACTTCCACGTCGAGAAGAAACCGGCGCAGCCCGGCGAGGTCGTGCTGAAGGTAGAAAACATGACCGTCGCGTCCCATGTGCACAAGAACAACGCGGTCAAAAATGTGTCGCTGGAGGTGCGCGCGGGCGAAATCGTCTGCCTTGCGGGCATTGATGGCAACGGTCAGACGGAGTTCGTGTACGGTCTGACGGGCTTGGAACCGCTCGTCAGCGGCAAAATCTACCTGGATGGGCAGAATATCACCCGCGCGTCGATTCGCCGGCGCTCGCTGGACGGCATGAGCCACATCCCGGAGGATCGCCACAAGCACGGCTTGGTGCTGGATTACTCGCTGGAAGACAACATCGTTTTGCAGCGCTATTTCGACCCGGAATTCACGCGCGCGGGCTTCCTGCGCCGCAAGAACATCCGCGCCTATGCCAATCGGCTGATTGACCAGTACGACATCCGCTCCGGGCAGGGCGCAACCACCATCGCCCGCAGCATGTCCGGCGGCAATCAGCAGAAGGCGATTGTCGCGCGCGAAATCGACCGCTCGCCGCACCTGCTGATTGCCATGCAGCCCACGCGCGGTTTGGACGTGGGCGCGATTGAGTACATCCACAAGCAGATTATCGCCGCGCGCGACGAGGGCAAGGCGGTGCTGATGGTTTCGCTGGAGATGGACGAGGTGCTGGACGTGTCCGACCGCATTCTCGTGATGTACGAAGGCGAAATCGTCGGCGAGCTTGACCCGAAAACGACGACGGCGGAAGAAATCGGCCTGTATATGGCGGGCGCGAAACGGGAGGTGCGGTAAAGATGGCAAACGAACCTAAGAAAGTCCGGCAGCGCAGGTCGATGCTGCAAATTCCAGGCGTGCAAACGATTCTCTCGTCGCTGCTGTGCATCGTGCTGGGGCTGCTGGTTGGCTTCGTCGTGCTGCTGCTGATTGACCACGGCGTGAGCGAAAAGACGGGCAACCTCAACGCCGTTGATGCGATTCTGGTTATTATCAAGAACTTCTGGAAGTATGGCAGCAGCACCGCACAGATGAAGTATCTGGGCAACACGCTGGTCAAGACTGCGCCGCTGCTCATGTGCGGCTTGTCGGTGCTGTTCGCCTACAAGGTGGGCTTGTTCAACATTGGCGCGGCGGGTCAGTACGTCGTGGGCGCGGGTGCGGCGCTGTACTGTGCACTTGCGTGGAACATGCCGTGGTATGTGTGCCTGCTGGCGGCGGCGCTCGCGGGTGCGCTGCTGGCGTGCATCTCCGGCGCGCTCAAAGCATTCTGCAACGTCAACGAGGTCATCTCCTGCATTCTGCTCAACTGGATCAGCCTCTATGCCGTCAACAGCCTGCTGTCGCTCGTGAAGGACAGCAACACCCCTTACACCGTTAAGCTGAGCGTGGGCAATCCGAGCGCGCTGATGCCGTCGCTGGGGCTGGAAAAGCTGTTCTCCAACAACCGCTATGTGACCATTGCCATTCCGCTGGCGATTGTCATTGCCGTGCTGATTTGGGTGCTGCTGAGCAAAACGAAGCTGGGCTACGAGCTGAAGGCGACCGGGCTGAACAAGAATGCCGCGAAATACTGCGGGATGCGCGAAAAGCAGAATCTCATCCTGACGATGGGGATTGCGGGCGCGCTGGCGGGCATCGGCGCGGGCTTCATGTTCCTCTCTGGCTTTGAGGAATGGGCAGTGGCGCAGTCGGCGGTTCCGGCGATGGGCTTCAACGGCATTGCCGCGGCGTTCCTCGGCGGTCTGCACCCGATTGGCACGATTTTCGCATCCTTCTTCATCCAGCACATCACCTTCGGCGGCGCGTATGTTGACCGCGCCATCTATTCTTCGCAGATTTCCGACCTCATTTCGGCGGTCATCATCTACATGTGCGGCTTCGTGCTGTTCTTCCGGCAGGTTATGACGCGCCTGGCGGAGCGCAAAGCGGAAGAGAACCTGCGGAAGGAGGCGAATCTCAAATGACACTCTTGCTGCAATATATGCTGATGTTTGCATCAGTCCTGCTGCTGGTGGCGCTGGGTGGCTGCTTCTCGGAGCATTCCGGCGTGATTAACATCGGGCTGGAGGGCATCATGGTTTTCGGCGCGCTTGGCGGTGCGCTGATGATGAAGTACATGCCCGACGGCACGGCGGTCGTCGTGGTCATCCTCCTGACAACGCTGATGGCGATGATTTTTGGGATGCTGTATTCGCTTCTGCTGGCGGTCGCGGCGATTAACTTCAAGGCAGACCAGACGCTCGTCGGCACGGCGATGAACCTGCTCGGCACGGCGGCGGCGACGGTCATCGTCAAGGCCATCAACATTGCCGAAGATGTGTCGAATGTGTCCTCCGCCATTACCTACATCAACGTTAAAAAGGCGTTTCTGGTGGATATCAATGGCTTCGAGTTCAACTGGTTCATGCTCATGGCGGCGATGCTGCTGGTGATTTCGTATGTCCTGCTGTACAAGACGCGCTTCGGTCTGCGTTTGCAGGCTT
>ULVF01012036.1_pt1 | contig 15719 bp, 10 predicted proteins | sample 1959201 | NCBI WGS metagenome assembly ULVF01 (sample SAMEA4835779, study PRJEB28245) | human gut metagenome | biome: gut microbiome; material: fecal sample | place: Denmark | collected 2008 | reverse complement strand
AGAAAAAATGGAAAGCAAAAAGGCTGTCAGAACTGACCCTTCGGAGGAATCAATTTCGTAACAGCCCCATATTAAATCATTTTCTTTGGTACTTTCTTTTCTTTTTAAAACTTGTTGAAATCAAATAGTTCAACACACCAAAAAATTATGCTCATGAAGGCTAATAATTTTCTTAACTAAGGAAACTCAATCAATTTATAGATTCTCTTTTTTATAACCAATAATTAAATGAATGTTTCAATCAACTACACAAACAAATTTTCAATTAAAATTTAAAGCGGAATAAAATAAATTGAAAACGCAATTTGTCTTCATTTTTTAAAATAACCTTTTAAAAAAGCAAAAAGGACTACACATCACATTAACTTAGAACCAAGTGTAGTCCAATATATCAACTATTTTTGACTATTTTATTTTAACAGATTATTTACTTTTAAATAGCAAAGAAATGCTGTGATTACTTCCTCTATTGTATAAAACTTTTTTTTGTTAAAATTTAATATTACATTATTGAATTCAATATCATAAACTGGGTTGTTATACAAAAGCTTCCATTTCTTTCCACGGATTATATGCTGTTCAATGTAGCTAATCAAAAATGGGTATGGTATAGTTTTTGTATATTCAATTCTATCTGTACTTTTCGGCTTTTCTCCTTTTTTCACTAAAACTACACTAGTATCTAATAAAACTCGCATATGATTTACCTTTTTGATAATTTCATCCTCTTTATATCCTTCTACACGAAAATCCTTAGCTTCATCTTCTTTTTCTTCTTTAGTTAAATGTCTAACTTTTTCTTTAACCCAATAAATCTTATCCTCACAAAGTTCTTCATATAACTTATCAATATTAATAGAATGGTTTTCTAAATATTTAATTGATGCTGGATAAAGGAACATTTTTTATCACCTCACTATAATGGCAAGATTTTTATCACATCGAATATTATAGTCTCTGGTGATTTATGTTTGCAAATTATCAAATTGAAATTCGCATCATAGTCACCACACCACTGTAATTGTTTGTTATGGCTTATTAGTTTAAAGCCCTTATATGTTGATCCACCATGTTTACTTCTATCTAAAGCATAGAATATATCCTTTCCATTTTTATTATAGGCTTTTTGTAATTTTCCTCTATATTTGTATGAAACCTCCTTCGTAGCTGTCCGTTTAGCTGGATTAATACAACTATTGTGAACAATCACCCCAACATTTCCAATCGCATAGGTATGACAACTCATAACATTGAAGTTATAAACTTTAATCTTGGAAGTTAATTTTTTCTTAATTACTTCAGTAATATTTTTATCATTTACTAAAGTTTTGAGAATATCTCTATCATTAAGATCACTGGCTTTCTTCCAACCTTTTGTAGTCAAGAAACTATGTCCAGGAGTACAGGCGATAATCTCGTCCCCTACTTTAATTTCTATCAATTCTTCAGTTTCATTGATATAGGTATCAGTGACAGGCATCTCCTCGTATCTACCAGTATTGTCGTCGTAGGCAAGAACCGTATCGCCCTTTTTGATCTCCTCGATTCTCCTTAATCCAACAGCAGTCATTACCATCGTTCCAGCGATGAAGCAGTAGGACGGGTTAATAGCTCCAGAGATTGCACCTCCGATGGCACCGAACATGAATCCGTCGGCCGCCCCGTCGATGGCTCCGGACAAAGCACCTTTTAAGGCACCTTCCCAAGATCCTGTCTTAATGCCTTCAGTAATAGCCCCTTGGATAGCTCCGGTAACGGCCCCAGTCACGGCACCGATTACAGCACCCTTGACGGCTCCAACCAACATGGAAGTAGCGATACAAGAAGCACCAAATCCACCAGTAGCCACAACCGCAATAGCGCATATGGCGATAACAGCTAAACCGATGCAGAGCTTAGTAGCCCAGGAAGGCCAGTTTCCGCCCTCATCGGAGAGGTTGATAGGATTGTTCCTACAGTAGGCGAATAGGTTCATGACCATGGTGTCTCCAACTTGACCGATTTCACCATCTGCGGAGATGAATCTTCCGAGTTCAGGGCTGTAATAACGAGACTTGAGATAGTAGAATCCAGTCTCATTATCGAAGAAGTATCCCTTGAACTTGAACGGATTGACCTTAGCAGCCAATCTTGCTTCATCAATATCAGCGATAGTTTCAGTAACTTCACCGAAGTCGCCATAGGCATAGGAGACTAGCTTAGTTCCAGTAGAGTCGATAACGGCATTGATGTTTCCGAGGATGTCCCTGTCGTAGAAGTAATCCTTGCTATTGACGGAGAATCCAACAAGAGCATTGGCCTCATCGTAGTGGAAGAAGATGGTATTGGATCCGTTCTCATCATCGACTTTCATTGCGCAGAGGGAGTCACCATCGTAGATGTATCTCTCGGTTCTCTTGCCATCAGTCTTAGAGAGGCGGAGACCATTAGGATCGTAGGAATAGGTGTATCCAGAAGCGGTAACAAGTCTCCTTCCAGTCCAAGTCATCTCGATTCTCTTATCAGGGAAAGCAATCAAAGTGGGATTGCCGATGAAGGCATCCTTATACTCGATAGTCGTTCCGTCGCCTCGAGAGACGAGTCTGTCCTTAAGAGTTGCATCGTAGGTGTAACCGATTCCGTCCTTGGTGAGGATGTTATTGTTGGAATCGTAGGTGTAGGTATGCTTGGTACCATCGACATTTGATGAGATGAGTCTAGATAGTGAATCATAGGCATACTTCTTAGTTGAAACAGCCTTACCATCCTTGTCCTTGGTCACAACATCGGTTGTATTACCCATGGAATCATAGGTGTAGCCGATAGTATTTCCAGAGTAGTTGTTCTCGCTTCCAACCCTAGTCGTGGTGTAAGTTCCGTTCTTAGCGTAGGTAAGCTTCTTAGTAAGGACCTTTCCATCAGCGTAGATCCTCTTCTCAGAAGTTCTCCCGATGCTGTCGTAGTAGGTTCTAACAGAGACAGAGGAGATTGAATCAGTGATCGTCTTAGGGGCGCACTTACTATTGGAGAAGACGAGCATCTCAAGGGTTCCCTCAAGGTGATTGCTAGTAACTCCACCAGGACCTATTCGGCATCCGATAGCGGTCTCGCAGCCATCGAGGCTGAACTCAGGAACTGCAATATCTTTGGATTGACCATCTAGACAGATAGAGACCTTACCTCCACCGAAGGAGACGGCAATCTGATGCCATGTACCAGCAGTGACTTTGAAGCCAGTATCCTCAAGCTTGGTTCCACTGATTAGAAGAATGTTTCCGTTGGCGATATGGAGTCCTAGCTTCTCAGTTCCTTGATCATCTTTCGAGGAGAGAATCACCTGATCCGAGGATAGCTCATCTAGCTTGAATCGGATTCCGATGGTTCCTTGGTTCTTCAATAGAAGGTCATAGGAGAGCTTGGATGAGATTCCGGGAGTGAGCGATGCAAGACTAGAGTAGCTTCCGTAGACATGTCTGTGAACAGCATTCTCGCCCTTGTCATCAAAGAAAAACATGCCTGGTTTGGAGTTTTTGTAGGATTTCTCGATGGAGACGTGGGACTTTGGCTCCATGCCCTTCAAGGAAGTGAGACTTCCATTGAGAGAGACAACATCGAACCCCTTCAACTTCTCTGGGTTGAAGTAGGTAACCCCACTAGCGCCATCGATGACATTATTCTCGCGGAGGTACTTCACACCCTCGTTGAAGATGGTAGCGAATTCCTCTTTGCTGATCTTAGAACTACCGACAGAAGCGTAGGCGAGCCTGAACGCCATGTTGACGGGATGCTCCTCGGTGTCGGAGGCCCCGGAAGTGGACGAGATTTTGTGGAGCTCATCCTGACTGAGGGCCTGGGACGGGGCACCGACGAGGAAGTACTTGAGGTAATCGAAGTAACCGTTAGAAGCATAGGTTTCTTCCTTAACCTCGCCATTGAGGATGACCTTGACGTTGAACTGGCCATTCCCCTTCTCGATTTCGAAGCCGACGAGGTTCCAGACGCCTTTTTCGATGGAATTTGCGGTGGTGATGCTGTGATTACCGCCGGTGAACTGGTCGAGGAAAGTGAGCTTTCCGTCCGGATTGACGCTGAGGGAAAAGCCTATCTTGTCGATCTCGCCCCTGGCGAAGGCGAAGACCCTCTGCTCTCCGTTGATTTCGCCAGTGGGCTTAATCCAGCCGAACACGGTTTTCCTGACCCGATTGAAGTCGTTTTCCCAAGAGTATCGGCTGAAGTAATTCTTTGCGGTGGATTTCTCGTTCCTCTTCGTGTTAAAGCCGTCGGTCTGATAGCAGATGATGGCGTTGTCCTTCTTGAAGCTCAGCGAAGCGACGGCGTCTCCGAGCGGGCTCTTGTCCTCAACGTCGATGGCGTCGGCGAAGAAGGTGCTAAGGGTGTATTTCCCGCCGAAGCAGGCATCGAATCCGCTTCCGCCCTTGATCACCTCATCGGGGAAAGCCCTGGAGAGACGGGTCAGATAGCCGGAAGGCGTGTAGTCGTTGTACTCGCACTTGTATTCGTAGTCATAGCCCATGGCCATGCCGAAAGCGAAGACGCTCTCCTTCTGGAGGTTACCGATATTGTCATAGGAGTATCTGAAGACGTTGTTATCGGTATCGCACACTCTGGTAGCATTGCCATTGCCATCGTATGAGAAGTAGGTTTTGATGCCGTTGACTGCGTCATCGAGTTCACAGATCTCATCCTTCTCGTTGTAGATGTAGGATGCAATACTATTTCCATCGAGCTTTATGGACGAGAGCCTCCTTTTGGAATCGTACTCAAAGGAGTAGCAACCAGAGGACTCATCATCGCCTAGATACTGCTTGGTAGGAAGACCAGTGTTGACACTGTTGACCTTGTCGGCATAGATGGTCTTAGAGAAGGTCTTGCCATCGATAGTGACAGTTTTGACCTGTTGATCGCCGGAGTACTCGAAACCATAGGTGGTCCCGTTATCGCACTTCATGCTCGTGAGATTTCCGTGGCTGTCATACTCGTAATCGACCTTGGAGATGGCACCGTCTTTGCCCTTCGTGGATTGGGAGGCCAACTCACCTCTCTGACCATAGTCATAATCGGTGACGGCTCCGTTGGCATCGGTCTTTGAGCAGTTCTTGTTGTGTTCATCGTAAGAGAAGGTAGTCGTGTTTCCAGAATCGTCAGTCTGGCTGATCTCATTGCCATATGTGTCGTGATCAGCATGGGTTACGAGATTTTCGCCATCCCTAGATGTGAGGAAGGTGTAGTTCTTCTTGCCGGAGGCGTCATAAGTGAATGCAACCTTGGTGTTCTGGTTAGAGGTGATCTGGCTGACACGCTTGTATCGGTCGAAGGTATAGCGATAGCTGTCTCCGCTCTCATCGGTAGCTTCGGTAATCTCTCCATCCTCACCATAGGTGATGTTGGAGGCCTTGCCATCGTCACCGACGAGCTCGGTCAAACTCTTCTTCTCGGTGTAGCTGTAGCGCTTGCCGAAGTTATCGCGGTAGAGCTGGACGGCATCGACATAGCAGGGATTGCCAGTATCGGCCGCAATCTCGATAATGACCTTGTCGTACTCGTTTTCGGCGATGATGCCCCTAGTCAAAACCTGCCACTTCTCGAAATTGGAATCGAATTCAAAGCGATAATCTTTGGAATCACCATTCTTGTAGTGGAGGGTTACAGTCGCAGTGAACTCATCATTTTGAGTAGCCAGAGTATGACCGAAGAGAGTGAAGACAAGCTCGTCTCCAGCATCGCCCGACATGTTGATAGTTTGAGTAGCAGTATCCTTGGTATAACCACCGAGCTTAAGTACCTTGTTTCCAAGAGTCTTAGAGAAAGCCTCGGCATGAGGATTATCAGTAACGTAGGCACCAGTAAGATCCCATCCAGCACCATCGTCTTCGAAGTAGCCGTTTCTGACGAAGTTGTATCTAACCTTGTGGTCGCCATAGGAGAGATGGATGTCATCGAGGTAGGCGGTGTACTCACCACCAGTCAAGGTGATTGTAAGCTTCAACTTGAGGTTAGAGATTTTAGAACCGCCAGGAATCTCGACAGGATTACCATCAAGTGCTCTCCAAGGGAATGTGCCATCGATATCGTTAGAGATTTCGTAACTATTGGCCTTGGAAACGGTCTTGGTTTCGGTAGTCGTGCTACCACTAGAGTTTCCCCCGACCTGATAGCTCTCTTCCTCATCGTAGGAGAGATCGAGCTTGAGCGTAATCTGCTTGGCCTTCACATTCCCGACAGCCTTAGCAAAGGCAGAGAAAGCGTAGACTCCAGCATTGGGATCCTTGATTTCCTGAGAGAAGACGATGTCATCTGTTCCTTTCTCAATCCTGAGACAGCGTTGTCCATAGACACCACTATCGATAGCTTTGAATGAGGAAGCATTGCCTTTCTCAAGAATCCACTCAGAGTTCGTGAAGAAATCGTCGCTTCCGCTATCGAAGGAGTTGTTCTCAATGAGATTTCTCTCGTTGATCTGAACCTTGGATTCGGAGGAAACTTCGCTCATGTTCCCTTCATCGGCGCTATGGGCGTAGTTTCTGACCATCGACTTCCCCTCATCGTCGACTATGGACTTGCATCTTCCGTAATAGTCGAAGAAATAGTCGACGAAGTTGCCGTCGAAACAGGTAACTCTGGTCTGATAGGCAAAGTAATCGTATATGGTTGGCTGATTGTATTCGGGGCTCCCTATGTATTTGCGTATGATTTTGGAGACTTTGCCGCCTGCGTGCTCGACGGCTACCGCTATGCCGTTGGTCGTATCCTCGATAGAAGAAAGCCTTCCGCCAGACCAGACGAACCTGGCGATGGAAGCTTGGTTGCTATTGGACTCGATTCGGAAGTAGACGGAGCTGATGTTCTCACCGTCGTAGGCGATTCGGGCCACGGAAATGCAGGCGCCCCTGGAATTGTAGGCGATGACCTCGGAAACCTTCCCGGCGCTGTAGGAGAGGTCGATATGCTCCCCTTTGCCATTCTCGATTTTGGCAAGGCCATTGCCATCGTACGAAAGGGCAAGCTTGCCACCATCGGCGAACGCATAGCCCGTGACTACGTAAGAGCCACTGGAAAAGCTCCCCATGGTTACTTTATTACCAGCCTTATCCACGATGATTAGAGCGGTCTTATCATCCTTGAGACAGAGATATTCAGCACTAGTTAGTGGCATGAAGTAGATTCCGGACCACGGCGCATCGGGAGTTATGGAGTATCTGGACTTGATGTCAGCCTTTTCCGCTCGCATATAGACCGTCTCTTTGCCAGTGTTATCGATGACGTTTATCGTTCCTATCTCATTCGAAGAGTCTTTGACAATCTCTACCTTCTTGAAATGGTTATGGGCGACATTGGCTCCAAAACCGCAGGAAGGAGAGCTGTCGCTAAAGGCGATGGAAAGAGCGCAGGGATTCTTCTCGTCGTCGGTCTTGGCAAGATCAACGATGTGAATAAGCTCGCCAGAACATAGGTTGATGCTACCAGTTCCGGCGTTGCCGACATCGAACTGGTCGTACTCGTAGGAAGAATCCATTCCCTTGACGATCGAGAGCATGCCGGTAATGGCGGCATCCTTCTTCAGGCTGTCCTCAATCTCAAGGACGTCCACCGAGCAGTTGATGTAGATTCCAAAGTAGAAGGTCTTGGACGTCGAGGTTGCGGTCGCTTTGGCGAGGTAGCGCGTGAGGTCGAACTTGATATGAGCGGGAATGTCGTTGCTGTAGGCATCCCTACCGATGCTGAAGTCGACCTCATCGATGAGATGGTCCCTCCCCCAAGAGAAGGAATTGAAGATTCCCTTGTCGAAGACGCTCTTGGCAATCGGGTATATCGCGCAGGTGCCCGAGGTGTCGTAGCCACAGATAGTCATGAGGAGATTGAAGGCGGCGATGGAGCCGATATCTGTTCCGATGTTGTCGATATCAAGCTTCAGCAAAATAGCGCTAGGCCCCTCGAAGGAAACCTTTCTGTTGGGATAGGCGCCGGTTGGCGCCTTGCTCCCCGATGGCCCGTAGTACTCGGCCTTGAGGCTGAATCTAGGGCTCGTCGAAAAATTGTTGAAATATTTAAGCATACGTAATGCCTCCTTAGAAGATGGACCTTATGTTCTCCAGCGCAGACAGGTCCATGTTCGTCTGCGCCTGTTCGAATCGAATGATGTCTACTTCCTTACCGAGGTCTTTAGAGATGATTTCCTTAAGCCTTTGGACGAATCCATGCATCGCTAGAGGAAGTACGTCCTCCTCAAACTCTGCGAGAAGGTCGATATCGCTCCCAGCTGACTGAGTTCCATCGGCATAGGAACCGTATAGGAACAGATGCTTGATCCTGAAGTTGAGGGCAATCCAGTTTTTCTTCTCGCTGAAGTAATCCATGAGATCGCCATCGCTGAGAGCAGAGCCCTTTTCAGCTCTGCTCCTTGCGGTGGATTTCATCCTGAGAATCAGCGTAAAGATTCCGATGTCGGTTCTTCCAAGAGTCTTCCTGATGTCCTTGAAGAGGACGGGAAGCGGATAGACATCGATATCCCTCTCTTTTCTGAAGAGATACCAGATGACGAGGCAGGCAAACTCGATGTTTAGATACCTTCTAGAACCGGTGATCTCCTCAAGAACCTTGGTGATTCTGAGTGTGATGTCCTCGCTCCTGCTGATGTAGTAGGCCTTCATCATCCTGTCGGCCGTATGCCTTGAGAGACTATGGCCCGACATAAGGTGATAGGACTTGGAGAAGACTTCAGCGGATACCGGGGATTCCAGGTTTCTTTCTAGGTAATCCACTGCATCGGCAAGACTCTTCACGTAGCGCTCCTCAGGTGTGAGTGGTCGTCTCTGACAGGTGCAGACCTTCTTGGTCTCGGTCCTGTCCTGCTTCCTTCCCATCATCCAGGCGATGAGGTGTGGAAGGTTGTAGACCGCCTTCATCTAGAAGAGCCTCTCTCTGAAGCGAATGAGATCGGGAGTCTGAGCGAAGCGGTCGGTGGAGGAGATGACATCGGCTCTGAGTCCGAAGAGCTTTCCGATGAAGGACTTGGCTTCCTTGAGCTTCTTGATGCTGAATCCGTCCTTGAAATCGACGATGACGTCGGCATCGCTGTAGTCTCCGAAGGTTCCGTTGACGAGCGAGCCGGTGAGGTCGAGATGGACGATTCCGATATTGGCAAGATCAGCCTTCGCATTGAGGAGCTTCTCCTTGATCTGCTCCTTAGTGATGGGAGTATGCTTGGTGTTGTACCTGACGGAAACCTGATACTTACCCTTCAAGAGGTCCTCGAAGGAATCCTTGCTGAGACCGCCTCTGACGAGGTCGAAGAGATAGCCCTTCTCAAAGCGGTAGAAGATGATGGGAAGGACGGAATCCCTCTTCATCGTGGCGTTGAAGGCGATGATCGCCATCGAGTTGGTGTAGGGACCGAAGGAAGGATTGAGAGAGATGGCGTAGAAAGCGTCGATGGCCCCCTTGATACCCTTGCAGTCGTCTCCAATCTCGGAAACGATCTTTCCAATCCTGTCGGCGATGACAGAAATCTTGAAGATGTCGGCACACTCCATGAGAGTGTCCTTGTTGATTCCTTTCTCGACAAGATTCTCGAAGGCCTTCTTAGCCCTGGAGATGTAGATCTCGCTGTCGTTCTCAGCTTCCTTCTTGCCAAGGAAGACCTGATACTGATCGAAGAGCAGGAAATCCTTGCTGCTCTTCGGATTGGACTGCTTGAGGAAGCGGAAATCGATCTTCCCGTTGTAGTCCTTGTCGAATCTAATGAAATCATTGGTCATTGTTAGATACCTCCTTATTACCAAAGATCTGCTTGATGACCTGGTTGGCACCGGTAGCTCCGGCTCCCGATGCAAGGCCGATCATCAGGGCCTCATAGACGTCCTTCGCATTCATCATCCCCGGAGCGGTGTAGAAGATGAGGATTCCCATCAGACCTCCCGCTATAGCGGTCACAACCGGTATGAACCGGTAGGCCGACTGGAACTTCTTGAATGCGAGCTTGTAGATCTCTGCCAGTAGATAGCAGCAGACCACGATGATGGGGATGGTCGTGTAGTTCATTCAGCGCGTTCCTCCTTTCCAATTTGGGCGCACAGCTCGTCCATGCGCTTGTTGGAGTCCTTGAGCGACTCCTCGACTTTTGCGAGCCTCTCGGCTAGGTCGCGGTAGCGGATGTCGGCCTCCGTTATGGATTTCTCCATGCGGTCGACACACGCCTTGATGTATCCGATGTCGGATAGGATCGTCCCCTCGTTGCGTCCCTCCTTCCTCTGGTCCGCCTTGTCCGACCTTCTGAATGCCAGAAAGGCGAAGAGGATCGAGGACAGGGATGCGACGAGACCGACGACCGAGATGATTAGGTTCTCCACATGCGTGTACCCTCCTTTCGTTGAATGAGGGAGACGTCTGCCCCCTCACTTATCAAGAACAAAGTGAATTCCGCTTTGACAACCTCAGCCGATGAATTTCTTCAGCTTTTCCTTTATTCCAGAGAGCCTTTTTGCTGCTGCCTGCCTGGATATTCCCTTTCTCCTCGCATACTCAGAAAGGTTGAAACCGACTTTCTGAAGTGCATTCAGGAAGGCTTTGTCCTTATCAGAAAGCGAAGCGATAGCATCTTCAAAGCGACTACTCTCTGAATCGGGTTCAGAGACTTGAATCGGAAGCTCTACGTCAGAATCCTTCTGCTCTTTCTTCTCTTTCTGTTCTTCATCGCTGTCGCTATCATCCTCATCCCTCTGCTTCTCAGCCATCTGGTCTAGCGATAGGTAGGATTCGGTCTCCCTGACGTACTTCGACTTCAAGAAATTGAGCTTCCTTGATTCGGCCGCCTTCTTGATGGCGGATAGGAGTCTTTTGGAATCCTTCTCATCGTCGTTTCCGTCGATCTTGAAGGCACTGATGACTTTCCACACGCCATAGGTCATCTCCTGCTGGAGGTCTTCCCACCACCTGGAATTGACGTCCTTCACCATCGACTTCATCAGGGGTCTGAGCAGATTGAGGGCAATCTGGAAACGAACCTCCTCCTTCGTCCTCTGATAATCCTTCACGGCATTTAGCAACTTGATTGCATCTTCCTTCATCTTTTTCTCCGTTTCTCCGGAGCGAAAGACGCGGAAGAGGGCACACGAAAGCCACCCGTCGAACCGCGGAGAAAGTCTCCGGTATCCGATGGGCAGCCCTCGCAAATGAGCCGTCCACAGTCACCCAATGTTTTGCGACACCATGGTTAAGCAGGGTGACCGCCACCTTATGTGGCTATTTCTCAAAGCCAGTTTTCACCAGCAAGAAAAGTTTAAATAAAGAAAAAAAGCCAATGGTTGAAGACGGGCTGAATACTTGTTGAAAAAGTGTTGAACAGTATTTTTGGATAAAAAATCCAATTTTTGTAGTATAATGAAACCGCTTGCATTTACTTAAAGCTGAAAGGAAGGTACATATGTTCAACTATGACAATCTCTGGAAGCTCCTCATAGACAAGGGTATGAAGAAGAAGGACTTGGTTCACGGAGCCAAAATAACTCCCACAGCCGTAGCGAAGATGGGAAAGAGACAGCCCGTCAGCCTTGTGGTGATTGGCAAGATCTGCGATTTCCTCAAGTGCAGTATTTCCGATGTCGTCGAATACGAGAGGAGGGACGGCCTATGATCTTCTCAATAGGAATACTGGCTCAGATCATCCTATCGGTGAGCCGTGGTCTCAATAATGGTGAATGCATCGATTCCCTCATCTCCTCCATAACTGGCACTTCAGATTTCTCCTACATTGAAAGATCAAGATACACTAGAATCCTGAGCTGCGAAGAGAACCTCCCGACCAAGATAAAAGGGGATACAAACGACATTGAGAAGGTGCTAGGAAAGACAGGATTGAGAGATATAGCCATCAATCTGGAGAATCGATTCTCGATGAAGATGGATAGCTTTGGCAGACTTAGGATCGTCAAGGCTATCATCTGGTGTCTTTCTAACGAATCGTGCCAGCTTGGTGACAAAATTTTCCGCTGGTCGGGAAAAACTAGAAAAGAAGTGATATCGGTAAAGGCTATATCAGACTTCTGGGCTTTCTTAGCCGAAGCGTTGACCTACTGCTACCAAATAGATAACAAACATGCCGAAAACTACGGGTTCAAGATAGTCGATCACATAGAAGAGATAGAGAAGGCAGTCCAAATAACGGTTGCTGAGCAGATCAGCAGGGAACCATACCTTCTTCCAAAGAGTGAGGTCGATAAAGTCTTTCATTTGGAGTCGACAAGGTCTATCGGTAAATCCCATATCTGCATTACCTTCCACGTCCTAGATGATGACGGGGACTCTTTCGATTATTCCAAGTTGAAGGCATTTATCAGCCGTAACATAAAGCGATATGTCTTTAGCTTCGTCAAAATGGACGAAATTGAAAATGCTGAAATGGATATATCCCAGCAGGCGAATGCCGACATCTCAAAAATAGTTCATGAGAAGAAATACGATTTCTCCAAAGAAATGGGAGATATACTCGTTTTTTCCTTTTGCGAAGGACTAAAAGGATATCCGAAAATCCTCACTAATTATGAAGTCCTTAAAAAGGACCTAACGAATGAATACATTGGAAATTACGGCATGCATTTTCAGCTTAGAGATGATAGGCTCATCCTAATAATGACCTCCTCTTCAATGCAAACGAAGCTCAGTGATGCGGTCAAGGAATGTATTGAAAGGTCAAAAATCATGGCGAGGGAAAAGAGCGCCGTGAAGGGACTTCTCTCTCCTGCACTGCTTAAGCAGACAACAGATGAAGAAACAGCATCGAAACTGACCGAATTTCTGCTCAATGGTGATAGTAACAGTGCCAAATATGGTTACACCTTGTTCATCGGCTATAGCTTTGATAGTTCTCACGGTTCTTTGAAAGAGCAGATAGAGAAAGATATGGCAGAATGCGTCCAATACCTTGAATCAGAAATCCAAAGCGATTCAAAAATGACAATGAGAGAGATAGATATCTACCTCGTCCCATTCAATGATGCTGACGAGGATCCCCAGAGGATACTTAAGGATGTTTTGGGGTTACCAAAGGAGGGAATGTAAACATGACATTGATTGATCGAATACTTGACAACATCTCAAAGAACGCTGATGCCAAATCTGCAATTGATACTCTTTTTAGGAAATATGGCGAACAAGTTCTAAATGAATCTACCATTGATATTTCAGAGGACGAAATCGGCTTATGCCTCCGCATTGCTGACATATTTTCAAAAGTTCCCAATGAATCTGACGATTCTGAGCATTACCACTCATTAGCGCAAGAAATAATCTATATGCTCAAGTGCCTGCTTCCTAATAGAAAAGATGTCGATTTAGTTAGCGATAGTGTTCTTTCATCTCTTTCAAATTATCCAGTCAGAAAGAATATGGGATTAAGCGAAGAGGAAAAAAACTATGGTCTTCTTCGTCTCATCGGTGAAAAAATAAAGATGGGCAGCCTTGAGATCCCTGGAGAAAAGGGGAAGTTCTTTCTGCTTCCTCAGAAAATAGCCTACGATGGGTTCAAAAATAGAAGCTTCAGCTATTCTGGACCAACCTCGATGGGAAAGACCTTCTTGATGACCACTTTCATCAAACAGAGAATCGATGAAGGACGCGACTGGAACTTCGCCATCATCGTCCCTACAAAAGCTTTAATAAATGAATTAAAGGGAGAAGTCATCAGAGAATTCAAAAATGAGATCCTAGAAAGGAATTATCGAGTGATTTCATCGGCCAATGACCTTCAGCTGGAATCAGAGCACAAATTCATATTGGTAATGACACCGGAAAGACTGATGTATTTCCTCATAAAATACAGAGATATCGTCCTTGATTATGTGTTCTTCGATGAAGCTCACAAGATCTCAGAGAAAGATCCTAGAAGTTCCTTCTACTATAAAGATATTTCGCTTCTATCCAAGAATTCAGATAAGACCCACATTATCTTCTCTTCACCCAACATACCAAACCCTGACATCTATTCCAAACTGTACGGGGGAGATGATGGCAAATCCTATAGAAGCCAATTCTCCCCAGTATCTCAATTCAAGTTTTATATAAATCAAGAATCAAAGAGTTTTTCGATCTGGAATGACTTCTCCCACACAACCGTTCAACTTCCCAGCGAGAATATCGCTGATGATTGCACATTGGTCGACTATGTCTATAGATTGACCAAGGATAATCAGCAATCCATCGTATATGTGAACAGTGTTGATACAGCCAGCGAATTAGCTCAAGAAATGTATGAAGGATACGGTAACAGAATTTCGCTTACGCAAAAGCAGAAGGATGAATTAGAGGACCTTTCTATAGACATAGAAAAAGGCATAACGCGGAGATTCTCGTTATGCCGTCTAATAAAAAAAGGGGTAGCTTTCCACACAGGTTACTTGCCACCGACACTGAGAGCTAGGCTCGAAGCACTATATAAGAGCGGAGCTATCAGGTTTCTTTTCTGCACAAGCACGCTCATTGAAGGAGTCAATTTGCCAGCAAATAACCTCTTTGTGACCTCAATCAAGAATGGTCAGTCTAATATGACTTCCATAGAATTTAAGAATTTAGCTGGCAGAGTTGGACGAATAAGCACCACCAGCTACGGAAATGTGTTTCTTGTCAGTGAAAATGAAAAGACGTCTAAAAGGATGGAAGAATTAGCTCAATCTAAATCAGAAGAGCAGGAATTATCTTTGGTAAAGATACTGACACCTGAGAATTCCAAAGCAATAGTCAGCTCATTTTCGAAAGGAGAACTCCCCTATTCCGATTCGATTAAAGATGGTGAATTATTAGTCCAAAAGATCTCCCTAATCTATGCTAAAGACGTTTCGGAGGGGAGAGACACTTATTTCTCCAAAGAAGTGGAAAAGCGACTAACATCAGATGGAAATATAAAGAAGGAAGACTTATTTAAGCTCACTCAAAATATAAAGCAGGAAGATGATATCAACGTCAACTTCATTCAGGATAGAAGACTTAGAGAAGCTATATTTAAGGATGGGCTTCATTATCCCGACATCAGCACCCTAAACGATGACAAAGCTAGTTATGAAATAGTTCTCGATTTTTTAAAAAAACTAAGCGATGTATTCTTGTGGAAAGTATATGAGAGAGATGACCTCGGAAGAGGAAACAGCATATCTCAATATGCCGTTGTTCTCTTACATTGGATTATGGGCTCTGGGCTGAGATATATAGTTGATAGCAGAATTGATTATTACAACAATAAAAGGTGGGGGAAAACTATCAAAATAAACCACAAAGAAGAACTATATCATGCAACAAAAAGGCAGGTTGACTACTTGATATCGAACACATTAAAAGATATCGAGGGAATCATCCTTTTCAAGCTATCAAATTATTTCCTCAAGTTTTCGAATATATACAAGGAATTCACAAATCAGAAGAGCTTCAACAATGACTGGTATGAATTCATCGAGTTTGGAACTCATGAGCCGGTGATAATCTTCCTACAGAGGATAGGATTCTCTAGAGAGACAGCCCTTTATATTAGAAAAAATTCCAGTGATTTTATAGAAATAGACAATGGAAAGATCTTCCTTAAAAAGGATATCTTGGATAGTACCAATAAAGACATCCAAAAAGAACTTAAGGATTTAGATTCAAATATTAGAGAATATATTCATAGTTAAGCTAAAAAGAGGCTGTTACGAAATCAATTCTTCGGAAACAGCATCTACTAGAAGCAAAAAGAAGTAAAA
>ULVF01036595.1_pt1 | contig 15740 bp, 12 predicted proteins | sample 1959201 | NCBI WGS metagenome assembly ULVF01 (sample SAMEA4835779, study PRJEB28245) | human gut metagenome | biome: gut microbiome; material: fecal sample | place: Denmark | collected 2008 | reverse complement strand
TTTTTAATGTATGTTTTTTTTATAAAAAGTATAATAAATTTTATTTTGGTTGGGAAAAAATATCAAGAAAAATTGTTAGAAGAGGTCTTTCCATTATTTTTACGTCCTGTAGCTAATTTTAAGCCTTGGCCTAAAAATTCTAATACTGAAGCTATATTAGATTCACAGCTTTTTTATAATTTTGATACACAAGAGGATGTCTTTAGTTATTATGGATTTTATAATAAAACAGGTATAATTTTCTCAAATACTAATCTTACTTTGCCTGTTAGAGGCATTAATAAACCTAATTTATTTAAAGGAACAATAATTCAGTTAGAGCTTGAAAAATCTATTAATAACCACGTAATTCTTTTCTCAAAAAATGAGCATAAATGTAATTATTTTAAACAAGTAAATCCTCATATTCAAGAATTAAATCAATATCTTTATGTTTTTGCAAAAGATACACAAAATATTTCTTTTATAAATGATAAATTTTGGAATGTATTAAACCGTTTTGGTGAACTATATACAGCTAAAGGTTTTGAATTATCTTACAGGAATAATACTCTTTTAATTGCTATTAGACAAAAAAGACCTATGCAATTTGGATTTTTATTTAGATCTTTATTAAAGGCAAAAAATTACGATGACCTGATTGACAGATTCATCGTAATTTATGATTTAATTGATTTATTAAATAAATAATTAAGCTGTTTTATTTAATTTTTTTATTAAATTGCTGTCTGTAGTTTCTTGTTTTGTATTAATTGGGTTAGTTGTATTAGTTTGTTTATTTGAATTTACAGAAGGTGTAGTATTTGGTATTGATGTATTTTGTGTGTTTGGTTGAGCTTTTTTATTATCGCGTTTCATATAAGCGTAAGCTGCTGTACCTGCTGCTGCAATTGCAATACCTGTACCAATAATTACTTTAGTCCATTTATTTCTTAATTTTTTAGCACCATCTTCAACTGCTGTACCAAATTCACCTACTAAACGTTTTAATTTTTCAAAGTTTCTACCTTCTATACCTTTGTCAATTTCGAAAACTTCATTCATATAACGTTCATTAGCAGTTTTCCCACCGTTATATGCAGCATTTTCGTGCCAATCTATTTTTTGTGTAATGGCATCTTTTACCATTTCTGCATATTTCGATAATTTGCCTGTTTCAGGTTTCAAGTTATAATCAGAGGTTGCTGCCATAATACATTCTTTAAGTTCTGCTGCGTTTGCAAACATTCTTTCTGCATCTATTATGTTTCCAATTTCCTCAGGTTTTTTACCTGCAAGTTTAGCAGGATCAATTTTTAAACTTTCGGTATTTCTTAAGTATGGATTTTTAGTTAAGTAGCCTCTTAAGGCTGTAATAAAGTCAGGAGCACCGCCTGTTTTTGTAGAAATTACTGGAGTGCCTGCTGCAAATGATTCTAAAGGTGTAATTCCGCAAGGTTCAAATCTTGATGAGAAAATAGAGTAAGTAGCACATCCGACAAGTCTGTTAGGGAAGAATCCGTTTACATAACAAGCGTTACCTTTATACATTCCACCATCTAATTCGCCAATTTGTCTAATAATGTCTTGTACCCATTTGAAATCTCTAGCATCATTTTCCCAAACTCCGGCACCAACTATTAATTTTGTATGTTTTTTTACTTCTTTATCAATGTTAGGGTCTTTTAAGAAATCCAAAAATGCTTGGAATGTTGAAGGATAACCTTTTTGTGGATCTGGACGTCCCCAGCCCATGAGTAACATGTCACCTTCTTTATATTTTGATAAATGACCTATTACGCTGGCATTATTTTCTGATACTTGTTTATCAGTGAAAAACATTTTGGTAATACCTTGAGTACCACCTTTTTCAAAAGCATCACCTAATGAATCTAATAACCATTTAGTGTTAGATTGTTTTGCTTTTAATATTTCATCAATGTTATCAGATACTAGTTTTCCAGCTTGATCAAATACAGGTTTGTATTCATATGTGGTAAATCCATCTTTTAATTTCGTTAATCCATTAATATTATTTCCTTGACAGAAATTTGCTGTAGGATCGTTTAATCTCAAGTTTGCAGGTGTACTACCATTTGTAATATCAATAGTTTTTGTTGCTGCTAATTTGGTAGTTAAGAATTGAGCGATATCCGGAGTTTCCAGAGATTTCATTTCTTTTCCATAGTTAACAGAAACAGTACCACCACTCATATTTCTAGGATTTATATTTGCACCTGCAATAGGAGTCATTGAAATATTAAATGTTCTGACATCATTTGTGTTATCAACATAATCATCTAAGAAATTAGCCATAAATGGTCTTAATATTTGGTTTACAAAAGACCTTTCTTCTAAAGGAGCATTTTGCCAGTTGCTAGCCCATTTAGCTTCAATTTTTTTTAGTTTTTCTAATTGAGAGTGTTTCTTCAAAGTTTCGACATCTTCAGGTCTTGCAACCATTTTGAATACTTCAAAAGGATTGCTTTCTGCTCCTTGGTAATCTCTGCCAGGATTATGGAATGTTCCATGAATTTTTAAACCATTGTAATAGTCATTTCCAAAATGAGAAGCGTCTGCAATGGCATTCATTGTAATAAATGCAGGCCTATCATGTAACCACAAGCTTGATGGATTATAGAACCCGTGTTCTTTTGTATTTAATTTTGGTAGTATTTCTACTAATGCCCTATTGTTATCTGCATATGCAATATTTGTACTTATCAGATTTTCTGCTTCTTTTTTTGTTACTCCAGATGGGAAAGAGCCGCTTGTACCATATGCACCATATGCACTATAGCCTTTGTCGCCAGATCCATATGCTGTATCAAATTTTGCTAGGTCTTTTGTGTGAATAAAGTATGCAGCGTTTCTTTCCGGTACTTTTGGGGCTGCTATTATTTGTGATTTAAAAGCTTTTGAATTTATTTTTTCATTGTATTCGGTATTAATTCTTTTTTGAACTTCTTCTGTAGCTAATTTCTCTTTAATTTCATTGTTTATTTTTGTTTGTATTGCTATTTCATTTTCATGTATTGGATGAAAAGGAGATTTTGTCCCTTCTGCATCATATTTTTTTCTTGCTTCAGTGGTAAGTTGTATATCTTTTTCTTTTGCTTTTGCTAAATCATCTTTATATTTTTCATTGATTGGTGCTGCAAGTTCATCTGTAATATCTTGGGTTATTTTTGTTAGAGCTTTTTGTTCTAATTTTTTGATTTCTATATCAACAGTATCTGCAAGATCTGCTGCTCTAAAAAGTCTATAGGTTACATCTTGTGTATCTGCAATGCTTCTGTCTGCTGCTCTTTTGAATGAGCCTTGAATCCCTGTATCTTCTAATCTTATGATTTGAGATATTCCATTATCATCCGGTTGTAATCTGATAGCGTAAGATAGACTTTCTCCTTCTTTTAATTTTACTCTCTTACTTACTTGTTCTAAAGTTTCATCTTGTTTTGCAGAGATAAAACTTTCTGCTGGGTAGCGGTCGTTATAACTATCATTATCTTTTTTAGTGATTTTAACAACAGTTACTCCGCCGTCTGGGTTATTAAAACTGTGATATGGCGCAAAATCTCTTACATCTGCTCCTTCTTTTATTCTCCAACTCGCAGGTGCTTCTTGGGCTACAACACCTAAACCGCCAAGATTATATGCTTTTACTCCAAATCTTTTATTCTCAGGTGCATATGATAAAAATTGATGAATATTTTTTTTATCGTTTCCTGTAAATGTTAAAATAATCCCTGATGTTACTATTGGAGCAGCTAAATTCATCGGAACAGGCATGCTCTGATTGCTTGAATTAACATTGTTGTTTTTTCTGATACTTGTTGCCATATATTGTGGCATAATTGAATTTACACGCATATTTACACCTACATCCCATTTATAATATTTTATACTATTTCTTCAAATTTTGCAGAAAATCTTATCTGCTATTATAGTAAAATGCTGACAAGTTTTTTTTCAACACCAGTTGGGTGATTTTTTAAGAAATATTAAGTAAACTTTTTTTTAATAATTAAAGTTTTTTTCTCAACTTTAAAGTATTATTATATCAATAGTTTTAAAAGGGTAATTAAATGGACAGATTTTTTGGATTATTGGGAATAATTTTAATTTTTGGGATAGCTTATTTAATGTCTAATAACAAAAAAGCTATTAATTATAAAACAGTTGGTATGGGATTTTTATTGCAAGTTGTATTAGCTTTGTTTATATTTAAAGTTCCAATTGGCCGAGCATTATTTTATAATTTAGGTTTGTTTATCCAAAAAATTCTAGAATTTGCCAAAGAGGGAGGAGCATTTGTGTTCGGCCCTTTAATGACTGAGCATAAAATTACTGCAGTATTTGGTGAGGGGGCTCAAGTTTTTGCTTTACAGTTAATTGCCTCATTAATTTTTATGATGATTTTAGTAAATATGCTTTATTATTATGGAATTATGCAGCGTGTAGTTCCTCTTTTCGGTAAAGCTATGAATAAATTAATGGGTGTTAGCGGAGCAGAAGCTTTATCAAATGTTGCAAGTGCTTTTGTAGGTCAAATTGCAGCTCAAATTATGATAAGACCTTATCTTGCCAAATTAACACGTTCTGAATTATTGGCATCTATGGCAGGTAGTATGGCTTGTATTTCAGGTGCTACTATGCCTATTTATATTGGAATGGGAATTCCGGCTCAATATCTTTTGGCAGCATCAATTATGGCAGCTCCAGGGGCTCTTGTGATTACAAAAATTGTATATCCTGAGACTGGTACTCCAGAAACCAGTGAAGATATAAAAATCACTTACAGTAAAAGAAGAAAACCTTATATAAATGTGTTTGATGCAATTTCTGCAGGTGCTTCTGAAGGTATGAAAGTGGCGATTAATGTTGTTGCGATGATTTTAGCATTAGTTGCTTTAGTTGCTATGATTGATTGGGTATTGGCTCATTTAGGAGTATTGATTGTAAAATATTTGCATATAAATTTTGCCTCTTTTGATTTGACTCATTTGTCTTTAAAAATGATTTTAGGAAAAATCTTTGCAGTATTTGCATACTTTATGGGAGTTCCTTTGAAAGAAGCTACAACTGTTGGCAGCTTGATGGGTACAAAATTAGTTTTAAATGAAATGGTTGCATATTTTGATATGACACATTTGCCAACAGCTCTTTCTGATAAGGCTTTTTTAATTGCAAGTTTTGCATTATGTAGTTTTGGAAACTTTGGATCTATTGCTATTCAATTAGGCGGAATAGGAGAGCTTGCTCCTAACCAACGTAAAAATCTTGCAAGGCTTGGTGTTAGAGCTTTGATTTGCGGAACTTTAACTTGTTATATGTCAGCAGCAATAGCTGGTGTATTATTTAATTAAATTCATTTTGGTAAATGTTTTTGCCAGTCAGCATCAAGATTTTGAATAAATCTATGGGCATCAATTACGTCATCATAATTAATTGGTTCAGGTCCTTCTTGCACCTCCATAGGCTCATAGTTATTTATATCAAAGTCTGTAAAGCCTAAAAATGCAACTCCGAAGTTTTTCCCGCAGTGTTTGCATTCTAGACCTATTACGGTCAAGCCTTCTTCTTCTCTTTTTATTGTTATTGAATTTTCATCAAAACTATTTTTGCATTGCGAACAGCAAAGATTGTTAAATAGTTGTCCTATTTTCTTTTTCATATAATCCTCTTTCATATTATAATTAAAAATTTTATTAAAAAATGTTAAATTTTTTGACATCATGGGAATAGATATAGTAAGATAAATAGGTCGTTTTATTTATCTAAGCTAACAGATAGGAGTGTTATCATGGAAGCTATCAACTTAATTCTATTCGGTTTCATTGTTTATACTGCGTTAATCGTAGTACCAAGTATTTGGGAAGAATTAACTACAGAAGGATAATTGATCCTTTAATTTAAAAGACGGAATAAGTTATTTTAAGTTCCTTTTTTCGTCAAAAAAACTAAAGAGTGAGAAGGTGTCTTTATTAAAAAGTGTATTTTGTACGTTATTTGTTTAACGCGTTATTTTGCTGTGGGCAAAATTTCATCTAAACATTTACGTGCAATATCCGTCACAAAATCCATATCCTTTCTTTCCATAATCAAAGGTGGGTTAAAATAAATGACATCTCCTAGGGGTCTTAAAATAACTCCCTCCATCAAAGCCTTTTTGTAGATTTGGTAACCGATTCTGAATCTGCTATTGAAAGGCTTTTTATTTTTTTTGTCTTCAACAAGTTCTATAGCATTAATAAGTCCTATATGGCGAACTTCTCCCACATTTTTATGTGATAGAAATTTTTCTTTAATCATATTGTTGAAGTATACAGCATTTTCTTGTGCTTTTTTCAAAATTGTACCATCTTCCATTAAATCCAAAACTGCATTAGCAGCAGAGCAAGCCAGAGGGTTTCCGCTATATGTATGGCTATGCATAAATGCTTTCCCTGTGTTGTAATCATCATAGAAGGCATCATAAATTTTTTGAGTGGTTACAAATAATGCCATAGGCATATAACCACCTGTAAGTCCTTTTGATAAGCACATAATATCAGGAGATACACCTGCATGTTCAAATGCAAACATTTTACCTGTTCTGCCGTAACCTGTTGCAATTTCGTCAGCAATTAAGTGTACATTGTATTTATCACATAATGCTCTTAATTTTTTTAGATACAAAGGCGGGTATACTTTCATACCTGCAGATCCTTGTAATAAAGGTTCAACAAGCATTGCTGCAGTTTCATTACCGTATTTTGCAAAAGTTTCTTCTGCTTTTTTGAAGCATTCGCAATTACAATTATCTCGATTTTGTCCGTAAGGGCATCTATAGCAATCAGGACCTTCAACTCTTACTATATCCATTAAAATTGGTTTATAAAGTTTGGTATACAAGTCACAATCGCCGACTGATAATGCTCCAATTGTTTCTCCATGATAAGCTTCTGTTAAAGCCATAAATTTTGTTTTTTGAGGATTGCCGGTTTGTTCATGATATTGAAAACTTACTTTCATTGCAGCTTCAATAGCGGATGATCCGTTATCTGTAAAATTAAATTTACATAGGCCTTTGGGGAGAATTTTAGATAATCTTTCACATAGTCTTATTGCTTGTGTATGTGTAAAATTTGCAAATATAACATGTTCTAATTCATCTACCTGTTTTTTTATAGCTTCATTAATTTTAGGATTACAGTGCCCTAAAAGATTGCACCACCAAGAGCTGATTACATCAATGTATTTTTTATCATTAGTATCATAAAGATATATTCCTTCGCCTTTTTTTATGACTATTGGCTTTAATTCTTCATAATCTTTCATTTGTGAGCAAGGATGCCAAATATATTTTAAATCTTTTTCTACCCAGTTTTCCATTTTATACCTCTTTAAATAACATTGATAAATCTGCTATATCTTTTTCATTTTTTTGTATTGTTGCTACAACTTTTATACCTGTTAGGTTTTCAACTTGTTCTTTGTTATCTTTTTGCATAAAGTCATTTTTGTTATAGTTGTTAATTATTATCCCTTTTACATTAATTCCTTTATTTTTAGCGTATTCTGTTGTTAATACAGTCGAATTTATTGTCCCTAATTCCCCAGATGCAACAACTAATATATCAAGATCTAAAGCTTTTATTACATCAGGAAGCATAAGTTTTTCATCTCCAAGATTAAAAGGACATACAATTCCACCTGCACCTTCTACAACTACATAATCATATTGACTTTTTATTTTATCAAAGTCTTTTTTTATTTTTTCTAATTTTATAGGATTATTTTCTATTTGTGATGCAAGATGTGGAGATACTGCAGTTTTGTATACAAACGAAACGCAATCAAGAGGTTTTGTATTTATTCCGGCTGTGTCTATTACAAATTTACAGTCCCCAGGGATTAATTCCCCATTTATAATTTCAGCCCCGCTTAGTGCAGGCTTGAAATATCCACAGTTGTATCCAAGTTCTCTTAATTTTTTTACAATTAAAGCTGAAATATATGTTTTACCAACGTCTGTCCCAGTTGCTGTTATAAATATTGCCTTAGTCATACTCCCTCCAATTCCCAAATTTTTATTAATAAATAAAAATGCGGCAACTATATGTTACCGCATAATTTTTTTTATTCAACTTTTTTATAGTGATCCGCCGCCACCGTCACGGAAGTAATCATAGTGTCTTACGTCGTCATAGTTATTAATGTATTCAGCTTCAACATTCTTTTGGAATTGTGTTTTTGGTACAGCAGCTGTACTTCTAGAAGCTAGTAATGCATCAATATTTGGTGCAAGTGTTAATTCAAAGTGGAAACGACCGTATTTTCTATCAGGTTCCCAATGGTTGCTGATTAACGGATAGCCCCAATATAGTCTGGCGCTCAAGTCTCCAGGAAGTTGAACTCTTAGCCCCATACCTACAGATGCTGCGAAATAACTTCCGCCATATACATCTTCGCTAGCTGTTGGGAAAATACCTGCTGTATCTGCAAATATTGCACCTTTTACATATCTGCCGATAAATGGTATTTTTTCGCCAGAGCGAGGGCTTGTAATTTCTCTAGGTAATATTGGGAACATTAATTCACCGCTGATGAAGTATCCGTTTTTACCAATCATCATACCTTCAGAATAACCTCTTACTGTTGCTAAACCACCTGTTTGCATTTGATCTAGGTAAGGGATTTTTTTATCTCCTGGTATGATTTGATAATTACTTCTTAATTGTCCTATAATTCCGTGAGAAAAATCATGTAATCTTACTAAACTACCACTGTATTTGAAATAGTTATTGTCTCTGTCACTATTAAATATAGGGAAAGAATAATAAGCATTTTGGTTTAAGTACCAAATACCATATTTAGTATCTTTTCTCATCATTAATGCAACTTCAGCTGATGTAATATTATCAGTACTGTTAATTGCATCTCGCATTAAATCATCAAAAAGAGCGCTTCCAGTTCTTATATCTGTAAATGTTCTAGCTCTTTTGTAGTTAATTCCCGCATAAGTTTTTAATTCAAAACCAGGTTTTCTAACAATTGGTTGAGTATAATATAATGAATATTGGTAAGCATTACTTCCAATTTTCAAAGGTGTTAATGGTCCATATTTGATATCTGCAAATGTAGATGAGAACATGAAACCAACTCTACCGTCTTTCTTATTTACTGGAAAATTGTAATCAAAGAAAGGGCTTTGTGCTCCTCTTGAAAAATATGAACCTAAAGACATTCTGTCTCTGTGACCGAATAAGCTGTCAGCGTAAATCATTGCACCACCACGAATACTTCCGGTGCTGTAACGACCTGCATTATCCATAATACCCATTACGTGGAAAGGAAATGATTCATCTGCAACTAATTCAATATCAGTAGTTCCAGGTTTTTCACCTGCTTTCAAATTCGCAGATAATTTTATTCCGTCATTGTATCTGTTAAAGTCAAGAACGTCTTTTTCTAATTCAACAATATCAAATAATTCACCTTCTTTTTGAGGCAATCTACTAGTAATGTAGCCATCTTTTGTCCATTTATTCTGTTGGACAGTGATTGCTCCTATTTTACTTTCTGTTAATGCAATATAAATATTGCCATTTTCAACAGTTTGTTCCGGTAAAAATGCTCTTGCTGTTACAAATCCTTTTTCAGCATATAAATTATTAATACTGTCAATTACTTTTTGGATATCTTCGATAAAAACATTTTTTCCGACAATTGGTTGAACTAATTTATTAATTTCTTCTTTTGTTAATATTTCAGATGGAGCAACTTCTACAGAATTAACAAATACTCCTTTTGTATTCATTTCTTCTACAGTTGCTTGTTGTATTGATCCGCCATTATAATTTTGGATTACTTGGTTCCCTGCGTTTGGATCTTTTTCAAGTTTTTTACGATCTTGATAATATTGATAATCTTCATTTCTATAGTTATCTTGGTATCTTTCTTTCAAATAGCTGCTATCATGCATTTGATTCATACCAGCTTCTGCACCAATTTGTCCAGGAACTATTGGTGCACCGCCTAAAGGATCTGCAAAGGCTGGGTTAAAGGATGCAGATATTGTTAATGCAAAACTCATGCAAGTAATAGCATTAATAATATTTTTTTTAGAATTAATCTTTTTCATGTGATCACCTTTAAAATTGAAAAATATATATATTTTATTAAGTCTTGTCAAATTTATTTTTGCGTTTTATTTTATAAAAAAGGACTTTTTTTAATTTTTATTAAGATATAGTAATAAAAATTAACTTTTTTACAAAACTAGAATTGACCTGTTACTATTATATATGATATAAGTGTGCTTGTAAAGATTTTATTTTAAATTTCAATCCTTTAGAGTATGATTTAAAATGAATTTGGAACAGGTAGTGTACAAGGGAGAAAATATGAACAAGAAGATGAAATTTGTATTAGTAGGCTTATCTACGTTTGTTATCGGTTTAACGTTGGGCAATTTTGCAATGTCTGATGTTCCATCTAAAATTGCTGTAGTAGATGTACCATCTGTGGTTAGTGCATCTTCTCAAGTTAAAGCTTTGAAAAAGGATCAGGAAGCAAAAACAAAAGAGATTGTTGCATTTATCGAAAAAGCTAGAAAAGACGTTGCAGCAACAACAGATGTAAAGAAAAAGCAAGCTTTAGAAGATAAATATAATAAGGAGTTGGCATCTAAAAAGGCTGCTATGGACAAAAATTACGCAACAAAATTATCAGCTATAGATACTGCAATTTCAAAACAAATTGAAGCTCAAGCTAAAGCCGGCGGATATGATATTGTGCTTGCAAAGGGTGCTGTATTGTATGGTGGTTCTGATATTACAGAAGCAGTAAAAAAAGCAGTAAAATAGAATTTTTGTTAATAAAGGGTATAAAAATCCCGACTTTTTTAAAAGTCGGGATTTTTTAATATTAAATGTCTTTATAAGACCCTTTAAATTTATCTGTATATATTGTGTGTAGTAATTCATGAGCTTTATGCGAATTTGGTTCTTCCAAGTATTCGTTATAAAGTTTTCTAATAGAAGGATTAAAGTGTGATTTCCGATACTGAAGTTCAGAATCTTCTTTATAAAGTCCTTGAGCGCGTTCTTCTTTAATTTTAGAATTATCACAGCTTCTTGGTTGTCCGCCTCCATTGATGCAACCTCCAGGACAGGCCATAACTTCAAGCATTTGGAATTTAGCGTTACCCTCTTTTATTTCTTTAAGAGATTTTTCAGCTTCTCTTAATGTAGATACGACTCTTACTGTAAGTTTTGTTCCTTTTAAGTCTAGTTCAATGTCTCTTGAACGATTAGAAGTGCCTCGCATTTGTTTTATATCTACATCGTTTAAAGGTTCATTTGTCGCAAACTCATAAGCTGTTCTTACTGCAGCCTCAGCAACACCTCCTGAAGCTCCAAATATTGTTCCTGCACCTGTATATTCTCCAAAAGGAGAATCTGGAGCTTCTGCATCTAATGCATTAAAGTTTATACCTGCTTCTTTTATCATTCTGCCTAATTCTTGAGTTGTTAAAACATAGTCAGTATCAGGTTTGCCATTAGTTGTTAATTCTGGACGTTTACATTCATATTTTTTAGCTGTGCAAGGCATTATACCAACTACTACCATATTATCTCTTTCAATTCCGAAATGTTCAGGAACAAGAGTTTTTAAAACAGGTGACAGCATACTCATTGGGGATTTACAGCTTGATAAATGATTTAACATATCAGGATGTTCTGTTTCAAGATATTTTATCCAAGCAGGACAGCAAGACGTAAACATCGGAAGATTTTCACCTGATTTTAATCTTGATAAAAATTCGGTAGCTTCTTCCATAATAGTTAAATCCGCACCAAAATTTGTATCAAATATTAAATCAAAGCCGATTTTTCTAAGTGCAGCATTCATTTTTCCAATAGAATTTACACCTGGTTCTAGTCCAAACATTTCACCTATTGCAACACGAGTTGCCGGAGCCATTTGAACTACAACTTTTTTGTCAGGATTTGTAATTTCTTTCCAAACTTGTTCTACATCTGATTTAATTGTCAATGCGCCTGTTGGGCATACTGCAACACATTGACCGCAGTTTACACAATCTACTTGTCCCAGAGGTCTGCCATTCATCGGCTGAACGACTGTTTTTGCTCCTCTATTGGCAAAACCGAGAACTGCATGTCCTTGAAATTCATTACAAGCTCTTACGCATGCTCCGCATAGTATGCATTTATTAGGATCTCTTACAATAGATGGGCTTGATGCATCTATGAGTTGATATTCATCTAGTTCTTTATCAGGATATCTAATTGTTCTAATACCATATTCTTCAGCGTATTGTTGTAATTCACAATTCCCTGATTTTTCACAAGTTAGACAATTCCTGTCATGATTTGCTAAAAGTAATTCCAGAACTGTTTTTCTTATTCTTCTTGTTTTTTCAGTGTTAAGATGTATTTTTAACCCGTTTTCAGGAGGCATTGTGCAAGATGATTGTATTCCTCGTCCTTCAACTTCTACAACGCACATTCTGCAAGCTCCGAAAGAGGTTAAATCAGGACGATAGCAAAAAGTAGGAACATTCATACCTGCTTTCCTTATAACTTCAAGAAGGTTTGGTTCGTCAGTGAATTCAACTTCTTTTCCGTCTATAAATAATGTTTTTTTATCTGTCATTTGGTTATTCCTTATATTGAAAGTCCGGAAGGTTTGATTTTAAGATTTTACTTTATCACAACTTAATAGGTATTCTGCTCTTCCTGACTTCTGATCTTCTATTCTAATACTATTGCCTTGAACGGACAATTTTTCATGCAAGCCTCACATTTGATACATTTATTAGGATCGATATGGTGAGGATGTTTTATTGTTCCGTCTATTGCACCTACAGGACAAATTCTTGCACATTTAGTACAGCCTCTGCATAGAGATTCATCAATGACAATTTTTTTCATTGCAGTACATACTCCTGCAGGACATTTTTTATCTTTTATATGTGCAATATATTCATCTCTGAAATATTTTAATGTTGATAATACTGGATTTGGAGCTGTTTTACCAAGTCCGCATAGGGAACCTTCTTTTACAGAATGAGCAAGTTCTTCTAAAAGTTCCAAATCGTCCATTGTACCTTTTCCTGCTACTATTTTTTCAAGTATTTTCAACATATTTTTAGTTCCTTCTCGGCAAGGCACGCATTTTCCACAGCTTTCGTGTTGTGTAAAGTTCATGAAAAATCTTGCAACTTCAACGATACAAGTCTTGTCGCTCATTACAACAAGACCGCCAGATCCTACCATTGCTCCGGCTTTGATCAGGTTATCGTAATCCATAGGAATATCCAGATGTTCTTCTGTTAAGCATCCTCCAGATGGACCTCCGATTTGAACTGCTTTGAATTTTTTACCGTCACGCATTCCTCCGCCGATGTCAAATACTATTTCTCTTAGTGTAGTCCCCATTGGAACTTCTATAAGACCAGTATTATTTACCTCTCCCGTAAGAGCAAATGTTTTTGTTCCTTTAGAGGTTTCAGTCCCCATTTGTGCAAACCAGTCAGCTCCGTTTAGCATAATTACCGGAACATTTGCTAAGGTTTCTACGTTATTAATAAGTGTTGGTCTGCCAAATAGACCTTTATTTGCAGGGAATGGCGGTTTTGGTCTAGGCATACCGCGTTCACCTTCGATAGATGCCATAAGAGCTGTTTCTTCTCCGCAAACAAACGCTCCTGCTCCTTCTTTGATGTGAATTTCAAGCGAAAAATCGCTACCCATAATATTTTTACCTAAGAAATGTCTTTCTTCGGCATCTTTTATTGCTTTTCTTAATCGTTTAATGGCAAGCGGATATTCAGCTCTAACATAGATATATCCTTCATCTGCGCCAATTGCAAAAGCTGCAATAGCCATTCCTTCAAGTAATTTATGAGGATCACCTTCCATTACGGATCTGTCCATAAATGCACCCGGATCACCTTCATCACCGTTACATACAATATAAGACTTTCCGCCTTTATTTGCAGCGGTAAATCTCCATTTGCGACCTGTTGGGAAACCGCCTCCGCCTCTGCCTCTTAATCCTGATTTTTCAATTGTGTCGATTACTGAATCAGGATTATTTTCTTTTAATACATTTGCTAATGCTTCATAACCTCTTACTGCAATTGCTTCGTCAATACATTCCGCATTGATATTTCCGCAGTTCGCAAGAGCTGTTCGTGTTTGTTTTGCATAAAAATTAATATGTGCATCATCTTGTACATGTTCGTGTGTTTTTGGATCCACATATAATAATCTTTCTACAGGTTTGTTATTTTTTATATGGCTTTCATATATTTCTTCTACATCTTTTTCTTTTACTTTTACGTACGTAACGTGTTTGTCAGGGATTACTACAAGTACGCCCTGTTCGCAAAAACCGTGGCAACCTGTTGGAACTACTGTCATTTTGTCATAGTCAGTAAGAACTGATACATCAGCTCCAAGTTCTTTAAATTTTTCGATAACTTTTAAAGAGCCGTTTGCAACACATCCTGTTCCTGCACATACAAGAACTCTTAAGCCTTGCTTACTAATATTTTCTTGTGCTTTTTTTTGTTCTTCTTTTATATCAATATTTAAGCTTGTCATTAAGCAGCCTCCTTCATCAATGTATCTAATACGATAGTTATTGCATCAGATGTCATTTGCGGATACACTTTACCGTTAATTACTACTACAGGTGCAAGACCGCAGGCGCCAAGACAACTTACGGTTTCTAATGAGAAAAGTCCGTTATCACTTGTTAATTGACCGGTCGGAATATTTAACTTAGCTCTTATAGCTGTTAAGACAGGCATTGAGCCTCTTACGTGACAAGCTGTTCCGTCACATACTTTTATTTCATATTTGCCTTTCGGCTCTAGTGAAAATTGTGCGTAAAATGTCGCAACTCCAAATACTGTAGCAGGAGATAATCCTTCAATTTTTGTACCGATATAAATTAAAGCATCTTCAGGCAGGTATCGGTAAACTTCCTGTACTTTTTGCAAAATCGCAATCAAGTTAGATTTTTTGCAATCGTATGATTGTATAATTTCATCTAGCTTAGATGTATCGATTTTATGAGGGTTTTCTGCACTCATATCGATCTCCTATGTATACTATTTTCTGATTAACCCCGATTGTATATAGTTATTAGAAAAGGAAAATATATATACAATCTTAACCAGATTATCTCATAAGAGCCTTTTAAAATCAAGTTTATTTACTATTTTTACCTGTTACATAATTTGTTAAATTTTCAATATTTCTATATAAGTTTCTCAAAAAAGAATCTTCTGTTTGTCTTATACCTTTTCTCATATGTTCTACGTTATCTGATGTTAGAACAATAGGAACTTCTGCAATTTTGGGATATGTTTTGTCTGTATTTGCTGAAACTATTTTTGCTTTAGATTTTCCGTTTAGTAGATTTGTTACTATTACATTTAGTTTATCTGAAAAATCGTTTTCAATAATCGGTGATACATATTCGTCATCATCAAGTAGTTTCTTTGCATTGTATATATCAATTGAGACCCCATTATTTTTTGCATAATTTGCCATTACTTCTTTTGCATTATACATTTGATTGAAAGAATCACCATAGGTATTTACATCATGGATTTTTACATATTTATTAATCAGGTTGTTCTTGTTTATAATTTTTTGTTTATTTATTTGCTTCTCTGCAATATTAATCATTTTTTGTATTTTCATAATTAATTTTATCTCCTATATTTATACTTA
>ULVF01085206.1_pt1 | contig 15804 bp, 20 predicted proteins | sample 1959201 | NCBI WGS metagenome assembly ULVF01 (sample SAMEA4835779, study PRJEB28245) | human gut metagenome | biome: gut microbiome; material: fecal sample | place: Denmark | collected 2008 | reverse complement strand
TTATATAATAAAATTATATGATGTAATATTTTTTTGTCAATAATTGTAAAATTAATTTATGATTGATAAGAGTGATGTTTTAAAAATTTTGGCAGAAAATATTAGAGTTGAAAGAGCCCGAAAGAAGTATTCTCAAGAATATCTTGCTGAACAGGCAGATATTACTCCACAGCATCTTTATCGTATTGAAAATGAAAAAGTATGTCCGACTATTCTTGTTGTTGTGAATATTGCAAAAGCTCTTGGAGTCACTTTAAATGATTTACTTCCATTATAAAAAACTCCCTATATATAAGGGAGTTTTTTAAGAAATTATATTTTTGATTTAATAACTATCCTAATTGTGCATTTGCACCGGATACAACTTCGATGATTTCTTGCGTAATTGCAAACTGCCTGCTCTTATTATATTGTACTGATAATTCATTAATCATCTTTTCAGCGTTGCTTGTTGCAGCTGACATTGCTGTCATTCTGCTTGCAAGTTCACTCGCTTGAGCTTCCAATAATGATTGGTACAAAATATTTGTCATATACATTGGTACAATTTTTTGCAATATGTTGTGCATATCAGGAATAAATTCCATTAGTGGCTCTAAGATATTATCATGATGTTTTTCATAATCATCGTTTAAATCTTTTAGGGGTAATATTTCCCAACTTTCAACAGAATAGCTCATCATGTTTTTAAAACGAGTAGTAACAACTTCAATTTTATCTATTTCATGAGATACAAAATATTTTGCAATATCTTCTATTATAATTTTTGCAGCTTCTGCAGATGGATTATTCGCAGCACCAAGATATGTTTTGGTAATTTCAAAATTGTAATCTTGAGCTTTTCTTTTTAAAGAAGATATTCCCTTCTGTCCGACTATAAATACTTTAGCATTAATTCCTTGCTCTTTATAATCTTTAATTATTTGAAGTGTTCTACGTACAATGTTTGCATTATATGCCCCAGCAAGACCTTTGTTAGATGTAACAACTAAAAGTCCGACAGTCTTAATTTCTCTTACCTGCAATAATTCAGGATAATTATCTATTGCAGATTTTATTTTAAGACTTTGTGCATTATATGTGCCGACTGATGAAAGCAATTTTTTAAACATCATCGTAAGTTCATTTGTAAATGGACGAGACATTTTTACGGTATTTTCAGCTTTTTTTACTTTTGCTGCTGCTACCATTTTCATTGCACGTGTTATTTTTTGAGTACTTTTAACACTTTGTATTCTGTTTTTTATATCTTTTAAATTTGTCATATTTTATGTCCCAGAGGATTATTTTAAATGTTTAAAATAATCCTCTTTACCTTTCTGCAAATAACTTTAGAATGTTTTTTTGAATTTGTTTAGAGCTTCTTTTAATTCTTTTTTATCAGAATCTTCAAGTTTAGCTCCGTCATTTAATTTTGCAACAAGTTCAGATAGATTTGTGTTAAGGTATGCAAACCATTCTTTCTTGAATTTATTGATGTCAGTATTTGGAACATCATCAAGAATTCCTTCGTTTGCTGCAAATAGAATTGTGATTTGTTCAGCTACGCTCAATGGATTGTATTGAGGTTGTTTTAGAACTTCTGTAAGTTTTTCACCTCTCAATAATTGGTCTTTTGTAGATTGATCAAGATCTGATGCAAATTGAGCAAATGCAGCCAATTCGTTATATTGAGCTAAATCAAGTCTTAATTGACCTGCAACTTGTTTAATACCTTTAGTTTGAGCAGCACCACCAACACGAGAAACTGAAATCCCGGCATTGATAGCAGGTCTTACACCTGAGTTAAACAAATTAGATTCCAAGAAAATTTGTCCGTCAGTAATTGAAATAACGTTTGTCGGAATATATGCTGATACGTCACCTGCTTGAGTTTCAATAATAGGTAATGCAGTAATACTACCACCGCCTAATTCGTCATTTAATTTTACAGCACGTTCAAGTAATCTTGAGTGTAAGTAGAATACATCACCAGGGTATGCTTCACGTCCTGGTGGTCTTTTTAGAAGCAAACTCATTGCACGATAAGCCTGAGCATGTTTTGATAAGTCATCGTAAATGATTAGGACATCTTTACCTTGTTCCATAAATTCTTCACCGATTGCAACACCTGCAAATGGTGCAATATATTGAAGCGGTGCAGATGCATTGGCTGTTGCTGATACGATAATTGAATATTCCATAGCACCGTATTCTTCTAAAGTTTTTGCAATTTGAGCAACAGTTGATGCTTTTTGACCGATTGCAACATAAATACAAATAACATTTTGCCCTTTTTGGTTGATAATTGTATCAATTGCAATAGCAGTTTTACCTGTTTGTCTGTCACCAATAATAAGTTCACGTTGACCTCTACCGATAGGAGTTAGAGCATCAATAGCAGTAAGACCAGTCTGTAATGGTTGGTGTACTGATTTTCTTGCTACAATACCTGGTGCAACTCTTTCAATTGGTCGAATTTTATTTGATTCAATTTCGCCTTTACCATCAATTGGTGCTCCTGTCGGGTCGATAATTCTTCCGATAAGTCCGTCACCTACAGGAACTGAAGCAATTTTACCTGTTGTTTTAACAGTCATCCCTTCTTTAATTTGAGTATATTCACCCAAAATTACAACACCTACATTGTCTTCTTCTAGGTTCATTGTAATTCCAAGTGTATTTTTACCGTCTTCAAATGTCACAAGCTCATTTGACATTACATTTCTAAGTCCATATATTCTGGCAATACCGTCACCTACTTCTATTACAGTACCTGTATTTGATACTTCGGTTTGAATATCGTAGTTTTCGATTTTGCCTTTAATTATAGAACTAATTTCATCAGGTTTAATAAGTGCCATAATTTCCCCTTTATATTATATTTTTACTTAAATTTTCTAATTTATTTTTTAGACTGTTATCTATAATATCATCATCTATTTTAATAACCAGTCCTCCAATAATATCATTGTTTATATTCCAATTTACAATTACATTCTTTTTCAATTTATTTTGAAGTTTATCTATTAATCGTTGTTTTCTGTCTTCTGAGACTTCTACGGCTGAATAAACTTCTACGCGTTTAATATTATTTATAATATCAACTTCATCATTATAAGCTTGAATAATTTGAGTTAATTCATTAAATCTCTTTTTGTCAATCAGAATTTTTAAAAAGTTAATTATCTTATCACTGATTTGATTGGAAAAAACGCTGTCTATAATTTCATTTTTAGTATTATTAGCAATTGCGGGATTTTCCATAACTTTTACAAGTTCATCAGATTCAGAAATTATTTCTTTCACTATTTCCAAGTCTTTAGATGCTGTTTCATATGTTAAAACTCCATCTTTGCAAACTTGAATTAAAGAGTCTGCATAATTCTTAGCTGATGTTGATATGTGATTTTCTTTACTGTTAATCATAAGATTATACCCTGTCTATACTATCGATACTTTCATCAATAAACTTGTTATGTAAATCCATATTGTCTTTTAATAATGATTTTATATGCTGTTCTGCAAGTTCTACTGATGCATCTAATGTCTTTTTTGTCATTTGTGCAGATAAAGTTTTTTCTTCTGCAGTAATAACTCTTGAAATATTTTTTTCAATTAATTCTACTTTTTGATTTGTATTGACTAATATTTGCTTGGCTATGTCATCTCCTTTTATAGATGCTTCATTTAACTTTTGTTTAATTTCTTCATCAATATGTTCGATTGATTTTTCGGCTTCAATGAGTCTGTTTTTTGCATTTTCTTTATCTGTTTTTGCGTTATTTATAGTATTAATTACATCTTGTTTTATTTTTTCTACAGTATTAGATATATTTAATTTTCTGTATAAAATTGCAAAAATTAAAATTAAAACTGCAAAATTAAAAGTATTTGATTCAACTATGATGTTCCAAAAATTTGCCAATTCATTCATATTAGTTCAATATCCTGTTTACAATTTCATTATCAACATTTTCGATATTTGTATTCATACCGAGAATTTTAGAAGATATTACTTCTGCTAAATCTTTTACCTTAAATTTTAATTCTTCAGTTGTTTGCTGAGCTTCATTTTTAAGGGCAGATTTAGCAGAAGCTATTTCTTCTTGAGATTTTTGTTTCGCATTTGATGTGATATTTTTAGAATTTTCATTAGCTTCATTAATTTTATCTGCAACAAGTTTTTTTGAATCAGCTGCTGATTTAGTTAATCTTTTTTCTCTGTCGCTTATAATTGAATCTGCTCTAAGATTAGATTTTTCTGCATCTGATTTTGTTTCGTCAATAAATTTTTGACGTTCATCCATAACTTTTTCAAGTGGAGTGTAAAATATTTTATTCATAATTATTGTGAACAAAATAAAACTGATTGCTGATATTAAAAATGTAGCGTTAAATTCCATTGTCTTTCTCCGATTATTTGCCTAATAGCATAAATGCGATAACGAATGCATACAAAGCACAAGCTTCTGATAAAGCTGCACCAAGTAAGAAGAAACCGAATGCTTTACCAGCAACTTCAGGTTGTCTTGAAACTGCATCCATCAAACCTTTTGTAGCAAAACCAATACCAAGTCCTGCGCCTACTGCACCAAAACCGATTGCAATACCTGCACCTAAGTGTGCCATTTGTGAAACTGTAGCTGTGTCTACCATTTTTTCTCTCCTTTATTTAATACTTTTACTTAAAGTAAATTAGTGTTCCTCTTTTGTTGCTGAGCCTATATAAGCAATAGTCAACATCATGAATACTGTTGCTTGGATAAATGCAACAAGTATTTCAAATAGCATAATCGGAAGCGGTAAGAAATAAGCTAAACCTCCTAGTGCTATTGATACAAGAATTTCGCCTGCAAATATATTGGCAAAAAGTCGGATTGCAAGGCTTAATGGTCTTGTGAACATCTCTAATATTTCAACTAAAGCCATTACGATTCCTGTAAAACTGAATTCATGTAAAAAGAATTTTGGTCCTTTTGCCTTAATTCCCATGAATACATAATATATTAAAACTATTACAGCCATTGCTGCAGTTAAATTAATATCATTTGTAGGTGAAGCTAATTCTGCACCGTTTTTTAAATGAATAATTCTTAATGGTAATTGTCCCATTAAATTTGCTGTTACGATAAATAAAAATAATGATGCTACTAATGGAACATGTTTTCTGTTTTCAGATTCAATCATTGTATCTAGTGTTCCATAGAAAAATTTCATAATACTTTCAGATACTGCTTGAAGCTTCCCTGGAACAATTGATAAATTTTTGGTTGCTAATAGTGCAAAAATAATTACTACTATCATTGCAAACCACATTGTAAAAATTGTATCCAGATTTAATGATATCGCATGCCCAGCGATGTTTGTTGTGTAAATCCAATGTTCCATGTTAACTTCTCTCCCTTGTGAACTTATTTTAACTCTGAAAAAAAAAAATCGCAAATTTTTTTTTTTTGTTCTAATATTATTTATGTAATTACTATATGTTAAGGGAGAAAATGAATCTAATAACACTGGATGAGGTTAACTCTACCAATTTATATGCCAAACAAAATTTGGCAAATCTAGAGGATAGGACTATTATTATTGCTAATAATCAGACTTCCGGTAGAGGAAGATTTGATAGAGCATGGGTGGATTTAGGGGAAGATAATTTATTTTTATCTTTTGTTTTAAAACCGTCTGATACTTTTAAAGATGTATATGCTAATTTGACTCAATATTTATCGATTATTTTGCTTAATATTCTCGAAGAATACGGACTTTCTCCTTCAATAAAATGGCCGAATGATGTTTTAATTGATGGAAAAAAAATTGCGGGAATCCTTTCTGAAACTGTAATGCAAGGAGATAGATTTAGTGGTTTGGTGCTTGGAATCGGAGTGAATTTAAATGCTGAAAAATCTGATTTATCGCTTGTTAAAGATAAAAAAATAACTGCACTAAATATAGAATTAGAAAGAGAACACATTGATAAAAAATTATTTTATGAAAAATTAATTAGTGAGTTTTTTAAAAATTATGATAATTTTTTAGAGCATGGTTTTATATTAATTAAAGATAAATATATAAGCAAATGTAACTTTTTAGGTAAAGAGATTTCTGTACAAGTATTTAATGAAAAAAAATCTGGTATTGCAAAATATATAAATGATTCAGGCGAATTAGTTTTACAAAACCATAGAAAAGAAGAGTTTATATTAACAATGGGAGATATATTATGATTGAAAATTTTACAATTGGTCTAACGTTAATGATACTGGGAATGGGGTTTGTTCTTGCATTTTTATGTATATTAATAGCAGCAATGCATGGAATGTTTGCAATAATTGCATACTTAAATAAGATATTTCCGGAAAAGATTGATGTTGTTGAAAAAAAATCGTCATCAAAATCTGTTGCTAAGGATGATGAAGCAATTGCAGTTGCATTGGCTGCTATTATGTCAAGAAAGTAGAAGTTTGTTTATTATTTATTAAATAATTAGGAAGGGTAAATTTATGTCTAAAAAACTTATTAAGGTTATGGATACTTCATTTAGAGATGGATTTCAATCTGTTTATGGGGCTAGAGTATTTGTAGATGATTTTATTCCAGCATTGCAGGCTGCTGTTAATGCGGGAATTAAACATTTTGAAGTTGCTGGTGGTGCAAGATTTCAGTCACCTATTTTTTATTGCAATGAGAATGCATTTGAAACAATGGATAAAATTAGAGCTGCAGTAGGACCTGATATTAATTTACAAAGTTTAGCGAGAGGTGTAAATGTTGTAGGCCTTGATTCTCAGCCGAGAGATATAATTAATTTGCACGCTAAAATGTTTAAAAAGCATGGTGTTACAACAGTTAGAAACTTTGATGCTTTAAATGATGTAAATAATCTTATATATTCCGGTCAATGTATTAAAGATAACGGGCTAAAACATGAAGTTACAATCACTATGATGGAATTGCCTATTGGATGTACTGGTGCTCATGATGTTGAGTTTTACGAAAAAGTTTTAAGAAGTATATTAGATGCAGGTATTCCATTTGATAGTTTAGCATTCAAAGATGCTTCAGGTACTTCTGCACCTAGAAAAGTTTATGAAACAGTAAAACGTACAAGAGAAATTTTAGGACCTGATGCTCATATTCGATTCCACTCGCATGAAACAGCAGGTACAGGACTTGCAGCTTATTTAGCTGCTCTAGATGGAGGAGCTGATGGTATAGACTTATCAATGAAACCGGTATCAGGCGGTACTGCTCAACCTGATATTGTTTCTATGTGGCATGCTTTGAAAGGTACTGATTATGATTTAGGTTTGGACATTGAAAAAATTCTAGAAACAGAAGAAATTTTCAAAGAATGTATGAAAGATTACTTCTTACCACCGGAAGCATTGGCAGTAAATCCTATGATTATTCAATCTCCTTTACCTGGAGGTGCTTTAACTGCTAATACTCAAATGTTGAGAGATAACAATTTAATGGATAAATATCCTGAAGTTGTTGCCGCAATGAAAGAAGTTGTTGAAAAAGGTGGTTTCGGAACATCAGTTACACCTGTATCTCAATTCTATTTCCAACAAGCATTTAATAATGTTATGTTTGGACCTTGGAAAAAAATTGCAGAAGGTTATGGAAAAATGGTTCTTGGATATTTCGGAAAAACTCCTTGCGAACCTGATGCGGATGTTATTAAAATTGCATCTGAACAACTTAATTTACAACCTACTACTGAAAAAGTTGTTGATATAAATGACAGAGATCCTAACAAAGGTATTCCTGCAGCTAAAAAACGTTTAGAAGAAGCAGGGTTACCTGTTAATGATGAAAATATCTTTATTTCTGCAGCTTGCAAAGAAAAAGGTATTTTATTCTTAGAAGGTAAAGGTACAATTGGTGTAAGAAAATGTGAACCAGGTGATAAAGAGCCGAAAATTGATGAAGCAAATAATGCTTATACTGTAACTGTAAACGGTAAAAAATATGCTGTAGCTTTAGAAGGTAGAAAAGCCACAGTAAATGGCAAACTTTATGACTTTGATGTAAAAGCCGGTATCGAAGCAAAAGCTGTAACTGGGGATGCAACTCCTGTAAAAGCTGCTTTACCAGGTACTGTTTTAAAAGTTTTAGTATCAGCAGGTGATAGTATTGCAGAAGGTGATGTAATTGCTGTAGTTGAAGCTATGAAAATGGAAACAGAAATTAAATCACCAATGTCAGGTACTGTAAAAGAAGTTGAAATTGAAGTTGGAGATAAAGTTAAAACAGGTGATTTACTTGTTTCAATCGGTTAAAATTTATTTATAAATATTCAAAAAATTAGTAAAAGAAGGGTAAAAAAATGAATATAGTAGACAGTTTATATAAATTATGGCAATCTACAGGTATTGCAAATTTCATTCAACCTGTTGATCCTAATATTACAAACGGGTTCGAACAATTCCTTCATCAATTCGGTTCTCCGATTATGATATTGGTATGTTTATTCCTTTTGTGGTTAGGTATAAAAAAACAATTCGAACCATTGCTTTTAGTTCCAATTGCATTTGGCGGTTTGTTATCAAATATTCCTGTTGCAGATATTGCAGGACCTCATGGATTTTTGGGAATAATTTATGAATTTGGTATTCACCAAGGTCTTTTCCCATTAATTATATTTATGGGTGTTGGTGCTATGACTGATTTTGGACCGTTAATTGCAAACCCTAAAACAGCTCTTTTAGGTGGTGCTGCTCAATTCGGTATTTTTGGTGCTTTACTTTTAGCATTGTGTGTATTTGGATTTACATTACCGCAATCAGGTGCTATTGGTATTATAGGTGGTGCAGATGGTCCTACATCTATTTATGTTACAACTAAACTTGCACCCGAATTATTAGGGGCAATTGCTGTTGCTGCTTATTCGTATATGGCTTTAGTTCCTGTAATTCAGCCACCAATTATGAAGTTGTTAACAACAGAAGAAGAACGTAAAATTGAAATGACTCAATTAAGAGAAGTCTCTAAACGAGAAAAAATTGTATTCCCGCTTGTTGTTCTCGGTTTATGTATAATTTTCTTGCCGGATGCTTGTCCTTTAATTGGTGCATTAACTTTTGGTAACTTATGTAAAGAGTGCGGTGTAGTCGAAAGATTATCTGATACAATGCAAAATGCTTTAATTAATATTGTTACAATATTTTTAGGGTTATCTGTAGGATCAAAATTGTCAGCTGATCAATTTTTAACTTTGCAAACTTTATTTATTTTAATTTTAGGAATTTTGGCTTTCTCTTTTGCAACTGCTGGTGGGGTAATTTTTGCAAAAGTGATGAATTTATTCTCTAAAACTAAAATCAATCCATTAATTGGTTCTGCAGGCGTATCTGCTGTTCCTATGGCAGCTCGTGTATCAAATAAAGTTGGTTTAGAAGCTAATCCTCAAAATTATTTATTGATGCACGCAATGGGTCCAAATGTTGCAGGTGTTATTGGTTCTGCTGTTGCTGCAGGTATTTTATTAGCATTATGTAACTAGAGTTCTATTTGATAAAGTAAAGGTCCGATTTATTCGGACCTTTTTTATTCTTTTATTATATTTCTACGTTAATCTTTTTACCGAGTTTTTCTATAGTTTCTTCTATTTTTGAACTTCTTGTTTCTAAGGGTAATTTTTTTAATTTTTCTGATAAAATTTTTAGTTTGCTATTTTTATTTTTTAAAATATTCCCTGCATATAACATGTGCATATCAAACATTAAAGGGACAGCCATTAGGTCTTTTATATCTTTTGGTGTCATTTCAAAATCAACTACATCAGCAATTGTTTTAATTAAATCTTCTGGTTCTTTTTTACTTTTAGTTGTAAGTGTACCTGTGATGCATTCTAAAACGTTTCTTGTCGGTAATTTTATTTTACTATTTGCTATTGCTTTAACTCGCATATTTTTCTCCTTGCGTATTTATTAAGTTACAGAAAAAAAATTTTTTGCTATTAGTTTAAAATTTGTTTATAATTAATTTTGGAAGGGGATTATGTATATATGTATAAAATAGGATTATTAGGCTCAAAAGCTGGTTATTTGATTGATTCTTTTAATGATTATTTTAAAAATAAAGATGTTCAATTAGTTTGTATTTCTAATGACGAACATTCTGATTTTTTAGGCAAGGCTCAGGCTCTAAATTTGGAGCATAAATATTTGACTAACGAAAGAAATTTTGAATATTTTTCTTCAACCAATTTTGATATTGTAGCAGTATGTGGTTATGATGAAGTTATTAAAAAAGATGTTTTGGAGACCGGTAGATTTATTAGTCTTCATGAGTCATTATTGCCTGCATTTAAGGGATCTGATGCATTGTATAGAAGTTTTTCTTCAGGGATAAAAGTTTCAGGAGTTACAATATATTCACTTACTGATGAAAATTTTGATGGAAAAATAATTGCCCAATATCCTGTATTAATAGGTAATCTTACTCACTTTGATGAATTTAAAGAAGAAATACATTCTGTTGAAAAAATGTTATATCCCATAGTTGTTGATAAGTTATTGAAAGATGAAGTTTTTGATTTTTCTGATTTAGTAAATTCGAATAAATGTACAAATTCTTGTAATAACTGCAGTGGGTGTAATTAAAAATTTATCGCTTGATTTTCATTCTTGTAATATAATTAAGAAAAGAGAAGGGGTAAGACATGTCTATAGATGATGCTTTGGTAATGATATTGGCAGGTGGTGAAGGAAAAAGATTGTATCCTTTAACTAAAGACAGAGCAAAACCTGCTGTTCCATTCGGTGGAAGATATAGAATTATTGATTTTGTATTGAATAATTTTATTAATTCAGGTTTTTTCAAAATTAAAGTTTTAACTCAATATAAATCAGATTCATTAAACAAACATATTACACGCGGTTGGGCTTTATCACCGTTTTTAAATCAATATGTTGATTTAGCTCCGGCTCAAATGCGAACTGGTTCTGATTGGTATCGTGGGACTGCTGATGCAATATATCAAAACGTTTTTCATATAACTGATGAAGACCCTGATTATGTTTGTATTTTTGGTGGTGATCATATTTATAAAATGGATGTATCTCAAATGCTTGATTATCATAAGGAAAAAGGGGCAGATTTATCAATCTCTGCAATTCCTATTCCAATATCTGAAGCTCATGAATTTGGGATAATTGAAGTTGATGATGATTGGCGCTTAATAAATTTTGTTGAAAAACCAAAGGATAAGCCTAAATCAATACCTGGAAATCCTGATATGTGTCTTGCTTCTATGGGTAACTATATCTTTAATAAAGACGTGCTTTTGGATGCATTAAATAGGGATGAGGAAATTAAAGAATCAAGTCATGACTTTGGGAAAAACGTTATCCCGATGCTATTAAAAGATGGTAAAAAAATATATATATATAATTTTTATGATAATTCATTCCCTGGAATGACTGATACGGAAAGAGGTTATTGGAGAGATGTAGGAAGTATTGATGCATACTGGCAGGCTAATATGGATCTGTTAGCATATGACCCTGAATTAAATTTATATTCTCAAGATTGGCCTTTAAGAACATTTAATTATAATTACCCTCCTGCAAAATTTATTTGGGAGGAAGGAGAACGTGTTGGTATGGCTACTAACTCAATGGTATCTGAAGGTTGTGTTGTCTCTGGTGGGGGACTTTCAAGGTGCGTATTATCGCCAAAGGTTAAGGTAAACAGTTATTCTCAAATATCAGAAAGTATTTTAATGGAGAATGTTGAGATTGGTAGACATTCTAAGATTAAAAAAGCTATTATTGATAAAAATGTAATTGTTCCTCCTAATACCAGAATAGGATTTAACCATGATGAAGATATCAAAAGAGGCTTTCATGTTTCTCCGAATGGGGTAACTGTTGTACCTAAAGGGGCAATTTTGTAATTTTTATCTTTACAAGTTTATTTATCTGTAATATACTAATTTCGCAAAAATAAAGATTGTAAATATTTATTAATTTACTCCTATATTAAAGCAATTTTAAACCTTTACAGTCTTTATTTTTATGGGAAATTGTGTATGGCAGCTGTAAAATTAAATGTATTAAAATCTATGTATAATAATTTACCTTCAATGCAAGTCAGCAAAGATAAGGTAATAGATAAAGTTGCTTATATTGGAAAAAAGTGGTCTTCGCCACACCAAAGAGCAATATTAGGAATTACTGCTATTGCAATTCAGCCCTATATTGATTGGAAAAATAAAAATGTAGACGAAAAAACCAGAAAAGTTGCAGTTGCGAGGACTTGTGCAAAAATTATAGCTGGAACGTTGACAGGAGTTGCATTGAGAGCTGCTTTTATTAAGGGAATTGCTGCTATGTCAAAAACTGCGGCTGAAATCCCTGCTAATGCTGGTAATTTTTCTAAAAAGTTTAGACAATGTCTTACTCCAAAAAATTTAGATCCAGCTAATAAAGATGCATTGGCTCAATATCGTAATGCTATGGGGACTATTTTGTCTCTTGTAGCTATGATTTTTACAAATTTCTTAATAGATGCACCTTTTACAAAATTCTTGACTAATAAATTTATTGGTATTCAAGAGAAAGGAGAGAATAAATAATGTTTTCTCCTTCAAAAATGTGGAATGGGTTTAAAAATTATATTTACAAGAATTATGGTGAAAATCCAGGATCAATGCTTGTACATACAGGTGTTTTAGGATGGATTTTATCATCAATGGCTCAAGTTTATGCTGTTGTATTTAACAATAAGATATCAAAAGAGCAAAAAATGTTTCTTATCCCTCAAGAAATTGCAGATGCTGCTGTAAATATTTTATCATTTTATACTTTAACAAGTGGCGTTAAATACATTGGTGCTAAATTGACAAAGACTGCAAAATTAAGAACTGCAGAAATTACTGATTTGTTGAAAAAAGGCGGACATATTCTTGGAAAAGGGGAAAAACGCTTAGAAAATAAAATATATGCAGGTGATTGGAATTTTGACATAACAAAACTTGAAAATTATAATTCAGAAATTGCTGATAAATTTAAACCATTCAGAAATGGTGCAGAAGTTATTACTGGTTTGATAGGCTCTGTGATTTCAAGTAATATTGTTACTCCTATTGCTAGAAATAAATATGCTGCTATAAAACAAAAACAAGCCATTTCAAATATGAATAAGCCTGCTGAAGATAAAAATAATCAAATTAATTCTGTTAAATTAGATAATAGAATGTCAATGCAAGCATATCAAAATCTAGCTTCTATTAAGTATTCTTCAGGTTCATTAAAAATATAAAAACGTTATTATTCCCGCAACTATTGTCGTAATTATTGCAAAGAAAATTATGGTAATTTTTGAAAATGTGTCAATATTATAAGTTTCCAAATTTTCATGTTGTAAACTATTTATTGTACTTTTTGAGTAATCATTTTTTAATTCTGTTTTAGTCCTTTCAAACGAAGAATGTAATAGTTTCTTAAATGTATATATATTTTCTAAGTCTTGTCTTGCTAGAGGATTTGATATTGCAATTTTTTTGATTTTAATGCTGTCAGAATTATCTAACTCGTTATCTATGTAAGCAGAAAGATTTGATTTGAAATTTTCATATTGTTTTGTAATATATTGATTTTCTATATCTTCATTTTGATTATTATCTATTATTTTTGTAAATATGTTTTTTAGCTGTATAAATTTTTCCATGCATTCAGGGCAATTATCCAAATGAATTTTTACATATTCTGTTAATTTATCACTAAGTTTTCCTTCTACATAAAAATTTAAAAGAGCTAATACTTGATCGCAAGTAAGTTGATTTTTCATTATAATCCTCCTTTTTACTTATATATATCCTTTTAAATCTTCTTGTAGTTTCCCTCTAGCTCTTGAAATTCTTGATTTTACAGTTCCTATGCTTGAATGTGTTGCTTTTGCTATTTCTTCATAGCTCAACCCCTGTAATTCTCGTAATATTATTGCAATTCTGAATTGTTCAGGTAATTCTAATATCGCTTTTTTTATGATTTTTTCTAATTCAGAAGAAATACATTTTTCGTGAGGTTTACATTTTTTATCAAGTAGTTGAAATTTTATTGGAATAAAATCGTCAGTGTCGTCATCCAAAGATACTGTGTCTAATTTCCTCTGAGATTTTCTTAATTCATCATAGAATAAATTTGTAATTATTTGATTTAACCAACTTTTGAATAATTTAGGATTTTTAAGACTTTGAATATTTTTTGCAACTCTAAGAAGAGCCTCTTGAGTCAGATCAGAGACTTCTTCTCTTCTTTTGCAAAGGTATGAGAATGCTGCAAAAACATTTTTCTGTTCTCGTCTTATCAGTTCTTCGAGAGCTTTAAAATCATTTTGTTGAGCAAGCACTACAAGTTCTTCTAGTGCCATTTTTTTGTATTGCAATTTATTGCATGACATAAATTTCTCCTTACATTTATAGTAAGGAAATTTTATTAATAAATGCTCATTCCTTGTTATATAACCAATCGATTATATTTTTTTTTATAGAATTATAAATTGCTTATTCAGCACAAATATACCCTTTTAAAGCGGTATGAGCTGCTACATAAGGAGATGCCAAATATATAGAACCTTCAACATTACCCATTCTTCCTCTAAAGTTTCTATTTTGAGTAGCAAGGCAAACTTCTCCATCTGCTAAAGTTCCGGCGTGTACACCAACACAAGGACCGCATCCTGGAGGTAAAATTGTCGCATTAGCTTCTACAAATATTGAGATTAAGCCTTCATTAAGTGCTTGTAAATAAATATCCTTTGAAGCCGGACATATTAACATTCTTACATCTGGATTTATTGTTTTTCCTTTTAAAATTTCTGCGACTATTCTTAAATCTTCAATTCTTCCATTAGTACAAGTTCCAACAAATACTTGATCAACTTTTACATCCGCTAATTCTTTTGCTAATTTTGTATTATCCACAGTATGAGGACATGAAACTGTATGATCAATATCTTCTGCATTAATTGTAATAATTCTTTCATATACTGCATCAGAGTCAGGTTTTAAACTTCTAAATTTACTTTCTCTTCCTCTGGATTTTAAAAATTCTTTAGTTTTTTCATCTGCTACAAATAAACCTGCTTTAGCACCTGCTTCTACAGCCATATTTGCTAAGGTAAATCTTTCAGACATTGACATATTGTCAATAGTGTCACCACAGAACTCTAATGCTTTATATGTAGCTCCATCTGCCCCTATTAGACCTATTAAATGTAACATTAAATCTTTAGAGCATATTCCTTCTTTAAATTTCCCGTTGACCTCAATTTTAAATGTAGCAGGAACTTTTAACCAAGTTTTACCAAGTGCCATTGCAACTGCTATATCAGTAGAACCCATACCTGTTGCAAATGCACCTAATGCTCCTGATGTACAAGTATGAGAATCTGCTCCTACAAGTATTTCACATGGATTTACAAAAGTTTCTATAAGTCTTTGATGACATACTCCAGCCCCTACATCTGATAGTATTGCACCATATTCTTTTGAAAATTTTCTTAAAACTGTATGGGTATTTGATAATTCTTTTCTTGGACTTGGGGCAGCATGATCTATAAATAAAATTGTTCTTTCAGGGTTATTAAGTTTATTTTTTCCTAATTTTTTAAATTCTTGAACGGTTAAAGGACCTGTACCATCTTGTACTGCACATACATCTACTTTGGCAATAACTAATTCTCCTGCTTTTACTTTTTTCCCTGCATGTTCTGAAATAATTTTTTCTGCTAATGTTTGTCCCATAACCATACTCCTTTTTTATTAAATATTAGCATAAAAAAAAACGACTAAACAGTCGTTAGGGAAAA
>ULVF01044503.1_pt1 | contig 16125 bp, 10 predicted proteins | sample 1959201 | NCBI WGS metagenome assembly ULVF01 (sample SAMEA4835779, study PRJEB28245) | human gut metagenome | biome: gut microbiome; material: fecal sample | place: Denmark | collected 2008 | reverse complement strand
GCGGCCAGTTGCTATCCCTTCACCTCGTTTGAGATGAGTGACGAGAATGGCATCTTGCTCGGTGTTAATCAGCATAACAACAGCCTGGTCATCGTGGATATCTTCAATAGCCGGGTTTACAAAAACGCCAATATGGTACTTCTTGGAACAAGCGGCGCAGGTAAGACCTTCACGCTCCAGCTGATCGCTTTGCGCATGAGGCGTAAAAGCACGCAGGTATTCATTATCGCTCCTCTGAAGGGACATGAGTTCCTGCGCGCATGCAACAATATCGGAGGTGAGTTTATCTCCATAAGCCCTGCCTCCAAGCAGTGCATCAATGTCTGTGAGATCCGTAAGCAAGACTTGAGCGCCAATCAGCTGATAGATGGCGTTGTCAATGAGAACTCCATTCTGGCAAAAAAGATCCAACAGCTGCACATCTTCTTCTCTCTGTTGATCCCCGATATCAACCATGAAGAGCGTCAGCTTCTGGATGAGGCTCTGATTCGAACCTATGCAAAAAAAGGAATCACTCACAACAACGAGTCGCTGATCGACCCAGACCACCCGGATCGGTATCGCGAGATGCCCCTGCTGGGAGATGTCTATGAGATCCTTATGGAGTCTCCGGAAACGAAGCGCATGGGCAACATTCTCAATCGTCTTGTCAACGGCTCTGCGAAGACCTTCAACCAACACACCAATGTCCAACTTGATAACCTCTATACCGTACTGGACATCTCTGAGCTTACAGGCGAGCTGCTCCCTGTGGGCATGTTCGTTGCTCTGGACTATGTATGGGATAAGGCAAAGGAGGATCGCACCAAGGAGAAAGCCATCTTCATTGATGAGGCGTGGGAGCTGATCGGAGACGACGATACCAGTAACCCGAATAATGCAAAGGCGCTGGCCGGAGAATGGGTCCAAGAAATCTTCAAAATCATCCGTGGCTATGGCGGCGCAGCTGTTGCAGCTACGCAGGATATCGGCGACCTTGACAGGAGCCGATTTGGCAAAGGCATCCTGAATGTTGCCAAGACGAAGATCATTTTGAATCTGGAGGACGATGAAGCCCGAAGAGTACAGAGCATCCTCCACCTGTCGGATGCTGAGATCATGTCGATTACCCGTTTTGAGCGCGGCCAGGGCCTAATCTCAACAAACTCCAACCACATCACTGTTTCCTTCAAAGCTTCCCCTCTGGAGAAGCAGTTGATCACTACAGACCGCATGGAGCTCAATCAAATCCTCCAGGAAAAGATGGCTAAAAATGCGCATAATGCTGACTTATGAAAACACACCACGAATGTCGTTTACATTAGCTCTACATTATGCGTAACAGCAAAGATCTTTTACACTATGCGGTTTCCTAAGTCTACACAAAGGAGAGCAAAATGAAGTTTGCATATGCTGCCCGAGATCGAGAAGTGGCCTTTATCATTCGGCTGCTGACCATCTTCGGGGTCGTTGAACAGCGACAAATGCGGTTGCTCTTCAATCATTTGAGCAATCGTTCCTATGGCCAGATCCTCGCACGACTCCGGCGAGAGGGTCTGGCCTACTTTTCGCCGGACGGCCAATTCCTTGCCACAAGTAGGTACTCGCTGGACCACGGAAAGACCCTTGAATCTGTCATGGTATTCTGGGCATTCATCAAAATGCGAGACAATGTGCTGGACTTCTGCGCAAGCGACCCTCCGGCTATTTTATCGTTCTCTTCTGCGGCCAAGGATTATGACCTGATCCCTGGCAGTAAGCAGAATATCCCTGCAATCAATGCAGCTCGCACCGTGGTTGCGGAAGCGACAGTCCGCCTGATCGTTGTTGATGATCTGAGCACTCTGGATGAGGTAGAGCCCAGACTGGTCAACGATTATGGCATCTTAGTCGGCCCGAATGGTGTTGAGCAAATCTATAAGATGTGAGGTTACACGATGGAAAACCCCAAATATATCCTTGTTATGCGCCAGGTCGCTTCAGATTATGACGGCATCAGCCATGAACTCTTCCAGATAGCCAATAATCTGGAGCGCATGGATCAGTTCAACCCCCAGCAGAAGCTGTTCAGCCTGGTTCGTAACGCTGAAGTTTCCACGGTCTCCCTGCGAAATCTCACGGCTCGAACGGTCCGTGATGATACCGCACACTTCTACGGTGAGGTGGCTGATCTGCTTGGAATTCGGATCGATGAGACCCATGACTGGCTCAAAATCACAGTGCCTGCAATCCTACCGAAGCGAAACCAGAGGGATAATCAGGCGTTTCTGACACGCCCTCTGCGCTATGCACTCCTCGACTTCCTCAAGGAAAATCCGATGGAACGGTTCGGAAGCTGTGCTATCTGCATTGTCCATAACTACGATGAGGCACTCGGTAAGCGGCGCATTCGAGACTACGATAACATCGAAACCAAGAGATATCTGGATGTGATCGAGTCTATGCTACTGACCAACGACAGCGGGCTGTTGTGTACGGTGCTTCAGGCCACAAAGGTGTCTGATCGAGACTGCACAGAGTTCTATCTGATGCGACCCGAGACCCTCTCTACATGGGCTAAAAACCACATAAAATCAACTACCAATTCCTGCTTTGAATGAGAGGCAGAAATAGGTAGTGATTTTGAGCCTTCGGGCTGTCCTCACCCAGGGGCTGCAGAAATAGGTAGTGATTTGAGTGAGGTGTTCTGGCTGGGTGTTTTTTGCTTGGTCAGTTTCTGCGCAACTTCGGCAATGCATGCCGCAGCCTCGGGCAGCCTGTCGGCAGCCTTACTGTTTTCAAGATTGGAGTGCCTATGATTACTTGCAAGAACGATCGGTTGCTTGAACTGCTGTGGTTTGTTGGGTACTGTATTGAGTTTCCGACGCAGTTGGCGGTTCGCATCGGTGGTGGTGCTGAGTGGAATCGCAGAGTGATGTATCGGGCGATTCGAGAGGGCTATGTGAAGCTCTACCGCAGGAAACATAAGCGGCATGTAATCCGGTCTCTGAGCTTAACGCAGAAGGGATTTGATTATGTGGCGCAGAGTGATCCTGAGGCAGTGGCCATGATCTATTCTCGAATCAATTGTTCCGAGCGCGTGTACCCATCAAAAGTCGATAAAATCCTGAGACTTCACGCTATCGCCGTGGGCACGGTCATGGCCCATGCGGCCGATGCAGAGATTTTGATCTCACAAAAGCCATCCCTGATGTCCCCGGCAAAGCGCACCTCAAACACAATCACCCCAGATCCAACCCAGTGTTACTACTATGCGTCCCACGAACTGCGAGTCGCCATCGAGGAGTACTCACCGGAATCCGTTTCCAAGAGTTCCCGCACGATTGGTATTGTGGTCAAGGGGAAGCATTGTTATTTCCTCTACTTCACCGGCAGCACACGGATGTACTGGATGAAGAACAGCGAGGAGAACTACGCCGCAGCTGTGAAGAGCTTACTTCTGGCCAGAGGCTTTGGCGTCACCACGATCCATCAGGTCGTGATCGGCTCTACTATGAGCGTGGCGCAGCGCCTATGCCACAGTGCAAAACCATTTGGCAACAAGTACTTTGTAGTTTCCACATTCTTCGCCCAGTGCCTCTTCCTAACCAACAACCCCGATGGTGATTCTCTATTGAAAATCATCCTCAATCCGGACATGGCGCTGGAACTGAACCAGGCCATCCTTGCACCTTACCACCCCCCACGAACTCCCAACCGTGAGTATGACGCCATCGATGTCCAGCACGACAAACCGGTCATTCTGAATTATCAATGTGATCTCCTGAAACTATCGGATATCCGTCCGATCCCAGAAGGATTCCGTGGAAGCCCCATTATGCTCTGCTTCGACTACCAGACTCAAACGGTTCAGGGAATTGTCGGGCCGGCCATCGAAGTGCGTCCAGTAGAAAGCATGAATAACCATGGAAAGAAGAAAACTGAAAATAACCCTTAGCCTTGCTGTCCTGATCCCATGTGTGTTGTATATTGCCGGCATTATCGCCCAGTTCATGATCAACATCAACGCATGGAAGGCAGCCGGCAGTGACTATAGCGTCTCCCCAGGTCTCCCATCCCTGGAGCTTGCAGATGTCTTTCGATCCATATTCCACTTTCCAGAAGGCCTGATTGCCATCGGTGTGGTAGTGGTGGGAATTGTACTCATCTGCATTTTTGGACTCCGGATCGGATGGGGCCAAAACGGAGTCACCGATTCCGATCGGAATCTCACTGTCTCAAGCTCTGGTAGCTACGGCACAGCGAGCTTCATGTCACCGAAGGAGGCAAGCGCCTGCTTTGATGTGACAAGTGCGAAGAAGACCGAGCAGGACATCCTTGGCATGTTACCTGATGGTCAAATCCTCACACTCCCCAAAAACACACGCCTCAATTCCAACCTCGCCGTATGTGGCTCGTCGGGCACAGGCAAATCCAGATCCATATCCCGAAATCTGGTCCTCCAAGCGGTGAAGCGTGGTGAGAGCCTGATCCTTACCGATCCAAAATCTGAACTGTATGAATCCATGAGCGAATACCTTCGAGACAATGGATATACAGTCAAGGTCTTCAACCTGATTGAAATGGATCATAGTGATTCGTGGAACTGCCTCAACGAAGTCGGTTCCAGCGAGCTGATGGCTCAGACCTTCGCCGACATCGTACTGCAGAACACCAGCGGAGACTCGAAAGATGCTTTCTGGTACAACGCTGAGCTCAACCTGCTAAAAGCGCTGGTACTGTATGTGGCGTTGGAAATGCCCCCGGAGCAACGCAACCTGGCTACAGTCTACGATCTGCTCTATACACAGACGGAGAAGGGCCTATCCGACATCATGGCCAGTATCAGCCATGAGCATGTGAACCAATACACCGGCGAGCTTCTTCCGCCATCCCCGGCAGCCGCACCTTACGCCATCTTCAAGCAGTCCAGCGACACGGTTCGAACCAGTGTCATCATTGGCCTAGGCAGCAAGCTGGCTGTACTGCAGGCGCAGCAGGTGCGGAACATCACTTCCTATAACGAGATCGATCTGGAACTTCCGGGAAAGCAAAAGTGTGCCTACTTCTGCATTGTGTCCGATCAGGACAGCACCTTTGATTTTCTCAGCTCTCTATTCTTCAGCTTTCTATTTATCCGCCTGATTCGCTATGCAGATGGATACTGCGAAGGCGGTATGCTGAGCACTAAGGTCAAGTTCGTGCTAGATGAATTTCCGAACTGCTGCCTGATCCCTGACTTCACCAAAAAGTGCTCTACCATCCGGTCACGCGGATGCTCGGTAGCCGTCTTCTTCCAAAATGTAGGTCAGATGCGCAACCGATACCCTGATGACCAATGGCAGGAGATCCTCGGTGCCTGTGACTCCACGGTGTTTTTGGGTTGTACCGATATGCTTACGGCGGAGTACTTCAGTGATCGCATTGGTACCGCTTCTGTTGAAGTGGAGGGTACAATGCGGGAACTCAATACCATGCACATCACCAACTACACACCAAGATTCCGCAAGACCAACTCACTTGGCCGGCGTCAACTGCTTACCCCTGATGAGGTCCTGCGTTTACCACCGGATCAAGTTCTGATCTTCATTCGAGGTCAGAAAGTCATGCGAGCCAAGCGCTATGACTACTCCCTGCATCCGGACTATAAAAAGCTGAAGAGCCGCAAAGCGATCCTGCATGAGCCTGACTGGAAGACCAGCCAGGCTTCTTCTGTATCTGCAACCGGCCCTTCACCATCCTCATCCATGGCCACCCCTGTGGAAAAGGGCAGCGGCAATCGGCAGAAGAAACCACCTGCGAAGCCAGCCCGTAACACTGAGCGCGAGGTTGTGAATGCGGATGACATCTTCTAGGAAAGGAGCAGAAGAAATGCCTAAGAAGAAAGTAACTGAAGCTGTTGAAGAGGTCGTTCAGGAACCGGTTGTTTCTGAACATGTGCCGCCTCAGGCGCCCCGGCGTCAAGGCAGTGATGACCTGCTTGAACTCAATGATCTGGAGCGTGGCGTTACCCGTGAGGATAGCGAAGACGCCAAGTGGGGCTATCTTGCCGGCGCAGCGCGCAGGCAGCAGATCCTGACCGGCATCGTCAGCAGCGGCATTATTCAGACCGAGAATGGTCTTCCTGTTTGCCCGGTTGATTTTGAAGGCCTCCGCATCCTGATCCCCATTCGTGAGATGGTGTTGACGGAATGGCCTGAAGAGGATCCCATTCCTCGATCTGTCAGAATCCAGATCGGGCGTATGCTGGGTGCGACCATAGACTTCATCCCAGCGGCCGTGGATATCCGCAATCGTGCGGCAGTTGGTTCCCGTAAGGCGGCCATGCTGCAGCGTCAGAAGCGGTACTATGCCACCGGCCGTGTAAAGCCCGGTATCCTGATGGCGTGCCGTGTTCTGGGTGTCGGCAACAACACCATGACGGTGGAGGCTTGCGGTGTGGATACTGAGATCTATGCCCGCAATGTCTCCTGGGAATGGTTCTCTGACATTGCGGATCTGCACTCCACCGGCGATCTGGTCGTTGCCAGGGTCATGGATGTTTCTTACAACGAGGAGCGGGATGTCTATTCGGTCAACCTCTCCATCAAAGAGGCATCTGAGAATCCCGATCGGGCAGCCCTGGAGAAGATCACTCCCAACTCCAACTATTTCGGTGTCGTTACCGGCGTGAAAGACCGTGTGTTCTTCGTCCGCCTTCAGGTGGGCGTCAATGCCAAGACTAAGCTCTATCGTTCCATCGACATGCCCAGCAGACTGGATACGGTCAGCTTCCGTGTCACCGGAGTCGATGAGGAAAACGGCATCGCGCTGGGCTTCATCACCAGAATCATCAAACGCCATACCAGATTGAGGTAACCTTATGAAATACTCTCCCAGCAGCCGAGATGCTCTTAACGCTCACTGCAGGGAGGTCATCCGGTCCTGCCTCAACATTGTGGAGCAGCATGGTGACACCTATGTCGCCATCCACAAGGACGACGAGATTGACTGCGTCGTCCTTGTCTCCATGATTCGAAGCTATCCCATCATGTCCATCATTGTCGCTGATAAGATCCTGTTCGCAGACATCAATGCCAATCAGATGTATGGCGTTGCGAACGAACTGAATCTGGACTCGGTCACAGGTTGGCACTCCGTCTTCCTGGCAGATGACAGCATGATCTACATGTTCCGGCAATGCCTCTGGCTTTCGATGAATCTGACCTACGAAGACCTCCTCGCCATGCTGAAAGAATGCATCAGCGAATACAAGCGCGGCAAAGGCCGCCTTACTACCGGTGATCATCCGACTAACCCGGTCGCATGACACCCACGAACAGAAAGGATCAAGATCCATGAAGGAAAAAATCACTTCCTTGGTGCTTGTTCTCGTCGTTGCCATGTCCATGACGGTGGGAGCAAGTGCAGCATCGTACATTCCGGACGATGTGACCTATCAGAATCTCAACGGGCAGCAGCTCGCGATCAAGACCTATACGCTCCTGCCCGACCAGGACCCTGCAGATCTCTATGAAGAGGACTTCGAGCATGATGGCTTCCTGTACTCCATGAGTGACATCATCAAAGAAGAGCAGCACTTCCAGGAAGAGAATCTGCACACCGAGGTCGTCACTGTCACAACTGCCAGTAAGAACCTTGAAGATATCCTCGCAGAGCTGAAGCCCACGATCGAGTTCGACGACGGCATTTCTTCCGGCACTCTGTCTCTGGACCACAGCACGATCAAGACGGAGGCAGCCGGCTACAAGAGCAGCTCCTACACTGTCACCGCAACCAAGAACTACACCGGCCTCGATCGAAATGATTCTTCTTACATCGATAAGACTGTAGAGAAGAATGGCAGAACCCTGAGCCTGTCCAATGTGACCTGGAGCGTGGAGCGTACGGCGCTGGTAGGCGATGAACTCGTTCCCGCCACCTATTCCGCAGTCGCTACTTATTCCGGCACTGCCAGCTCCACTGTCGCAACCGGATACATTACGACCGCTGAGTACAAAGGCACCGTCGTCTCTTCCGGCATCTCCAGCATCCTTTATACCGTAACCTACCTGGGCACCGAGATCGTTCCTGTGGAAGAGGAACCCACTTTCAATGGCTCGATCGTGGTGATCCCCGTTATCGGCGGAACCATTCTTTTGGCCACTTTGTTGTTGCTCGGCCTTCTGCTTCGTAAGAATACTACAGTTTACAAAGCGTCGGGCAAAGGCAACGAGTATGAAAAGTGCGGCCGACTGCGTCTGAAGACCAAAGACCCCGAACTTCGTATCGATCGCCTGAAGGATATTCCGGAAGGTATGATCGCAGTCGAAGTGGATCAGGCAGTCGCAAAGAAGCTGTTCGGCCAGACCATCGCCATCCACTGCTATGACAACACAGTCGAGCATACTGTTGGCACGGTCAATGGCCAGTACTGGTTCAAGGTCGATATCGGCACTCAGGAAGGTGAACCCGATACTGAGGAGGAACCCGTATGAAACTCAAACGCATTTTGACCCTGTGCTGCATGTTGACTATGGCCCTCGGCATGGCGAGCTCTGCCAGTGCCGCAGACTACTCGTTCGAAACCTCGGCCAATCCCGTCTACTACGGCAGCACCAACTACGAGGATCTGTATGATGCCGGCTACAACTACGGTGCCCGCAACCAGATCGACTACGATATTCCAGAAATCCAGTACGGCCTAAGCCAGGAGTTCCTGGAGACCTCGCTCAATAACCCCTATCTGAGCAGCGGTATCCAGTATGGCCTGAGCGGTGGATCCGCAACGACTGTATATCCGGAGTCCGATTTCAGCAATTCCAGCATCATCTCTGGTGGCAGCCTAATCGAAGTTCCGTATCAGCCCTCTGTCACCATTACTGATCTGAAACAGAAAGATGGCAGCATCGGCAAAGTCTCGATCGACCGTGTCAGCCTGAGCTGCAAGGTGTATGAAGGCGCTACTGACAGCTCAATGTCCAAAGGAGCTGGTCACTATACCTCGTCTGGCATCTATACCGGCAACATTGGTCTGTTCGGCCACAATCGTGGCAGCCATGCCTATTTTGCTAAGCTGAAGAATGTGAAGATCGGTGACATCGTGGAGTACAAGACCGCGATCGGCACCAAGACCTACCAAGTGACTTTTGTCGGGTCCATCTCCTATACCGACTATTCGTACCTGAATGAGATGGGAGATAACCGAATTACCTTGATCACTTGTATCGCTAACCAGCCCTCTCTGCGTCTGTGCGTGCAGGCAGTAGAGATTCGATAAATGAACTGGAGGAACACTATGAAAACCAATAAGCCCCGCAATCGTGAGAGTCGTACCAAGCCCATCCCCACCGAGTCCAGCGTAGCCATTCGGCTGCGCCTGCCTCGCGAGTCCTATGACCAGATGAGAGATCTGGTTAAGAACAGGCGGGCAACCAAGGAAGACATCTTCCTGCGTGGCCTCCAGGCCTACTGCAATCAGTAATTCATCCCTACGCCTTTCCCCCGCAGAGAGTGGCTGGAATACACTTGATGAGGTGAAAGAAAATGAAGAGAATCGGATCCTTTATCGCCGGTCTTCTGGTCGGCACCATGCTCTTTGGCGGCTCCGTGGCCTATGCGGCCGGCGTCGTTGCTGATCTGAGCAGCCATCGGTTCTTTGTCGATGGTCAGGAAGTGAAGATGACCGCATACGCTATCAACGGCAACAACTATGTGATGCTCCGCGATATCGGCAAGGCGGTTGGTTTCAATGTTCATTGGGACAGCACCAACGGCTGTGTCCAGATTGAGAGCGATAAGCCGTATACCGGCACAGCTCCCGCGAAGACGCAGAGCGTGGCAGTGGGAGCTAAGAAAGCTGACTACACACAGGCGGATGTCATGCCCGAGCCCAAGGCGGGCGACAAGATCCCCTGCAGCGACGGCTATGTGTATGAGATCACCGATGTGAGCAAGTACCAGAACAGTATGTTCGCTATGCAGGAAACTGACACCCTGCCGGACCCCACCTGTGACTGGAGCCTGCTGGATCAGCCGACTCTGCCCGAACCCGAGGCGAACCACTTCACTTCCGGTGGTAAGGAGTACATGTTCGTGCGCAACCTCTTTGAGACCCGTCGCATGCAGTACACCCTCTATAACGCCATCGGCGACAATCCGCAGACCTGGCAGAACGGAAAGCCCGTAACCAGAGCGGATGGCAGCCCTCTTGTGACCGTGAAGCTGTCTATTCCCGAAAGCGTGGCAGCCAACAGCTTCTGGCCCTGGCGTTCCGACCAGATCGTCGAACTTTTCAATTCCTGCCCTCCCGGCGAGTACGCCTTTGAGGCATGGGATGTCTATTGTGACGGAGCCTTCCAGTACACGGAATATTACATCTCCGTAAAATGAAAACTGAATATTGTTCCCTGCGGAGGCAGTGTGCTGAAATACGCACACTGCCTTTTTCCATACCGATCCACCCCAAGAATGCTTTATGCATTCACGATAATAAGCACGGAGGTCAATCCAAATGAAAAAACGAGTTGTTTCGATGCTTCTCGCAGTTGTCATGATGCTTGGTATGTTTCCAGGCACAGCTCTGGCAGCCGGTTCTGTCGAAGAGGCGCTTGGAGAAGTCAACATCTACAACGGCGAGCAGAAGCTCAGTTACCTGTCGATCAACGGCAGAGTGCGTGAGCTGATCTATACCTACTACAACTATGTGGATCGCAACGGTCAGACGAAAGAAATCCCTGCGTACTGCGTCAACCCCAATATCAAGGGTGTACCTCAGACTGTTGCTCCCGGTGAGAGCATCAAGTACCTCGCCAACGAAATCGGCAGTGATCCCAAAGTCATGGGCATCATTGCAAATGGCTATCCCCATCGCAGTCTGAGCGAACTCAAGCTGGAGAATAAGTATCAGGCATACTATGCGACCAAAATGGCGCTCTGGGCGTACTTGCTGCCCAACTGGGACATCAACAACATGAAGGTCAACCCCAATCTGACCGGAGTGGAGCTGGAGCGTGCCAATAAGATGCTGGCAGCCGTGAAGGATATCTACCGTCGCGGCACCGTATGGAGCACTGCCCTTTCTCCTAATGTCACGGTGGAAGCCGACCAGGAGACCGCCTATCCTGCAACCATCAATGGTCAGGAATATCTCCAGCAGATCTTCACGGTCACTTCTGAAACCTGGGTGTGCAACTACGCTGTAAATGTTGCCTTTAGCGATCCCTCTGCGGTTCCTGCCGGCACGAAGATCGTTGATATGGACAACAAGGAAATTGATGTCATCACCACCAAGGCCACCGGAAAGGGATATGCCGGACAGTTCAAGGTCCTGTATCCTGCCAGCGCAGTCGATGGACAGAGCGGCAGCGTCCAACTGAGCTTTCGTACCAATGTCTATAAGTACGCCATCTACTACGCTGTGTGCGCCGAGAAAGACAAGTATGGCAACCTGCAAAATTACATGTGCGATACCGATCCGACCACGCCTCTGGCTCTGACGGCATACAGCAACTACACCGACACCCCTGAAGAGGAACCCACCGAGACCAGCATGAAAATCCTCAAGTACGAGGAAGGCACGACCATCCCCCTGAAGGGCGCGATGTTTGAAGTGGTTGATCCCGAAGGCGCATCGGTCGGAACCTTTGCCACCAACTCCAAGGGCCAAATCGTTATTCCTCTTACTCTGGCCGGCAACTACACCGTCTATGAGTGCGAAGCCCCTAATGGCTACCTGCTTAGCGAGGAACCCGCCCAGAATGTCAAAGTTGAGTACGGCAAGCAGGCTACGGTGACTTTTGAAAATGCTCCGTATGGCAACCTAATGGTGAAGAAGTACTCCGACTCCGGTATGCAGCTGCCCGGTGCCGCGATTCGAATCGAGCACATTGAGTCCGGTGCCGTATATACCGGAGAAACCAATTATGCCGGTACTGCTGTTTTCACCGAGATCAAGCCTGGCGCTTATCGCATCCAGGAGATCGCAGCGCCTGCCGGCTATATCAAATCCGATGAAGTCTATACTGCAACCGTCATCTCCGGCGACACTGTGGAAATTCCTATCGTGAACGAGGAGAAACCCGGCCTGCGTGTGATCAAGTATGACTCTAAGACTCACGAGGCTCTGCCCAATATCTCCTTTGAAATTTCCAAAGATGCACAGTCTCTGGGCACCTTCCAGACTGATGAATTCGGCGAGATCCTGTTAACCGATCTGGAACCCGGCACCTACCTTGTAAAGGAAGTCGCTACCGACTCCTCTCACATCATCAATTCCACACCTCAGCAGATTGAGCTGGAAGGCTCCGATGGCATTCTGGAGTTGATCTTCTTCAATGATCAGAAGCCGGGTATCCATCTTGTAAAGCTGGACAGCACCACCTTGGAGCCTCTGCCCAACGCACGGTTCCGTATTGAGCTTGTCGGTGGCACCTTCTCCAAGGAGTACACCACCGACGCAAATGGCGAGATCGACCTGACCGATCTGGAGCCTGGTGCCTACAAGGTGACGGAGCAGGCCGCGCCGGATGGCTACCTGATTGATGACGCCACTCGTGTCATCCAGATTAACGGTAACGAAAATGCCCAGTTCGTGTTCACCAACACCCAGAAGCCCAGCTTCCGTCTGGTGAAGCTGGATAGCTACAGCGGCCTCGGCCTCGCTGGTGCGACCTTCAGAATTGCGCAGATTGAGGACGGCTCGCATTACCTGGATCGCGTAACTGACACCAAGGGCGAAATCAACATCTCCGATCTGGAACCCGGCATTTACTCCGTGGTGGAGATGGATGCTCCGGAAGGATATGTGAAGGACTCCCGTGAGTATCATGTGGAGCTGTTCCCCGGTCAGAACAGCGAACTGGTCGTTTCCAATGATCGGATGCCCAATTTGGAGATCCTAAAAACTGATGCCATTACTGGAAAGCCTGTCGCCGGTGTGACCTTTACCGTCAAGCGTGTGGATTCTTCCACACTGACCACCGTGACCTCTGACGGGAATGGCCGCTGCTATCTGGAAAAGCTGATGCCCGGTGTCTATGAGATCTGGGAGCAGTCAGTACCCGATGGCTATCTGCTCAACGAAGCACATCAGATGATCACGCTGTTTCCCAACAGGACTGGCACCGTCCAGTTCCAGAACTATCCCAAGCCCACCCTGACAGTCAATAAGATCGACAGCATTACCGGCGATCCCATTAAGGGTGCGAAGTTCAATGTTACTTTCCGTTCCGATAAGACCTCTACCGGTGAGATTCGTGATCTTGGTACCTACTACTCGGATGAGAACGGTCAGTTCTTCATCGATAAGCTGGATGACGGCTGGTACACCATCACCGAGCTGGAGCCTGCTGCGGGCTATTCCATCAAAGATCCCACTTCCCAGCAGGTCTATGTGGAAGCGGGGCGCGGCAAGGTCGTCACTTTTGAGAACACCCCCCTGAGCGCCATCATCGTCAAGAAGGTAGACTCCAGCACCGGTGATCCTCTTCAGGGTGCATGGTTCCGCGTGCGGTTCCTTGGCGGCACCTCCGGTACTGGAGGCACAGTCATCGCTGAGCGTCAGACTTCTTCCAACGGCACTTTCATCCTCACAGGTCTGAAGGCTGGCACCTATGTCATTGAGGAGATCTCCGCACCAGACGGCTATGTGCTGAGCGAAAACGATATTCAGACGGTATATTTGAGTGGCAACGAACAGGATGTCATCACCGTCACCTTCGGGAATGAGGCCAAGGGTAGTGTCCTGATTAAAAAGATTGATGCAATTACCCGCGAGCCTCTGTCCGATGTGGAATTCATGGTCACAGAGTCCAACGGCACCGTCGTGGGCAACAGAAACGGTAAGTATGTAACCGATAGCGTCGGCACCATTCTGATCGATGGCCTTGATCCCAACACTACACTGGTCATCAAGGAAGTGCGTGCAAAATCCGGCTATGTCCTGGACGACACGCCACAGACCGTCAAAGTGCGCTCCCACGAGGTCGTGACGGTGGAGTTCCGCAATCAGCCTCTCGGCGGCCTGCGCATTGTGAAACTGGACAGTGTTACTCGCAAGCCTCTGGCAGGCGTTGAGTTCCGTGTGGCTTACGCCGATGGCAGCTATGTGCCTGATGAAGGTGGTAAGCTGTCTTCCAACGGGATCTATCGGACGGACGAAAACGGTGAGATCTTGATCAGCGGCATCGTTGGCACGCTGGTCGTCACAGAGACGAAGACCATCTCCGGCTATGTGATCGATGAAGAGACCAGATCCCAGACCGTCGTAATCGATCCCGATGATCTTCAGACGCTGACCTTCTATAACAGACCTGCTGGTGGTCTCCAGATCATCAAATCTGATGAGGATACCGGCGCACGCATCAAGGGTGTCAAATTCGAGGTTCGGAAGATCAACGGCGAGATCCTTGGCACCTACACGACTGACCGCAACGGTGTCATCAGCATCCCCAATGCGGAGAATGGATGGTATACCATCACCGAGCTGAAGGCAGCCGAGGGCTACGAGCTGGATGCCACGCCCGTCAATGTCTGCGTCAAGGACGGTGAGACCACCACGGTGGAGATCACCAATCAGCGCATGGCGTCGATTATGATCCATAAGGTCGATGCGGCTACCGGCGAGGGTATCTATGGTGTCAAGTTCATCCTGTACGATGCAGGCAAGAATCCCATTGGCGAGTATGCGACGGATCAGGATGGCTACATCTACATTGATGACGAACTGACTCCCGGCAAGTACTATATCCGTGAACTGGAGGCGGCCGAGGGCTACATCCGCGATGAGCAGTACAAAACCGTCTATGTTGAGGCGGGTAAGTGCGCGCAGATCGAATGGGAGAACAGCGCTGTAACCGGTCAGATCCAGGTCCGCAAGTATAGTGCTGACGATAACCTCGTCACTGGCCAGCGCGCCGGCTCTGCTCTGGAAGGTGCGGTGTTTGAGATCACGCAGGCCCGTTCCGGTAAGGTCGTGGGCTATATTGTGACCGATGCACGCGGCGTCGCCGCTTCCGATCCTCTGCCTCTGGGCCGCTACTTTGTTACGGAGGTGTCCGCACCCAAGTACTATCAGCTCAGCAGTGAGAAGATGGAGGCCGAGATCGAGTATCCAAACCAGATCATCAAGCTCTCCGCCTACAACAAGTCCGCCAATCTCGGCGTGACCATTAAGAAGACCGGCAACCGCGAGGTACAGCCCGGACAGGTCATGAGCTATGACTTCTCCGGTATCGGCAACACCTCCAATGTTGCGCTGAACAGTTTCTTCTGGCATGACCGTATTCCGACCGATGCCACACGCGCAATCAGCGTGACCACCGGTACCTACAATGCGAGGCTTTATTACAAGGTCACCTTCAAGACCAATCTGAGCGATTACCGGACTCTGGCCAGCAACCTGCTGACCTCCAACAACTACTCTCTGAGCCTCAATGCAGCAACCCTCGGCCTTGCTCAGGGCGAGTATGTCACGGATGTCCGGTTCGAGTTCGGCACCGTGCCCAGCGGCTTTGCGTCCGTGGTGAAGCCCACCATGCGTGTGCAGGTGCTTGGCACCGTGAGCAACGGCTACCAAATCATCAACAGAGCTGATGTGGGTGGTCAGTACCTCAACGAGTGGCAGACGGCCAAGGCCACCTGGGTCACCACCGTCTGTCGCTTCAACAACAACCCGCTTCCCAAGACCGGATATTGATCTCGAGAGAGGTCGTTTCCTATAACCCCCGCCAGCCCCGGAGCTCACGCTTCGGGGCTGATCTTTTGAACATGAGGAGAGTATTATCATGAGCAAGTTTTTACCTATTGGTACCAAAGGCGAGCTGCTGAACAGCGACATGATCGCCCGCATCATTCCCAAGGAAGATGGCGGATGCATCATCCTCACCAAAGATGGTCAGCACTTCCACAGTGAGATCGACCTTCACGACGAAGTCAATGACTACAACTCCATTCGTTCCATTATCCCTTGCCAGGGCGTCAGCGCTGTCTATCTTGATGATGATGGCGACAGCGAAATCTGCCCCTGCGCTTTTGTGATGCTGATGTCTGACGGCAAAATTGAGCCTTTCGTCTTTGCAACAGACAAAGACATCGAGCGAATCGCCAATAAAGGCCATACCGGTTTTACCGGATTCGTTCCAACCAAGTAAATAACGAAGGCCGCTGCTCCGGCAGCGGCCTTCTATT
>ULVF01022376.1_pt1 | contig 16176 bp, 10 predicted proteins | sample 1959201 | NCBI WGS metagenome assembly ULVF01 (sample SAMEA4835779, study PRJEB28245) | human gut metagenome | biome: gut microbiome; material: fecal sample | place: Denmark | collected 2008 | reverse complement strand
TTCAATCCCGGGTCCCGCTACACAAAACAAGGTATTTATGAGTTTGTTTCATGGATGTCTTGTTTTTCTTTTATTTTATGTGGACTTATTTTTCTTCTCATAAAGAATCACATTTGAATAATTTTATGTAGATTTGCTACTCATATTCAATCAAAGTTGTAACTTTTGCTGAATTATGAAAAACGCATTCTATATGGAAGGGAATTTATGGCTATATAGATTATATCTTTGGGTGGCAATTTTATTATGGCTACCTGTATCCTTACCGGCCGTTGACCTTCCGAATTTAACTTTTCGTACTATTACTATTTCAGACGGCCTGTCTAACAATATTATTAATACTATTTATAAAGATAAAAGAGGCTTTACTTGGTTGGGCACCCAGACCGGATTAGATCGTTTTGACGGTATCAATGTGAAAAGTTTTCTTCAGTTTTCAGGACGTACCATTTTTTCCATAGCCGAAACAGATTCTGTTTATTTGTGGGTGGGTACAGATAAAGGATTATGGAGACTTGATAGGAAAACAGACCAAGTGAAATTGGTCACTTTGGATACAAAGTCGTTGGAAGTTAGATCAGTATTTGTAAGCCAGACAGGGCGATTACTGGTTGGAACAACTCACGGACTTTTTATCTATCAGGAGAATACTTTCAGGAAGGTGCTTTTCGGATCAAATGCTTTGTCTTCTACTAATTTTCTCACTGGCATTGTTGAAGGACATAAAGATACTTTTTGGCTGACTTCACAAGGTGGTTTGATAGAATATAATATTGTAACTGGTCAATCGGAAGTCTATACATATCAGGGTGATGAGAGGTTTGTTAATTATTTTTCTTGTCTGACTCTTTTAAAAGAAAAGCTATATTTAGGAACAGCCGGCAATGGTATGCTTGTTTTTGATATCGGTAAGACGGCTTTTTCTATTTGTCCTGAAGTGGAAAATGGATATATAAAAAGTATCATTGCTGTTAATGATGAGATATGGGTGGGAACAAATGGAAGCGGTATTAGAATAATCAGTGCGTCTACAGGAAAAGAGTTGTCGGCTATAGAGCATACTTCGAATGCGGATGCTATTTGTTCTAATGCAGTTTATTCTTTGTTGAAAGAGGATGATATGCTTTTTGTAGGTACTTACATGGGCGGATTAAGTTATACTCCGGCTCATGGAAGTTTCTTTTCTGTTTATTCTTATCCAGAGCTTTTTAATTCTTATAATATGAATGTACGTGCTTTTTGGGTGGATGCAGATGGGAAAAAAGTAATAGGCACGCGTGACGGACTTTATTATATTTCTGAAATGGAACGAAGGATAAGGCATTATACACACCGGAATTCCATTTTGCGTTCGGATATAATTTTGTCTGTAAAACCTTTCAATCGGGATTTTTTAATTGGAACTTATGGAGGGGGCTTGTACTTGCTTCACAGGAATACGGGTGAACTTTCCTTTCTTCAATCAGATCAATGTTTTATGCAAGGGTCATTTAATGGATATGAAAGGGATGTAAATAATAAATTATGGATCGGCAGTTCCAAAGGTGTGTATGTATATGATCATTTGACAGGGGAATATGAGGTTTATAACAGTCGTAATTCTTCTTTGTCGGTTAATTCTGTTTTTTCATTGAAGGCAGATTCGAAGGGCAGGATGTGGCTGGGCACGGGAGGAGCCGTTTTTATGTATGATAGGGTTGATGGAGTATTTAAATCGGATGTTTTTCCGGAACATGTTTTGCCATATACTAAAAGTGTACGGTTCATTTATGAGGATAAAAAGAAGAATTTGTGGTTTTGTGATGATAAGGAGGGGGTGGTTAAGGTAGATGAGTCTTTTACGACATTTGAACACATCACGATCAATGATTTCTTACCGAATAATTCTGTGATGAGCATAGTGGAAGATCCTAAGAATGGCGGATTATGGTTTGCTACTCAGAGGGGGTTACTATATATAAAGGAAGAGGAAAATTATCATAAGATTTTTTCGTTATACGATGGCATTCCCGGATATATTTTTAATTCTCCGGTACAGATAACGGATGATAATACGGTTTGGTGGGGAAATGAACGAGGATTGGTCTGTTATGATGCAGTAAAGAGCTGGAGTGAGATAGGAACAAAAAGGTCCAGCCTCCCGTGATTACTTCCATTTCAGTCGCAGGCAGACCTTTGTGCCCGGGAGAGACATTAATGCCCGTTTCTGCTCCATTTATAGATGAGGTGTTTCTGTCTGTAAATGATAATAATATTTCATTCACTTTCTCAGCCTTGAATTATGCAGTGGAGAATACGGATTTATACGAGTATTGTTTGGAAGAATATGATAAGGAATGGAAAACTTTGATGAAAGGAAATCAGGTTTCTTATACAGAACTTCCTGTTGGCGATTATATGTTTAGGGTCAGGGCGGCTTCCAATCCTGCAGCAATAAAAGCGGTAAGGGGTGGTTGTTGCCGGAAATACGCCTTTTATAAGATGGATTGTGGTGTTAAGTGTAGTCGTTTGTTGTATTCTTATTTATTTTTACTCCGGGTTATTGGGGAAGTATCGCACAATGAAGGAATATATAAATAAAAAGACGGAACCATCCGAAGAAAACCGGAAAGAAAAATATCAAAAATCAAGGATGGAAGAGAAAACGGCCATGCTCATTATTGGGAAACTGAATGAGTGTATGGAAAAAGATCGGTTATATTTGAATCCTGATTTAAAGTTGCAGGATGTGGCAAAAGTGGTGAAATGTAATACTGGAGAGTTGTCCCAAGTGCTGAATATGTTTATGAATATTGGTTTCACGGATTATGTTAATAAATATAGGATAGACGAATTCATAAAAAGAATACAGGATAAGTCTGCCTCCAGATATACCTTGGTTTCTTTGTCGGAACAATGTGGTTTCAGTTCCCGTACTTCTTTTTTTCGTTCGTTTAAGAAGTTTAAGGGAATGTCACCTGCCGAATATATAAAGGAACATGGGATATTTATAAAGTAGCGTTTGGAATAGGGGTGTTACTCTAGTGATTGGATAGAAGAAGAGAGTTTCATATTTTTTTGAAACTCTCTTTCTTGTTGTGTAATTTGTTGATTCATAGTGCTGTATGGTCTTTTTGTTTCATCTAGTAGGTTGGGATTAATCCTACTTTACAAGATGGTTGAAAAGACATTTCAGTTTCTAATTTTGCTGATAGAAAAATATTTTTATCCATTAAAGAAACTGATACGATTATGAAAAGCAGAACTTTTTTTACTCTTGTTTTTATCTTTTTAGTTAGCATAGGATGTTTTTCGTGTAAAACGACTGCTACTGATGATTTTCCTGTTGATTCGGAAATTGCGTATTGCCGGTCTCAGGCTATGCGGACGCTGGTTTCTATTCCTTCGTTAGATAAAATTCCTAATTCTATGGATTTAGATAGTATTAAATGGCGTTATACACAGGCAGGCTCTTGGACTTGTGGATTTTGGCCTGGTATCCTTTGGTATTTATATGAGGATACTAAGGATAATATGTGGAGGGAAGCAGCAGGAAAAGTAACCGATATGATTGCTCCCTTGGCTTACAGGAAAGCAAAGAGTCATGATTCCGGTTTTATTATGATGTGTAGTTTGGGCAACGGTTATCGTTTGACAGGAAAACCGGAATATAAGGAAGGATTGCTGCATGCCGCAGATTCTTTGGCTATGCTTTATAATCCTGTTGTGGGTACTATTTTATCTTGGCCTGGAATGGTGAAAAAGGAAAACTGGCCGCACAATACTATTATTGATAATATGATGAATTTGGAACTTTTGTTTTGGGCTGCGCGGAATGGAGGGGGGCAGTATTTGTATGACATTGCCTGTAAACATGCGGAAACGACTATGAAACATCAATTCCGTAAAGATTATTCATGTTATCATGTAGCGGTGTATGATACGCTGGATGGTCATTTTATAAAAGGAGTTACCCATCAAGGATTGAGTGATGATTCTATGTGGGCCCGTGGACAGGCATGGGCTATTTATGGATATACCATGGTATATCGTGAAACACATGATGTGCGTTTTTTGGATTTTGCTCGGAAGGTATCGGATGTCTATTTGTCCCGTCTTCCTGAGGACATGATTCCTTATTGGGATTTTAATGCTCCGGAATTATCCTCAGGTGAACCGAAAGATGCATCGGCTTCTGCCATAACAGCCTCTGCTTTATTGGAACTTTCTACCTATATAAATGATAGTGATTCTGCATTTTTCTATCGGAATAAGGCTGTGGAAATGCTTCAGATACTATCCTCTCCGGCATACCAGGCTCGAAATAAAAAAGATGCTTTTTTATTGCATTCGGTTGGGCACATGAACAAGGGATGGGAAGTTGATGCTTCTATTAGTTATGCAGATTACTATTATTTGGAAGCATTGGTACGATTGAAACGTTTGAAAGAGAAACAATCTGTTTTGGCTAATTTATAAAACCATTGTTAATCCATCTATATTATGAATACACAATCTGTTAATACCAGTCTTTATCAAAAAGGGGATATCTCCTTGGAGAGAATTTATGGAAAATATAGGAATAGTTTTATTAGATATGCCGGAAAAGTGCTATCTGATGAATTTTATGCGGAAGATGTAGTGCAGGATGTATTTACAGGATTGTTTCAGCAAACAAATTATTTTGTGTCTGAAATGGCTGCATTAAAATGTATTTATATTGCTATCTATAATCGTAGTATTGATATGTTGCGTCATAAACAGATTGTGCAGCATTATGAAACTGCACATAGTGATAAAAAAAGGGAAGAAGTCAGTATTGGTGAATATAATGAGTTGCTTACTAAAGAATTTTTTATAATAGTTGAAAATGGAATAGATACTTTACCACCTAAATGTAAACAGATATTTGTAATGAAAAGTAGAAAATCACTTTCGAATTCAGAAATAAGTAATCTTTTAGGTCTGTCTCTTCGTACGGTTGAAAACCAGGTTTATATTGCCCGTAATGTATTACGAAAATATATTGACTCTTATTTATGCTCTTAAATTGATGATAATATGAAAAGACTATTTTTAGGAATTTTAGCAATATGTTGGGTTATTGGTGTGAAGGCGCAAGAAGTGTTCTCACCTGATGATAAAATTAATGTGCGATTCTTCTTGTCGGAAAAAGTATCTTTAATAATACAAGTGACTGACGGGCTGCTTCCAATGATACAGCCTGATGTTCCTTGCTATGGACGATTTGTTCCGCTTGTTTACCATTACCCCGATAGGGATTGTCAAATAATCCCAGCCAGAATTTGACACGAAGTATCTCGGCTACCCGTTTGTCAAGAGTTTCCTGAGAGATTTTACCGTCGGCAACAGCTTTACGAAGAGGCAAGATAAAATCAGCAGGCGGAGTGAAATGGGTACGGATATTCAGTCCTGCATTGACAGCCTGCGCTATTCCGTCTTCGTATGTATTCGCCACTTTATGTTTACTGGAGATAAATTCCACAGCTTCACTGTCCGATACGACATATCCTTTAAATCCCCATTCCTGACGTAATATTTCAGTCAGGAAATGATAACTTCCCGTAATGGGCTCTCCGTCATAGTCATTATAAGAACTCATCACTCCCAATGCTCCGGCTTCTTGAAATGCCATCCGGAAAGGTTCTATATATAAGGTACGCATTTCTCGTGGAGCTACGTGTGGATCAGTCCGCGTCTTTCCGTCACGCCCACCTACCGGAATGCTATAAACTGCAAAATGCTTTGGAGTAGCCACCAGGTTATGTTTTTGCAGACTGGTAATCATTTGTTTTCCCAGTTCTCCTACTAAATAAGGATCTTCTCCGTATGTTTCCACGCATCTTCCCCAGCGAGGATCTTGGGCGATATCAAGGATAGGAGAATAGATATTGGTATACCCCAGCGTTACAGCTTCTTTGGCTTCCACTTCACCGATACGGGCTATCAGCTCTTTATTCCAAGTAGCGCCCTGTCCGCATTGGGCGGGGAAATAAGTTGCCCGGTCATGACATAATCCGCGAATACCTTCATTGGTGAAATCTACGGGGATGCCTAAACGTGTTTCTTCTACAAACCAGCGTTGAATGGCATGCTTGGCATCCACATGTTTGGTGTAGGGAAAAGAATATTCGGACTTGAAAGTTCCCAGTCCGTTATGTTCTTCATCTATGTTCCCTATTCCGTCTTTCCATACCTCTGTTTTCCAATTGTCTTGGGGCAGGGCATCTTTCAGTACACGTCCTGAACCATAGAGGGTAGCCATCTGGCAACTTTTTTCTTCCAATGTCATTTGTGAGAGCAAGTCTTGTACCCTCTCTTCCAGTGGGGCTTTAGGATTTTCATATAGATCCATTTTTCCATTCTTGTTGAAATCTATCCATCCTTTGTGATAAATTCCATCCGGCGTATCTCCTGATACTTGTGTACAAAACAGGAAAGAGGCTACTGTAAATAAAGTGTGTTTATTCATGTTATCTAGGTTTTGTATATATGCTTAATACGTACAAAGATAGAATTTTACTCATCTCTCCGGAAGATATTCATAACTAAAGTTGAGTGTTTCTTGATTGTGATTCGTCTTTGTAATAAAAGTGAAGATAACTATGAAACATGTATTTTTATTTGGAATATTCGGTTGGTTCTTATCATTTACGCTTGTCGCACAAACAGGAATCTGGCAATGGTCTGTACCTGTTCGTAATTTTAGCATTCATCCCAAAAATTCTGAGTCAAGGGCTTACTTGTGGATTCCCGGGCAGTGTGAACAAGTAAAAGCAATCTTGGTTGCCCAACACAATATGGAGGAAATCTCCATCCTTGAAGATGAGGCTTTCCGACAGCGTATGGCTGAACTTGGTGTCGCCCAAATATGGGTATGTCCTTCTTTCAATCATGGATTTGATTTTACGGATGGGGCATGGGAAACTTTGGATGGTCTTTTGGCAGATCTTGCTGAAGTATCTGGATATAAAGAGTTGTCTACAGCTCCTTTAATAGCCATAGGACATTCGGCAGCTGCTAGTTGGCTTTATTATCTTGCTGCCTATAAACCGGAACGTACATTGGCATGTATTTCTGTCAGTGGTCAGTGGCCATATCATCGTGATCGCTGGCTATGTCCGGATATTTGGGGAGAACGTAACATCAATAAAATTCCTTGTCTGGAAACCATGGGAGAATATGAATCAGCACATACATGGAGCAATGAAGGTTTGAAAGAACGTAAGGAGCATCCATTGCTGCCTTTAAGCATGTTGGCCTGTCCTGCTGAAGGACACTTTGCCTATACCCCGGAAAAAGCACAATATATAGCTCTTTATATCAAGAAGGCAATGCATTATGGACATGTAGATCCGGACCAAGGAGGGATGGTTGATGGAGCGATGGAAAAAAAATGAAAAGCCTTCAAGTATTCCGGCACCGGTAAATCAATTTAAAGGGGATCCTGCACAAGCATTTTGGTTTTTTGATCGTGAGATGATAGAGGCTACTTTGGCGTATCAATCCCGATATTACGATATGAAGCCACAATTGGTAAGTGTGTCTCAAAATGGAAAAACAGTATCCCAACAGAATACTCATTTACAAGTTCACCCGGCTTTTATGCCACAGGAAGATGGTATCACATTTCAATTGACCCCTGTTTTTTGGGATACTGTTCCAGGAGAAAGTCCCCGACTTTCCAATTGGACTGATTTGCCTGTTGGGGCATCTGTTGGTCATGCTGGAAAAACTCCGGTCCTGCAGATGATTACCGGCCCAGCTGTTTTAGTTGATTCTGTGACATTTCGAATACAATGGAATCGGGGAACTTTATGGACGGACAAGAAATCGGATATTGTTTTTTCTATAACTCATCCGGGAGACGAAGAATATAAACCGGCTGTTCAGCAAGCTCAGGTGACAATTCCGGTTAAAAATACGGAAGGACAGCAGCAACATATTAAGTTTGCAACGTTACCGGACATAAAGCGTGGTACTAAGTACGTTTCTTTATCTGCTGTTTCCAGTTGTGGCTTGCCGGTCGATTTTTATGTGGAATCGGGACCGGCTTATGTGGATGGTAATCGATTGATATTAACTGCTATTCCTCCTAAAACCACCTATCCGGTAAAAGTAACTGTAATAGCATGGCAATACGGAAAAAACTCTGATCCTAAGATAAAGACTGCAGAGCCGGTAAAGCAAACATTTTATATTCGGTAACTTTAAATTTGAATGGAAGAGGCGGATGATAAAATAATTCATTTGGATTGAGTGGAATAGCTTTATGATACGTATTTTTGTGAAAGAGAATGAATAGAATTATGAGAAAGATCGTTTTATGGATATGCTTGCTTGTAACAAGTGTATTATATGCACAGGAAACTTCCTTATCGGTGAAACTGTCACAAGGTCATCCCCGTTATCTGACGGATAGTAATGGCAAAGTTGAAACGCAGAAGTTGATAAAGGAAGAACCGTGGGCACAGGAAGTGTTTGAAAAGTTAAAGCAACGGACTGACCGGTATGCTGACCGAGGGCCTGAATGGCTTACTTCCCGTTTGCAAATGTATTGGAAAACTCATGCAACGGAGGTATATATTAAAGGAGAATATTATGATCATGCAGGAGGAGAGAAGGCGCCGGCTCCTACGGTGATGTATACCGGTGCACGCAGTCATGCAGCTAACTATGTACGTCCCAAGCTGGAAGATTTGAAGCCTTATCAGGAAGATGCTCGGGGAATGTATCTGGCAAATGGGACGTTGGAAGGCAGACCGTACGAATGGGTGAATATCAGTAAAACCGGAAATATCATCCAAAGTATTAATGTAGAGATACTGGGTATCGCCCGTGATGCCGCTTTTCTTTGGTGGATGACCGGGGAGAAGAAATATGCTGATTTGGCAGCTTCGGTATTTGACACTTATATGACGGGGATTTATTACCGGAATGTTCCCAAGGATTTGAATCATGGACATCAGCAGACTTTGGTGGGTATGAGCAGTTTTGAAGTCATTCACGAGGATGCTGTGAATGCTTTGGTTCCATTGTATGATTTTTTATATGATTATTTGAAAACCGATAAGGCTGATAAGATGGACATCTATGCCGGAGCATTCAAGAAATGGGCGGATAATATCATTGATAATGGAGTGCCGCATAATAACTGGAATCTGATGCAGGCACGTTATATCATGAGCATCGGCATGATTTTGGAATCTGATGCTTCTTATCCGGATAAAAAGGGAGGCGAGTATTATATTGATTATGTGTTGAATCGTTCTTCCATCCGTCAATGGTCACTGAAACAGCTTGCTGATTATGGTTATGATGCTGAAACCGGTATTTGGGCTGAATGTCCGGGTTATAGTCAGGTAGTTGTCGGGGATTATACGGATATGGTCACTATCTTTGACCGTAATTTGGGTATGGACCTGACCGAGGAGATTCCTGTCATAAAAAAAGCGGTGGCCGCCGACCCGCAATATTTGTTTCCGGATTGTATGACAATGGGTTTTGGCGATACACATCCCGGTAAATTGAATCCTGCTATCTTTGCCCGTATGGTAGCTAATGCCCAGAAACATGGTAAAAAAGATCAGGAAAGACAATTTACTGCTATGTTGAAGTTATTTGATCCCGATGCCTCCAAACCGGCGACTGAAAAGAAAAATGTGAGGGTGGCGGTAACTTCTTTTTTCAGTGACAAGCCTTTGGTAATTGATGATAAGATACCTGCCGGTGATATCAATGATTATGTAACTCCTACTTTTTATGCTCCCAATGCCAGTTGGTTGGTGCAACGCAATGGCATGGACAAACGTCATAGTTTGATGATTGCCCAAAATGCCAGTGAAGGGAATCACATGCATGCCAATGGCATCAGCATGGAACTTTATGGAAAAGGATATCGTCTGGCACCGGATGGAGGTATTGGCTTGACCCTTTATTCCGGTTTGGATTATTTGGAGTATTATAGTCAGTTCCCTGCACACAATACGGTTTGTGTAGATGGAATCTCTTCTTATCCGGTTATGAAAAGCAATCATGCTTTCAAATTATTGAACTGCTACCCCGAAGCAGGGATGAAAGTAGATTATCAGCCTGTGAGTTATAGTGAAGTCTTTTTCCGTGAACCTGAATCACAAGCTGATCAAAACCGTATGATGAGTATTGTGACTACAGGAGAAAAGAACGGATATTATGTCGATATTTTCCGTAGCAGGAAAGTGGAGGGAGGAGATAAAATGCATGATTATTTTTATCATAATATGGGACAAACCATGAATTTGACTGCTGCTGACGGGAGCAGCTTGTCTCTTCAACCAACGGAGGAACTGGCTTTTGCTGGGGCACATATATATGCCTATTCGTATTTGTTTGATAAGAAAAGTGCCGAGACGTCCAAAGATATTAAAACAACGTTTACTATACAGATGCCGGATGAGGATAATATCAGTATGAATATGTGGATGAAAGGTGCTCCTGAACGTAAAGTCTTCTCGGCTTTGAGCCCGATGACTGAAGGATTGAGCCGGATTCCGGATATGCCTTATGCTATCAAAGAGCAACCTACGTTGACTTTTGTAGCCCGCCAACAAGGTGAAGCTTGGAATCGTCCGTTTGTAGCTGTTTATGAACCTTCTTCGGTAAAGGAGCCGGGATGTATTTCCTCCGTTACTTTTCCAGAAGTGGAAAGTGGTGTGGCTGGAAGTCATGTCGGAATTTGTATCCAACAAAAAGAGGGGCGTGTGGACCGGATTATTTCTTCGGATGATGCAGGCCATTTGTGTAAAAGTGGAGAAATGACTGTACAAGCAGCTTATGCATTGTGGGGAAATAAACAAGGCGATGATTGTATTTTCTTTTTGGGAGGAGGTACACTATTGAAAACTCCACATGTTGAAATAAGTTCATTGACAGTAACAGATGTGATGTTGGTGTATAAAGAGGGCGTTTGGAAATATGCAGCTTCTACACCTTGTAAAGTCAGGATGAATGGAAAAGAATATAATTTGTTGCCCGGACATGATTTACGCAAACTTTGATATAAACTTTCTTTTATAAAGTAATCTTTTTAAATCATCATCCTTTCTTTTTCATACAGCAAATAAGAAGTGGATGATGATTTTTTCTTTTTTTGATAGGGAAAATATATTCCCTTTTCACTATATTTGCATTATTTGATAAACACGAGGTTCCAAATATGCACAATGTAATGAAAAACATTTTAAGATTTATATTTATATTGTTTCTTATATTCTTGTCTTTACCCGTTTTTTCTCGTTCCTATGCTTTTCGTGGCTTGTCTGTAACTGAGGGATTATCAGATTTGGTAGTAAATGCCATTTATAAAGACTCTTTGGGTTATGTATGGTTGGGAACCGGTAATTCACTGGAATGTTTTGACGGGATTCATTTCAAGCATTATCTTATTCCGGGCTCAGATGAAAAATTGAAACGGGTGAATGCCATTGCCGAAATGCCTGGCAATGAATTGTGGATGGGGAATGGCAGTGGACTATGGCGTGTCAGTAGAGCGAAAAACAGTTTGGAACCCATTGCTCGTGAAACGATAGGATATGCTGTGCGCTCTCTTTTACATGATGGGAAAGGAATACTTTATATCGGAACAGAAAGAGGACTTTTCATTTATAAAGAAGGGAGCCTGAACCAAATTATGATAGATCCTAATATGTTGTCGGCGGCGAATTCGATTGGTGGTTTGAATTTGGGGGAAGATGGAATACTTTGGATGGCTACGGAGAATGGTCTTTATTCCTTACAACTCTCAGATGGAAAAATAGTGGCTTATCATAATGTGGTGGAAGAGAAACATGTTTGTTCCTTTAAGAATATAGCCCGGATAGGGAGTATGCTTTATTTGGGAACGATGGGACAGGGAATCATCAGTTTTGATACACAAACTAAAGAATTTGCCCGTTTTGTTGATGTAGGTTGTAATGTCATTTCTTCTTTGTCCGGTGATGGCAAAAGCCTTTTGTATGTAGGGACGGATGGTAACGGAGTTCATTTTGTATCAACGGATAAAAAGAAAGTTGTTCGTTCCATGCGTCATGAAACAGGGAAGGATGAGACTTTGCGTTCTAATTCCGTTTATTCTGTTTTGGTTGATAAGGAAGGATTGATATGGGTAGGATTCTATCAGCTGGGATTGGATTACACATTATATCAGAGCGGGTTGTTCTCCACTTATACGTATGCTCCTTTTTTTGATTCCGGAGATATGCCGGTACGTGCACTTGCCATCGAGGGGAAGGAAAAGCTGATCGGATCTCGTGACGGACTTTTTTATATTGACGAAGAAAATCATCGTTATAAAAGTTTCAAGGTTCCACAGTTACGCTCAAATATGATTTTCAGTTGTCTGTATTATCAGAATGAGTATTATATAGGTACATACGGTGGGGGAATGTATGTTTTCAATCCTGTAACTTTGACACTCAGAGATTTTGCCCCCGATGAAGGAATGCCTTTCAGTAAAGGACATATTTTCTGTATCAAGCAGGATAATGAAAGTAATTTGTGGATAGGAACATCTTTAGGAATATTCTGCTATAAAAATGGCAGACAGATAGCTCATTATACCAGTGCCAACTCTAAGTTGCCGGAAGGGAATGTATATGAAATTTATTTTGATTCCACCCATAAAGGATGGATATGTACGGAGAATGGAATGTGTATTTGGGACCCTTCCGTCCGGACATTAAAAACCGATGTGTTTCCTGAAGGATTTATTCATAAGGAAAAAGTAAGAGTGATCTACGAAGATTCCGACCATGATCTTTATTTTTTTCCGGACAAAGGCTCGCTTTTTATCTCTGATTTATCAATGACTACTTTCAGACGTTTGCAGCCGGGGACTCCTCTGGATGGGAATGATGGTATGTTTGTTGTGGAGGATCGTGAAAAGTGGTTATGGCTGGGAACTAACAATGGTTTGTTCCGGTATGATAAGAAAGACTGTTTTATTCCTTATAATTTTGTCGATGGCATTCCCAGTTCCATATTTACTCTTTGTCCGCCGGTGCGTGATGAGAATGGCATTTGGTTTGGAAACTCCAAAGGGCTTCTGTATTTGGATGCAGTGCGGATGAATCAGAAGAAATCCATTCCCTATCCGGTTGCCATAACAGATGTATGTGTAAATGGAAAATCTGTAGTGCAATCTGTTGTGAGAGATGGCGGCAAGAGTGAAATTTCATTGGAGTCTTCTCAAAAGAATGTTACCTTTTACTTTTCCGATTTCAGTTATACGGCACCTGCCTTTATGTCATATGAATATCAGTTGGAGGGTGAGGATGCCGGATGGATAGCTGTGACAGGTCGTTCGGATATGACTTATTATGATTTGCCGTCCGGTACCTATACTTTTAAAGTAAGGCGGACGGGGAATCCAGAGTCGGAAACTCAGATGACGGTTAAAATCGCTTCTTCTATCAGTATATGGAGCATAGTGTTTATCGTGATAGCAGTGGTGACCGGAGGTATTGCTATTCTTTTGTCAAAGAAGAAAGAGGGAGAGGACGAAAGGGAAGAACCAATGCCTGGTCCTGCTAAGGTTATAGAAAAGGAAATACAACCGGTTGAGGAAACCAATGTTGTAGCGGAAGAAAAGTATAAGACAAATAAGATAAGTGTGGAAGAATGTAAACGGTTGGCGGATAAATTGGAGATTGTTATGCATAAAGAAAAGCCTTATACCAATCCTAATTTGAAGATTGCCGATTTGGCCGCCTCTATCGGAACCTCATCTCATACTTTGTCCTATTTGTTTAATCAGTATTTAAACCGTAATTATTATGATTATATTAATGATTATCGTATAGCTGAATTCAAGCGCTTGGTGGAGAAAGATGAATATGCTAAATACACTTTGAGTGCTTTGGCAGAGTTGTGCGGATTCAGTTCACGGGCTTCTTTCTTCCGATATTTCAAAAAAGCGACAAATATCACTCCCAATGAGTACATCCGAAGTATTGGGAAAAACAATGAATAACCTCGCTATTTCTTGTTGAGAGTATCAAATTATTATATGATACTGATAGTCTCAAATCCTTAAGCTGCTATAAATTAGCAGCTTAAACTGTTTTTTGTCTAGGGTAATGATATGAGATTTATTGGAACCGGAAAAGTGCTTTTCTTGTTCTTCTACCTTCTATATTTGCATTCGTAAATGTAACCCAAAAAGCTGAAGACATGAAAAACATATCCATGAAATCTATTCAATTAATAAAAGACTCTTATGCGAATTATCATCATTCGGTCTATCTGTATCTTTATTATAAGATAGGTCATAAAGAAGAGGCAGAAGACTTGGCACAAGATGTGTATGTACGGCTGATGGATTACGATCGGATGCTCTGTGCAGAAACTATTAAGTATTTCATTTTTACCATTGCCCGTAATTTGGTGACTGACTATTTACGTCGTTATTATAAGAGGCAGGAAGTGACTTCTTATTTATATGAGCATGCGGTAACTTATACAAATGAGACTGAGGCTCGTGTGGTGGCTGATGACTTGGAAGCATGTGAGAAATATAGATTGTCTTTGCTTCCTCCACAGCGTCGTACTATTTATGCAATGAGTCGTTTTGAAGACAAATCTATTTCAGATATTTCAGAGGAATTAAATCTTTCGCATCGTACCGTTGAAAACCATTTAAGGATAGGGCGGCATGAGGTGCGCGAGTTTATCAAACAGTGTATATAATAAGAAAACAACAATAAAACTGTTAATATTAAATTTCAAGTTTATGAAAAACGAATTCTTTAAATTTTCATCGAGAAGAATCTTGTTTTCTACGGTGATGGCTTCTGCCTTGTTGGCAGGTAGTCCGCAGGCTGTATTTGCAGAGGTGAATGAGTTACAGTCTGTTATGCAGGCTGGTACAGTGAAAGGTCAAGTAGTGGATGCTGCCGGAGAACCTGTTATTGGTGCCACGGTACAAGTAAAAGGTACGACTAATGGTACAATTACCGATTTTGATGGTAACTTTATATTGAATAATGTCCCGGAAAAAGGCATATTGGTTATTTCTTATATCGGATACAAGGCTCAGGAAGTAAATATATCAGGGAAAACGAGCATTAAGGTTGTTGTGAAAGAGGATACCGAGGTGCTGGATGAAGTAGTAGTGGTTGGTTACGGTGCCCAAAAGAAAGCTTCTTTAACTAGTTCTATTAGTCAGATCAAGGGGGATGAGGCTTTTAAAAATAAGGGTATTGCTAATGCTACAGTCGCTTTGCAAGGTGAAGTTCCGGGATTGACAATTACACGCACTTCTACTCGTCCGGGTAGTGAGGGAGCAGAGATGAAAATACGTGGTGATATTTCTGTCAACGGAAAATCTTCTCCATTAGTTATCATTGATGGTATAACTGGTTCATTGGATGAGTTAAATGCCATGGATGCAAGTGATATTGAGAATATTTCAGTTCTGAAGGATGCTTCAGCAGCGATTTATGGTGCCCGTTCAGCCTCAGGAGTTGTACTGGTGACAACAAAGCGTGGTAAGAAAGGAAAGGCTCAAATATCATATAGTGGTTCAGTTAGTCGTACAATTAATGGTATTCAGCCCCCTATCACAAATAATCAGGAATGGTTGGATATGTTTTATGAAGCTCAATATAACGATGCTGCCGCTTTAAATCCTAATTTGACTACTGCTGATGAAATTCATAAAGCTGTGAATTGGTGGATATTTAATTCTTTTGGAGGTCCAACTCTGGATCAATCAGATATTGATCCGGCTACTGGTGCACCAACAGTATATAAGGGAGAAACACTTTTTAATGCCCTTCGTGCAGGTAAAGTCTTGACATTACAAAATGGCGATAAGGTAGAACGTTGGGATCCAAATGTGTATATGATGGATTATCTTTATGGTCAGGCAACTTCCCAAAAGCATTCGATTAGTATTTCGGGAGCAGATGAAAAATTCAGTTATCGGGCATCTTTGGGATATGCGGATAATAATTCACAATTGAAAGTTGCTAATGATGGAGAAAAAAAATATAGTGGTCGTTTAAATGCTGATTATCAAGCGACAGATGCTTTGAAATTTGAAACAAACATGTCGTATGACAAACGTGATATTATAACTCCAACTACTGATGTGGGAGCTGGATATTTTGACCCTTGGTTTTGGACTGTGTATAATCA
>ULVF01040661.1_pt1 | contig 16226 bp, 13 predicted proteins | sample 1959201 | NCBI WGS metagenome assembly ULVF01 (sample SAMEA4835779, study PRJEB28245) | human gut metagenome | biome: gut microbiome; material: fecal sample | place: Denmark | collected 2008 | reverse complement strand
TTTATAGGAATATGTCTATGCCTAAAAAATATAAAAAATGGGAAAGACCAATTATTAATCTTACCAATATTTTTTATGTATGTTGCATCTCTGCTACAGATCTATCCATTTGAAGCAAGAACCACATTATATTTATTTCCGATATTTATAATCCTAATTTGTAAATCGATAAATTGTATAAAAATACCGTTTTTAAAAACTGCAATAGTAACAATTTTTCTATTATTTAATTTGTACAATATATTAAAATATCAAGAATTATTCACGTTCAAAACAGGAAACCTAAATATTATTTTAGGCGAATATTTAAAAGAATCTAAATTAAATTCCGAAAAAAACTCAATAATATTCTCTATACTGGATATTGGCACATACTCTGTTTATAACAAAATATACAAACTTAACTCCAAAAATAATGTAATAGAATTTGACACTATTACTACAGAAAATATAAATTCACTTCCGAACCAACAAGAATATTATATAATCTGCTCTACAGGGAATAAACACCCTGATGTAACAACAAATTCTATTAGAGAAAATTATCACAAAAAATTAATAAAAATCATCAAATCTTCAGATAATACAAAAGTATTAAAAATCCATACAGATCCTTTTGGGAATATACTTATTAAATTTAAAAAATAAACGCTTGCCTTTTTTTATTATTCATGTAATAATGAAATCATTAATAAGGGCTTATAGATAAAATCTATATCCGAAAGTTTGTACCCTTAGGGAAAGAAAGAGATACTCAAAAAGTAATGAGTGCTAAACAGCAGGAATTTAACTACAAATTCATAAAAGAAAATGCGAGTGCCGGAAGTTGGCGTAGAGGCTACGAATACCACCTTAAAGATATGGTATTTGATTCTTATCCTGAAAAAAACTTTTACATGGCAAAGGTAAAAGGGAATTTTCAGGATCATTATAATACTGATTTAATCTTTAAGAAAAACAAAGTAGAGGCAAGATGTAATTGTCCGCTTAAAGAAGAATGGTGTAAACACGCAGTAGCTGTTGCTTTAAAAGCTATTGATGAACATGCATATGAAGACTGGCTTGAAACAAAATTTGGTATGGAATTTGATTTCCCTGACGAAAATACAGCACTTACAGAAGCACCTCAAGGAAATTACATTTTCCACTTTAACTCGAAAAGAAAAGCAAACTTTTTCTCAGTACTAGTTCGTTCAAGAGAAACAGGTAAAGTAGTAAGACAAATTGAACCTATTTTAAGAGCACTAATTGAAGCTCAAAAACAAAATCCTGATTTTGAATTAAATAATTCACAAAAAGTTGAAGTAGCAATTTTTCAACAATTATTAACAGTATCAAGACAAGATAAAAAAGCCGGTTGGTATGATATTCCGATCACCAAATTCGGTCCGATGTTTACTCTTTTATCTAAAGCAGATGAAGTTTTAGATGAAAAAACAAAAGAAAGATTAAAATTTACAGATGAAGAATGGAAACTCATATTAAATGTCAATACAGGAGCGCAAGGAACAATTCTTTTATCTTTAGAATGGAAAAGACCTGATAAAGATGATGTATATCCGCTTGAAGAAGTAAGATATTTCTCAAGACATTTGAAATGGGGAAGATATAAAAATATAATATTCCCAACCAATATTGCTATGAGTTCAATTCCGCAAAATATTCTAAAATCATCTTTTACAGAACTAAAAGATGCTGACGGCGGGAAATTCATTTATGAAGAATTACCAAAACTTCAAGAAATTATGGACGTTGAAATTGCTGATAACATCAGCCAATTAATGCTTACGGAACGTCCACCTTTGAACATTGTAACAATGGGGATTGATTATGACCAATCTTTAAAGGCATCTTTAGAATTTGAATATGACGGAGTAGTTGTTCCATATTCAAAAACAACAGCTGAAAAATCTCCATATATTACAATCAAAAAACCGGGAGAAGATTTAGTATATTGGGTTAAAAGAAATCTTAAACATGAACAGGAAGCTTATCAAATGCTACTTGCCTGCAGATTTGTACCAATGCAGACTAATAACTTGGCTTTAGAAAAAGAAAATGCTATTGATTTTTATAACTACTATATAAAACAGGCAGGAGAAGGTTGGAAATTCGTTGAAAAAGACGACATGACTTTCTTTAAATTGCTTGATAATCCATTTAGATTATGTGCGAAAATTGATTTCACGGAAGAAGCAGAAGATAGCTTTGAAATCTTTTTATACGGTCAGGTCGGAGATGAAATTATCAACTTTGATGAAGTCTATGAAACTATTCAAAGCGGAGAAAAATACAGCCGTATAAGAAGTCTTGGATTTGTTGAATACCCAGCACAAGATATTTATTCTATTATGCGTGCATTTAACTCATTTGACGTATACAGAAATAACGAAAATAAATTTATTGTAAAAACATATCGCGCAGGTTTGATAAACGAACTTAAAAACTTAAATGTAGAACTTGTTTTAAGCGAAAAATTTGAAACATTCTGGAAACAAATGTCTAATTTTTCAACATCAGAAGATTTAAAATTACCAGAAGGAATACATGCAGAATTTCGTGAATACCAAACTAAAGGTTTTGGCTGGTTATGGTTTATGTATAAATACGGACTTAACGGTATTCTCGCAGATGATATGGGACTTGGTAAAACATTGCAGGCTTTAGCCGTAATTCAAAAAGCTAAAGAAGAAGACGGGGCTGCACCGACTTTGGTAATTTGTCCGACAACTGTTGTATTCAACTGGGAATCAGAAATTCAAAAATTTGCGCCGACATTAACAACATTAAAACTTGCAGGGGTAGACAGAAAACAATTATTTAAAGAAATTCCTAATTTTGATGTTGTAATTACAAGTTACGCACTTGTAAGACGTGATATTAACAAACTTAAAGAATACAATTTCAGATATGTAATTCTTGATGAATCTCAAAATATTAAAAACGCAATGTCACAGACTGCCCAAGCTGTAAAAAAATTACAAGCCTCACATAAATTGGCTCTTTCAGGTACTCCGATTGAAAACAAACTGGAAGAATTATGGTCTGTATTTGACTTTTTAATGCCCGGATTTTTATTTAATATGGCTGAATTCAATGCAAGATACGTAAATCCGATTATGGAACGTCAGGATAAAACAGTTGAAAAACGTTTGAAGTTACAAATTTATCCGTTCATATTGCGCCGTATGAAACGAGATGTTGCAAAAGACTTACCTGATAAAGTTGAAAATATTGCGTACTGTGAACTTACTGATGAACAAAGAGATTTCTATTTACAAGTTCTTGACAGTACAAAAGAAGAATTATTTAAATCAATTGAACAAAACGGACTTGAAAAGAGCAGATTATCAATTTTCTCAGCACTTTTAAGATTACGACAAATATGCTGCCACCCAAGACTTTATGATAAAGAAAATGTAAAACATATAATGAAGTCAGGCAAATTTGAAAAATTAAAAGCAATGCTGGAAGAAATTATTGATGAGGGTCATAGAATTCTACTATTCAGTCAATTTGTAGATATGCTTGATATAATTAAATCTTGGCTTGAACGCGAAGGCATACCTTATGAATATTTAACAGGAAAAACTAAAGACAGACAAGGTGCAGTTGAAAGATTTAATTCAACTCCATCAATTCCAATTTTCTTGATCAGTTTAAAAGCAGGCGGTACAGGTTTAAACTTGACAGGTGCAGATTATGTAATCCATTACGATCCTTGGTGGAACCCTGCAGTAGAAGATCAAGCTACCGATAGAGCTTATCGTATCGGACAAACTAAAAAAGTATTTGTATATAGACTTATTACCAAAAATACAGTTGAAGAAAAAATTCAAAAACTTAAAACTGTTAAACGTAACTTAGTAGACAGCGTAATTTCTATTGACAGAAATATTGTAAAATCTCTCACAATGGACGATATTAAAGAAATATTCTCCGTTGATTAATTTAAATTACATAAAAATATACTAACTAATTTTTACCCTAAATTTTAAAACTTACGGACATGGAGGAAATATGAAAGTAAAAAATTGCAGATTTATACTTAATACATTAAATAAAAGTGCTGAAAATAACAATTTATCAGTAATGCCTAAAATTAGACCAAGCTACTCGCATAAATCAATTAATGCAGATTTTAATCCATATACAGCAGAAATTAATTTAAATAATATTACAGGTTCAAGAATTTTAAAACCAATTGTAAAAAAATCAATACAACATACAACAAAACATGCAGAACAATTTCAAATTATTGCCAGATACATAGCAGGATTTTCCGATAACATTAATGAAGGTATTAAAAATTTCCAAAAATTCATGTTAAAAAAATTCCCCCAATATCAATCTCAAAGATTTAACAAAAAATACTACCAACAAGTAATAAAAAAAGACGGAGTAATAAAACAAGGGGATAATTTATTTGAAAGAGCTAAAAAATATGTAGATGCTCTAAAAAAATACCCAATTTATGAGCCATTTGAAACTGTGAAAATTTGGGTAGAAGAAGGATTAGACGAAATGATAAACAATAGAATAACTAAAAATAAACTAAAAAAGACAAATTTATTGGAAACAGAAGCTAGACAGGCTTCAAAACAAAAATAAATATTTTACTATTATGAAAATTCTATATCATAAAACCTTAATATAATAATTCTTACTTATTCCATATCAAACAATAAGTTCCAACCAATAAAAAAGTTTTTATGAACTCTTTTTTATCTCAATTGGGACTCCTAATATTACTATTTGTTTGTATTTACCATCATAACGCCATACATTTTCAACAGAAAATATATTTTTGAGAAAAGATTGCTTCAATCTAAAAATAGCCTTATATTGTGCATTTGATAATTTTTCCTTACAAACTTGTCTATATTTCTTGCGTATTTGTTTTGGTAATAAAAGATACACCATTTTGAAAAAACTAATTTTAGAATCATTAAATACATCTATAAGATCGTCTAAATAACCTTTCCTTTTTAAAAACTCTTCAATCTCATCATAACAAATAAATGGATTATCAAAATATTTATCAGAAAGTTTTCTCGTTATAGAATTTGCTCTTACTCTATAATTATATAAATGCTCATCTAAATAATAAATTTTTGATGAACAAATAAGTGACATAATCCCAAATAATCGATCTTCCCCAATTAATATTTCAGAAAAATGTATATTATGCTCACGTATAAATTTGGTAGAATATATACGTCCCCATGTTCCTCCACATAATATAAACAACTGTTTTTTATAATCCTTCCAACAAAAAGAACTATTCTCAAAAATCTTCTTACAGCCTGCATTTAATAATTTTTCAGGCATAGACGCATAAACGACTTTCGTATGTTCAGTATTATTATATAACATTTCATATCGATATATCCAGTTAAACTGTAAGGCTTGTGCACCTGTTTCCTTTAATTTTTTGTATAACTTTTCCATTGCATCAAGTTCAAACCAATCATCCGGATCCAGACAAGTCAAATATTCTCCTCTTGCAATTTTTATCCCCTTATTTCTCGCAACACCAGGACCTTGATTTGCTTGTGATAATAATACAAAACGAGAATCTTTTTTGGCATATTCCTTAATTATATTTAAAGAATTATCCGTAGAACCATCATCTATAAAAATAAATTCTAAATCTTTCATTGTTTGATTAACAAGACTATCTATACATTGAGTAAGATATGGCTCTACATTATAAACAGGAAGCACTATAGATATTTTAATCATTTATACCTCCTTAGAAAAGAGGTAAAACATTGACTAAAGCTGCAAAATGCCCCCCCCCCTGACATTTCTAAGGTATCTATAGTTTAACATTTATTATCACCTTTCTATGCTAAGTAAACATTTAATGTAATATTAATAACATAAACAAATAAAAAAAGACACTCTAAAAAGAGTGTCTTTATACTTTTCTATAACAAAAAATTGCTTATTTGTTAACAGCTTCTTTGAATTTTTTACCTGCTGAGAATGCTGGAACAGTTGTTGCAGGGATTTTTAATTCTTTACCAGTTTGTGGGTTACGGCCGATTCTAGCAGCTCTTTTTCTAGATTCAAATGTACCGAAACCAACTAAAGTAACTTTTTTACCTTTAGAAACTGTTTTTTGGATAGTTTCAATTAAAGCGCCTAATACTTCAGCAGCTTCTTTTTGAGTTACGTTAGATTTTTTTGCAATTTCTTGTACCAATTCTTCTTTGTTCATTATAAAACTCCTTCTCTTATTTGTACAATTCCAATTATATCGAAACCTATTTTAAAAGCAAGTATTTTAAAGATTTTTAACACTTTTTAACGTAATAAAACATATAAATAGAGGATAAATAAACACTTTAGGTTAAAATGTATTACAAAAAATAATTAAAACAGTGAATTTTGAGTAATAAATAATAAGTTTTTGATATAATATTATAGGAATTAAAAAGGGAGTGTAAAAAGGTATATTCAAATGAAAGAAAGAATTTTACTATTCACAATTGTCTTTGGGCTCGGAGTTTTTATTTACATATTCCAAAGTTATTTCAATACAGTTTGGGGATTAGCTCTTTTATGCACATTTATGTTTATCTACGCATTATTTATGAACCTTTCTTATAAACTGCAAAAACGTAAACTGCAAAAATTCCCTCAAGTTATAAATGAAAACTACAAACCATCAGTAACTGTTATGATCCCTGCTCATAATGAAGAAGCTGTAATTTCAAATACTGTTCAGAATATTTTACAAATGAATTATGAAAACTTTGATGTAATAGTAATTGATGACAGAAGCACAGATAATACAGCCTCTGTAATTAAAGATTTGGAACAAAGATATGAAAAAGTTACAGCTCTAATAAGACCTAAAGATGCATTCCCAGGTAAATCCGCAGTATTAAATGATGCATTTAAGATTGCAAAAGGTGATGCAATTTTAGTATTTGATGCTGATGCAACAGTTGCTCCTGACTTTTTATCAAAATTAATTCCATATCTTGAACCAAAAGATGTCGGAGCTGTTCAAGCAAGAAAAGTTATTAGAAATAAAAATCAAAACCTTTTAACAAGATGTCAAAACAATGAATATACAATGGATACACATTTTCAAGTCGGCAGAGATTCTGTAAAAGGAGCAGTAGAGCTTCGCGGAAACGGAGAATTGATAAAACGACAAGCTATTGAAGACATCCACGGATGGAATAATTATACAATTGTTGATGATTTGGATATGTCCACAAGATTACATATCAAAGGATGGGACGTAAGATTTTGTCCTGAAGCAATAGTATATGAAGAAGGAATTGCCTATATAAGACCGCTATACAGACAAAGAAGAAGATGGCTTGAAGGCACAATCAGAAGATATTTGGAATACGCAGGAGATGTTTTATTCTCAAAAGATATGTCATTAAGGGCAAGTCTTGATATGACAGCATATATCTCTCAATTCATTATGCCAGGTTGGTTTTTGATGGAAATTCTAATCAGAGGTTTTAAAGTCCTTGCGAAACAAGCACCGCCACACATGCTATATTCTTCTATTTTTATAGGCTGCGTAATTGGTTTTGGATTTTTCTTTGGTGCTCGATATGCACTAAGAAGATATGATTACATGCCTAGATTAGATGCCACTTTTGAAGCATTAGAAACTTCCATTTACCTATTTATTATTTGGTTCCCGCTTGTACTATATATCTGTTTCAAAATTCTATTTATGAAAAAAGATATGAATTGGGGAAAAACAGCTCACGGACTTGTTATGGAAGAAGAAGCAAGTATTAAAGCTTTCATAAAAAAAGAATTGGCAAAAACAAAAAACTATACAAAAGAATACACTGAAAAATTAAAACAAATACTGGCCGAAAAAACAGAATCTTTAAACTTGGAAAATTTAACCAATCCAAATAAGGATTCTGACAAATCGCTAAAAAATTAAAAAGGAGAAAATAAATGACTACAGAAACAATTATTGATGTAAAAAATAAAATCAGAGCCGTAAATGATTTTCCAAAACCTGGTATTATTTTTAGAGATATTACAACTGCATTAAAAGATGCTGACACTCTAAAAGTAATGATTGATTATCTTTGTGAGCAATTTAAAGATGTTAAAATTGATTACATTGCAGGGATAGAAAGTCGCGGATTTATCTTTGGAATGCCTATGGCTTATAAATTAGATGCAGGTTTTGTACCCATCAGAAAACCAAATAAACTTCCGGCTGCTACATATTCTCAAGAATATGAATTGGAATACGGTACTGACAAAATAGAAGTTCACCAAGATGCATTTCCTCAAGGAGCTAATGTACTAATCGTTGACGACTTACTCGCAACAGGAGGAACAGCTGAAGCTGCTTGCAAATTAGTAAAAAAAGCAGGCGCAAATCTTGTAGGTATTGCATTTTTAATTGAACTTGAAGGTTTGAACGGCAGAGATAAACTTAAAGATGCTGGAAAAGTTGTTTCAATGCTAAAATATTAATAAAAAAATTTCTAACAAAAAAAGAGCCAATGTAGGCTCTTTTTTTTATAAATAATAAATAGCTATCTGCTATAAATATCTGCTTTTGATATTGCTAAATTTTCAGGTTGATAATTTTTTATATATTCAATTGCTTCTTCTGGGGTATTTGCAACAAAATATAACTTTTTAGCTGTATCTCGGGCAAATTTTTGCGTTATAATTTCGTCAAAAAACTCCATCAACTTATCATAAAAACCATTTGTATTTAAAATTACAATAGGTTTGTTGTTATAACCTAATTGTTTTTGTACAATCATTTCAGAGAGTTCTTCTAAAGTTCCAAATCCTCCAGCGAGGGCAACTACAGCATCAGATAGCTCATCCATTTTTGCTTTTCTGCTTCGCATACATGGAGTTACGAAAAGCTCCACACATTCATCTGTAAACACACCCATATTATGTAATCTTTCGGGCATTACTCCGATTAATTGAGCCCCGTTTTGCTTAACTTTTTCAGCACAAGCCCACATTAAACCTAAAGAGCTTCCGCCATAGACCATATCATAACCGCATTTTCCGAGTAGTTCTCCAAATTCCGAAGCTGCTTGATAATAAGATTTTTCTAAATAATTACAAGATGATGCAAATACACACACACGTCTTATATCAGTCATCAAAACCTCCACCTATTTTATAATAATAAGAACAGCTTATGCCTGTACCTGCTTCAGAACAATCTTTTTTTAAATCATTCATATTCATATCAAAACCAAAAGGCTGAATTTTGCCGCCATCATAGATATTTACACCATAAATATCTTTACCCCACCTGTTTGGAGGCAAAAGACCATTGATATCAAACATCATCAAGAAAAAAACATCATCCGCTTTATCTGATTTTATATCTTTAATCCCTACAATTGTATTATTTTCAGCGAAATAAAAATCATCAAAGAAATACCTTTGTCCTCTATACACTCTACTACCGTTTATGTAACGAGGTCTATAATGTCTGATTGGATAATTTGAGGTATTTATACGTAAATAAGGCTTTACAATTGTAAGCAAAAGTTTTTCTCTTTCATCAGGGGTATTTGCCTTATTAAAACTTTTTATCATATCATCTGAAATATGAGCATTTATTACTGAAAACATATATTCTATACGGTTATATGTTTCATTCCACTTAGATATGAAATTCGCTTGACGTGTATTTTCAATCGAAAAGGGCATAATTAAAAGTATCACACCAAGCATTACAAATAACGCAATAGAATATTCAAGTTTCCAATAATGTTTTTTTACCATAATAAAGATACCCTTTTTATGCCATATCTATTCTTTTCTTTTCTTCTATAAGTTTTTCATAAATCCATTCAGGAACAAAGTTTTTACCTAAGATAATTTGACCGTTCATTATATTTGGTGCATGGAAATCGGATCCACCGGTAACAATCAAACCTAATTCCTCTGCCATTGATGAAAAATATTCAACGCAGGCAGGAGAATGTTTTCTATGATAAGCCTCAATACCTCTTAATCCGTATTGCATTAATTCTTTAATTAAATTTTCTGCAATATCTAAATCATGAGGGTGTGCTATTACAGGAATACCTCCTGCATCATATATAATTTCAACGGCATCTTGAGGAGATACAGTTTTTCTTTGAACATATACAGGAGAATCATCATGAATATATTTAGCATAAGCCTCCATTACACTATTAGTTCCTCCTGCATTAGTAATAGCTTTTGCTATATGAGGACGCCCAATACTACCGCCTTCTGCAACTTGCTTTTTTATATCATCAAATTTTATTCTGATGCCTTCTTTTTTAGCCAAAAGATTAATAATTTCTTTTGTCTGTTTTACACGAGCTTGCTGTTGCGTTTTTAACAGGTTTTGAAAATCACTGTTAGTCACATCCATAAAATATCCTAAAATATGGACTTCATAATTTTTATATAGTGTATTTACCTCAATACCTTGAATTATTTCTAATTTATCTTCTTTATTAGTTTTTTTCAAATAGTCTTTTGCAACCTGATACGAAAGAATATTATCGTGGTCAGTCAAAGCAATTACTTGGAGCCCGACATCAATAGCAGTGTCCACAATCTTTTCGGGAGAAAAGACACCGTCTGAATAAAGGGTGTGAATGTGCAAATCACTTTTCATTTTCCTCTTCCTTTTTACTCTTATCTACATAACAAAAAACTCTTTTTATAGCTACAGTATGCCCGCTTGTTGAATCTATTTCAACTTCAACAGCATTAATTTGGACGACATTACCGTCAGCTACATCATATCTTTCTGGAATTACCGTTGTAAAACGGTTTAAGGAAGTACTATAATCCATACCGATTACACTATCCATAGTCCCGCAAAAACCGGCATCAGTGATGTACCCCATATTATTTACAATCTGCTCATCAGCTGTCTGCACATGCGTATGAGTGCCAAAAAATGCACTTACTCCTAGATCTGCACAAAATCTGCCAAAACAAATTTTTTCAGCAGTAGCTTCTGCGTGGAAATCAACTATAATAATCGGAGCAATTTCTTTTAACCTTGTTATCTCATTTTTTACACCTGACCATTGAGATTCTATCGGCGCCATAAAGACTCGACCTAATACATTTATGACTCCAATTTTTATACCATTAGGAAGTTCAAAAATACGACTCCCAAATCCAGGAGTATTTTCGGGGTAATTAAAAGGTCTGACCAACTTATCAGCCCCATCGATGTAGTTAAAAATTTCTTTTTTATCCCAAATATGATTTCCAGATGTCATACAATTAACACCATATTCGGATAATTCATTATAATTCTTTTCTGTAAGCCCAAACCCGTGTGATGCATTTTCAACATTAGCAATGATAAAATCATAATCTTGTTTATTCTTATCCAAAAAATCTTTTACGGCAAACCTGCCGGGTCTGCCTACCAAATCTCCAAAAAATAAAACTTTTAATATATTATCATCACTGTTCATCATAATTTTATTTATCCTAAAGTTATGAGATCAGGAAGTTTAGCTATATTTTATAAGCTTATCTTCCTGATATCTAAACTTTTAATTTTATCTTGCAATTTCAGTTGTTCTGAATTCTCTTACCACTGTAACTCTAATTTGTCCAGGATAATCAAGTTCATCTTCAATTCGTTTTGCGACATCTCTTGCGAGTTTTTGAGATGCCAAATCATCAAATTTTTCAGATTCAACAATAATTCTTACTTCACGACCTGCTTGTACTGCAAATGATTGTTTAATTCCGTCAAAGCTGTTTACAATTTCTTCAATTTTTTGTAAACGTTTGATATAAATTTCCAAAGTATCACGTCTTGCACCAGGTCTACCTGCAGAAATTGCATCTGCAACTTTTACAAGAACTGCTTCTATTGTATTTGCAACAACATCATCATGATGAGCCTCGATTGCATGAATAACTTCAGGTCTTTCTCCAAATCTTGAAGCTAATTCTACTCCTAATTGGATATGAGTACCCTCTTGAGTTTGATCAACGGCTTTTCCGATATCATGTAAAAGTCCTGCACGTTTTGCGATTTTTTCATTAGCACCGATTTCTGCAGCCAACATGCCGGCAATATGTCCGACTTCTAATGAGTGTTTCAAAACATTTTGACCGTAACTTGTTCTATAGTATAAACGACCAAGAGTCTTGATAAGTTCTTTGTTAAGACCCATAACACCCATTTCTAATGCGGCATTTTCACCTTCTTCCCAGATTTTTTTATCGATTTCTTCTTGGGCTTTTTCTACCATTTCTTCAATTCTTACAGGGTGAATACGACCATCTACAATCAATTTTTCCAGAGCTAATTTTGCAATTTCTCGTCTAACAGGATCAAAACTTGATAATACAACAGCTTCAGGAGTATCATCAATAATTAAATCTACACCCGTCAAAGTTTCTAGAGCTCTAATATTACGACCTTCTCTACCGATTATACGGCCTTTCATCTCATCATTTGGCAAAGCTACAACTGACACAGTAGTTTCTACAACCTGTTCAATCATACATCTTTGCATTGTAGTTGATAAAATTTCTTTTGATTTTTCTAAAGAAATTTCTTTTATTTTAGCCTCATTTTCTCTAATCAACTGCATCTGCTCTTGAGCCAAATCATGCTTTAGTTGGTCTAAAAGCATTGTTTTTGCATCTTCTGCAGACATGCCTGAAATTCTTTCCAGCTCAGTTGTTTGCTTTTGAACAATTTCAGCTAAATAATCTTCTTTTTCTAATAATTCATCTAATTTTCTTTGAGCTTGCAAATCTTTTTCTGTATATTCTTGAATTTTATCTTCAAGCATATCTTCACGTTTAGCTAATTTTTGCTCTTGTCTTGCAAGTTCTTGTCTTCTTTCACGTTCTTCTTCGTTTAATTTTTCTCTGTCATCCTGCAATTCTTCAATTGCTTTAATTTTAGCTTCTTTTAACAGAAGTTTTTCCTTCTCCTCTAATGCTTTTCTATCTTTTTCAACGGATAAAAGCACTGATTTTGTCTTACTGTGTTGGACAAACAGTACAGCGATTAAGGCTATTACTGCAATAACCGCAAGAATTAATAAAAATTCCATTAAGTGTATACCTTATCCTTTTCTATTTTTTAATAATACACGCAATGCTCGATACATATATCCTATCGAGCCTCAAATTATTCAAATATTCAAATTAATTTTATTGCATATATTTCCAAAAAATATTTACCTACTACATCTGTCAGTATCATATCATGATAAACAGTTTTTGTATAGTAGCAATTTAAAATTTTATAAATATCACCTACTAATTTACAAAAAATACTAAAAGTGCTATACTAACAAGCAGAAAAAGGAGAGAGTAATTATGGAAATTAAAGTTTCACAAAACGTAAAAAATACTCCTGTAGAAGTTTTGGTTATCAACAAATTTGAAGGTGAAAAAACATCTGAAGAATTAGCTAATACATATGCAGTTGATAAAGATCACTTTGAAGGGAAATTTGGTCAAACATATCTTTTACACACATTAGGTAAAATTCCTGCCGATAAAATTTTAATTATCGGTTTTGGTAAAAAAGAAGAATTTAATCATAATAAAATGCGCGAAGCAGTCGCAAAATCAATAAAAAAATTACAACAAATTAGAGCTAAAAAAGCAGCTTTTGATTTCGATGTAAACGTAGACTACGGCAAATCTGCAGCAATCGGGGCATTGATTGCTGATTATGCATATGACAAATTCAAATCAGAAAAAGCTCATCATTTGGATGAAATTACATTTGCAAGATTTACTCAAGAAGACGTAAATGAGGGTATAATTTTTGGCGAAGCAATGAAATTCACAAGAGATCTTGCAAATACTCCTGCACAAATCGCAACACCTACAAAACTTGCAGAAATTGCAAAAGGTTTAGGTGGAATTGAAACAAAAGTATTTGATAAAGAAGAAATTGAAAGAATGGGTATGGGAGCATATTTAGCAGTCGGACAAGGTAGTGTTCAACCGCCTAAATTTATCCATATGAAATACACAGGCAAAAATGTTAAGAAAAAAATTGCCCTAATCGGTAAGGGTATTTGCTTTGATTCTGGCGGACTTGATATTAAACCTGCATCATCTATGCTCACAATGAAAGATGATATGTCAGGAGCTGCCTGCATATTAGGTGTAATGAGAGCTCTTGCAGAATTAAAACCTGATATGGAAGTACACGGAATCATCGCAGCATGTGAAAATATGCCATCAGGTTCTTCATACAAACCTGGCGATATTTTAACAGCTAAAAACGGCAAAACAATTGAAGTTGATAATACAGATGCTGAAGGCAGATTAACACTCGCAGATGCTCTATGTTATGCTTGCGAACTCGGAGTAGATGAAGTAATTGATATTGCAACCCTGACTGGTGCTTGTATGGTAGCACTAGGAACTGTAGCATCGGGTATTATGGGAAATGATGAAGAAATGATCAACCGAGTAATCGAAACTGCAAAAGAATCAGGTGAAACTTTCTGGCAATTACCAATGTTTAAAGAATATTTTGACAGTTTAAAATCTGACATAGCAGATATGAAAAATACTGGATCTCGTAACGGAGGTGCATCTGCTGCAGGATTATTCCTTCAACAATTCGTAAAAGATACAAAATGGTGTCACATTGATATTGCAGGCACAGCATATATTGAAAAGCCTCAAAAAGAATTCATCGCTGGAGCTACAGGTGCTGGTGTGAGAACCCTTTTAAACTATGTAACAAAATAAACAGAATCACAATTATAAAAAAAGGAGCTAAATAATTTAGCTCCTTTTTTTTAATTAGAAAAATATCTTTCCAAACTGTCTGCTATAGCTTTTGCATATTGCTTTTGAAACTCAGGATTAATCAAATTTGCATTATCTTCAGGGTTAATAAGATAAGACACCTCAATCAATAAACTTAAAGCATTTGTATTTCTTACAACTGCAAGACTACCTTGACGAACTTTATCATTTGGAACACCTATTTCCGAGACCACAGTATCCATAATCTTATCAGCTAGAGGTTTTGCTTGCGGATAATAGTAATAAATACTTGTACCTCTGTTTTTATTCGGGTCTTGCCCATCAGGCAATGCATTTCCATGAATACTCAAAAATACAACAGAATCACCGTAATTAGCTATTTCCACCCTATCTTTTAAACTGACATAATTATCAGCTGATCTTGTCATTATAACTCTTGCTCCTCGTTTTTTTAATTCTGCTTCAACGAACTTTGCAATAGCTAAGTTTATATCTTTTTCTTTATTTCCAAGACAACCTATTGCGCCATTTTCAGAACCACCATGTCCTGCATCTATTGTTATTCTCAGGTTATGCAAAGGACGTCTTGAATTTGTAATTATTGGCTTTCTTATTTTTAAAATAAAATCATTCCCCTGGTATTCTCCGCTATACCCTAGAAGTTTGCGAGAACTTATTGCATCTTTATACGGGAAATCATATAAATATACATTATCAGGTTGATCCTTGACATTATAAAACTTCATTAAAAACATTTCATCTTCAACCATTTCAAACGGAACTTTTTTATTCAGATGAAAAACAAATTTAAAATAATCATCCTCATCTATATATTCATATCCACTTAACGTAGCTAAATTTTTATCAGCTTGAGGAGTAAATTTTACATCAGATTTTAAAATCCAACCATATTTATTTTTACCTAAAAGGACTCTGTAAAAACCGTCTTTTTCTCCATCAACTATTAAATTTATATCTCTTTGCAAATGCGCCATTCTATTTATTCCGCCATCAACAGGAGTAGAACGCAACGGAGCTTTTTCTGTTGTCACAATACCGTATTTAGTTTCCTTATATGGAGTAAAAACTGATGGAGTTGATTTAAGTGATTTTATAGCTTGTCTTGTAATCACAAAAATTTCTCTTTGCTCTCCTGATTGGATTACAAAAGTATTTGCCCCGTTATTCAAATTCACCACATACGCAAAAGCACCTGTAGGATGCAAAGGAACATCTTGCCCGTTAATCTTTAAAGGTTTGTCAGACGAACCTATAAAAAATGTTGAACTGGAATTTAATATAACATCATTTTTGGCAGGATATACAATATCAAAAGCAAAAGCTTGACTACCAAATACTAACAACCCAAATAATAAAACCAATTTTTTCATATCAAAATTATATCACGAAGAAATTTTACAATAAAATATACCACTTAAAATTATTTAATATTTAATTATTTTATT
>ULVF01003702.1_pt1 | contig 16325 bp, 16 predicted proteins | sample 1959201 | NCBI WGS metagenome assembly ULVF01 (sample SAMEA4835779, study PRJEB28245) | human gut metagenome | biome: gut microbiome; material: fecal sample | place: Denmark | collected 2008 | reverse complement strand
ATCCCGTAATGAAGAATATGCATTATAATATGTATAAGATATAATATTATCTAATTTAGCTTTAGTAATACCTATTGTTACAGCTACAATTATGGCAATAATAAGCATTACAATAATCACCTCAGCTAATGTATAACCTAAAAAATATTTAATTCTTTTCATTTCCAACTCCAAATAATAATTAATAAAAGACGTTGTTACATTATAAACAATTTAATAAACATTTTCAATATATATACTCGGATAGTTACAAAAAATAAATATTGTGATAGAATATTATTGTTAATAAATTAAATAGGGGATTTTTTAATGAATAAAATTAAAACTTTAACAATAATTTTAGCATTAGTCATAGGGATAAATGTATATGCAGTAACTACACCAAATCATATTGCAGTTAACACAACTTCCTCAGTGCAACAACAAGCTGTACAAAACTATATGACAGCAAACCCACTAGATGTAGTTGCAAGACCTAATTTTTATTTAAACAAAAATATTAAAATTAAAGCGAAATTTGATAAATTTTCAACATTGGGACTCGATTACAAACCGGCAATGAGAAGTTCTGAAAAATATATTTCATTTTTAATTCAAAGACCTGATGTCACAGACCATAATATTCCATTATCAGAATTAAAAATATTTTTAAACAGAGATGAAGCTGAAAAACATATCGATTTAAACTCAGGAGATATTATTGAATTTACCGGAAAAGTATTTTCTACCGCATTAGGTGATCCTTGGATGGATGTTGATAAGTTTACAGTAATCAGTACTAAACCAAAAACAGATAACAAATAAAAACTTAATTATATACGGAGTTAAGAGATGAGCGATAATAAAAAAAATGAAGTATTTCTAACAATTCATGGACACTTTTACCAACCACCTAGAGAAAATCCTTGGTTGGAAGCTATTGAATTACAAGATAGCGCATTACCATTTCATGATTGGAACGAAAGAATTAACAAAGAATGCTATAATCCAAATTCTGTATCAAAAATTGTTGACAGCAGAAACAGAATATTAGATGTTGTCAATAACTATGAACATATGAGTTATAATTTCGGTCCTACTTTATTATCTTGGATGGAACAATTCGCTCCTTTAACTTACGAAAGAATAATCAAAGCTGATATTGAAAGCATCTCTGAACATAATGGTCATGGAAATGCAATTGCTCAGGTATATAACCATATAATTATGCCCCTTGCAAATGAACATGATAAAGAAACTCAAATAAAATGGGGAATTAGAGATTTTGAATATCGTTTCGGCAGGAAACCTGAAGGTATGTGGTTAGCTGAAACAGCCGTAGACGATGACACCTTAAGAATTCTTGAAGAAAACGAAATTAAATTCACAATTCTATCTCCATATCAGGCTGATAAATTCAAGAAAAAAGGCGATAAAGACTGGACAGATGTAAGCTGGGGAAATATCGACCCTGCAAGATCATACAAATATAATATAAAATCAGCTCAGGGCAAATCAATTGATTTATTTTTCTATGACGGAGCAATATCAAGGTCTGTTGCTTTTGACGAATTATTAAAAGACGGTAATAAATTTATTAAACGTTTAAAAGAAGGAATATCAGATTGCAGAGATTATCCTCAGCTTGTTAATATCGCAACTGATGGAGAAAGTTACGGGCATCATACAAAATTTGGTGATATGGCTCTTGCATATGTTTTAAAAGTAAAAGCTAAAGATGAGGGCTTTACTATTACAAATTATGCAGAATACTTAGATAAATACAGAAGTGATTGCGAAGTAGAAATAAAACAAGCCTCAAGTTGGAGCTGTTTCCATGGAGTAGGTCGATGGAAAGAAGATTGCGGATGTTCTACAGGCGGACACCCGGGTTGGAATCAAAAATGGAGAAAGCCATTGAGGGAAGCTCTTGATTATTTGAGAGATGAACTTGTAGTAATTTTTGAACAAGAAGGTCCTAAATATTTTGATAATATTTGGAATGTTAGAAATAATTATATAGAAGTTATTCTTGACAGAAATGAAATGAATGTCAAAAAATTTCAACAAGAAAATTTCAAATCGGATTTGTCAGATGAGCAAAAAGTTCATGCTATGGAATTATTGGAAATTCAAAGACAAGCAATGCTTATGTATACCAGCTGCGGTTGGTTCTTCTCTGAAATATCAGGAATTGAAACTGTTCAAATTATGAAATATGCAGCTAGAGCTATGCAACTTGCAACTAAATTTTCTAACAAAGATTTAGAAAAACACTTCCTAGAAATTTTATCCGAAGCAAAAAGTAATATTCCTGAACACGGAACAGGAAAAGATATATTTGAACGTTTTGTAAAACCTTCAATTGTTACAACCAAACAAATTGCAAGTTTGTGGGCTTTATCTTCACTATATCAGGATTTTGAAGATGAAGAAAGTGTATACTGTTATACAATTAGAAAAGAAGCCTATAAAAAAGTTCAAAAAGGCTCCTCAACTTTTGTTGTAGGTCATATTGAAATTCAATCAAAAATTACATTGCAAAAATCCAATGTAATATTCGCTCTAATGCAATATTCTGGAGGGGATTTCCACTGTGCAATTAAAGAGTATTCTGACGATTTTGAATTTAATAAAATTAAAACAAACCTTATAAAAACATTCTTAATGAATCCTCTAACTGAAATAATCAGAGCTATGGATGAATGTTTTGGAAAAGAATACTTTACATTAAAAGATATCTTTATTGAAGAAAGAAGAAAAATTCTCCAAATTCTATTAAAAGGGAAATTGGAAAAATTCTCTCAAACATACCAAGTTATGTATGATGAGGGGAAAGGCTCTATTTACCACTTACAGGGATTAGGTTTAAAAATTCCTGACGAGTTTAAAATATCTGCCGAATATGCTTTAAGCCATAAATTTAATGATATTGTAGTTCATTCTGACGGATTTTTAGATGAAGACTTAATTCAACAAGCAATGGATATAAATTACGAAGCTAAAAAAATAGATATACAAATGGATAAAACTCCATCTAATAAAATTTTTAGTAAGAAAATTTTACAAAATATTAACAGATTAGTTCACAGCTTTGAAATCCAACAAGCAGATGTCTTATTAGAAATATTTGACAGCATAAACAAATTAGAATTACAAATTGATATTTCTGAAGCTCAAAATATTTATTTTTCTAAAATTTATCATAGAATTGGAGATATTATTGAATCAGGGTCTGTAAATAAAAGAACTTCAAATAAAAGATTTATTGAAATGCTTTTAGAAATAGGAGAAAATTTAAATATTAATACCGAATTTTACAGAAAAAAACTTGATAAATTAATGTTACAATAAAAATTACCAGTTTTCAGAACCGTATTTTTTATACATATCAATATTTTTCTTTATCTTTTGTTCTACTGCTAATATTTTATTAACAGTATCGGTATTTTTTGTTTTTAAACGTAACAGTTCTAATTCTAATAATTCCTCTTTATAACGTCTGACTTTTTGCTTAATTTCTTCACGTTGCCAAAAAAGCCATCCTTCAAACCCACAACCTGGCGGCACAATAACCCACGGGGATGACGGACAATGCTTACACAAAGTCAAACGAGATTCATAGCGAGAACATAAATTGTCATCTTGTAAGTATTTACAATAATAAAAAGTAGTTTCTGCTTCATTATAAATTCCATCTTCTATTTTGTGATTAATAATATTATCCACAATAGAAGCATCAACTTTTCTTGCTTCTTCAATTGATTCATAAGGAACAAACAAAGATAAAAAATCAATAGCTCCTTTATCACCTTTTGCTGCCATTTTTTTTAATTCTTCATATGGAATCGGAGGAGATACAACACGACAACACTTTCCGCACATATGACAAAGATGTTGAGGACGCTTTGCTAAAAAATTTTCTTCATAACTACCCATAATTTGATTATAACTTTCATGCATAAATATAAAAAATTATGTAACATTTCTTAAAAATAGAGCAATAAAAAAGTAAAAAAAGACTTTATTTATATAAGTAGTAGTAAAAGGGTAGTTTTCATGCAAAGTTCAGTAGGACAAAAAAATATGCAACAACCACAAGTAATTACGCAGTGTAACAGTTGTCAAGTACAACCGCAAAATTCACAATCGATAAAAGCTGCTCAGACTCCTGTTCAATATCAAACACAGCCAATGACTCAACCTCAATGTCAAAATGTACAAGTTCCAAATTATTCAGGTGTAAACATTCAAATATTTAATCCATCAGTAGCAACTCCCGGAGCAACAGCTCCTGTGTATAATGTAAATGCTCCAAATTACGGAACAAATCCTGTAAATGGATGCTACCCTCCTGAATATTACACTAATAATTGGGGAAACAAAGGACTAAATAATTCAGATAGTAAAACAACAACTACAACAACAAATACAACTGAAAATAAAACAACAGAAAAGAAAACTGAAAAAAGGGAAATAGTCCAACTAACAGATGAATATATAAAAAATCTTGAAAATTATTTAAACAGTCAAGATAAAGAAGTAAGATTAATGGGTGCAAAAGAAGTAATCGCAAGATTAGAAGAAGATCACTCAAGAAAAGATGATAAAGCTCTTAATGCATTAGTAAACAAAATGCTTCAAGATCCATATACTCCGGTAAAAATTCTTGCACTTAGTGCGTTAGATTCAAGAGTTGTAACAGGTGATGACTATACAGTAGGGCTTCTTAAAGCAATGCAAAATTCATCATCAGGCTATGGACAAGATGCAATGCAAGCAACAAATATCTTACTAAAAATGTCCGGGAAAAAGGTCGAAAAAGAATTTGAAGTAAAAGATACGAAAAAAACAGATAACAAAACCGAAAAAAAATAGGTGAAACATGAGTATCAGTACAGCACTTACATCAGTAAAAAGTAATTTTACAAAATATCTTGCTAAAGGAGTCGGCGCCGCAGCTTTAGGCGTTGTCGCATATGATTCTCATGTAGTTGGGAAACTTCAATCAGATGTCTATTCAAAAACAGGTGATGCAAATGCTTGTATGGAAGCATTCAGCAATACTCAATACCTTTCAAGTCCGAGTATTACAACATCTAAATTAAAAAAAGGTGTATTTAACTGGGAGGTTGAAAGCAACTGGAGACATTTCATAAATTCGGGAATAGGCTACTTTAAAGGCTTTGGTTCTATGGTTGTAAATAGTGTAGTTCCATTCACATTAGGTCTTGGAGCTCTTTTAGGAAAAGGCAAATGGTCTAAAGGCTCAGCAATAGGGCTTGGCATCTATGGTGTCGGTAAATTATTTAAAGATGTCCTTGGGTTTGGACACTACAACGACTTAAACAGAAAATTCTAATTTATCTTGAAATCTTTTCAATATAGGCAGAATAAAGATCTGGACGTTTTATTTTAGTTCTTTTCAAGCTTTCTTGTATACGGAATTCGCTAATCTCCTTATGATTACCATTTAATAATACCTCTGGAACCTTAAAGCCTCTATATTCTCTAGGTTTTGTATACTGTGGATACTCCAAAAGTCCGTTAGAAAAACTATCTTCATCTGCAGATTCAATTTTTCCTAAAGTTCCCTCTATTTTCCTGCTAACAGCATCTATTAAACATAAAGCAGGCAATTCACCTCCGGTCAGAACAAAATCTCCAATAGAAATTTCCTTTGGTTTAATAATATCTCTTATACGCTCATCAAACCCCTCATAATGACCGCATAACATAACAATCTGATCATATTTAGCTAAATCATTTACTAAATTATCGTCTAACGGAGTTCCTTGTGGTGAAAGCATTACTGTAACTGAATTTTCTAGTTTTTTAACACTCTCATAAGCATCAACATAAGGCTGCGCCATTAAAACCATACCAGCACCACCACCATAAGGTGTATCGTCAACTTTTTTGTGTTTATCAAGTGTAAAATCTCTGGGATTAATAGTATTTACTTGCAAAACATTATTCTCAACAGCTCGTTTCAATATACTATATCCGCAATAATTATCAATCATTTCGGGAAATAATGTTAAAACATCAAAAATCATTCAATTAGTCCTTCTATGTTATTGATAATAATTTTTTTCTCTTTAATACTTACATCTGTTACAATAGCTTTCACAAAAGGGACAAGCACAATTTGCTTTGAATTGGTTTTAACAGATAATAAATCATTTGCACCGTTATTGGATACTCCAACAACAAAACCTAATTTTTTCCCGCCTTGATCAAACACTTCAAGACTTACTAATTCATCTATTAAAAACTCGTCTTCTTCCAAATTTTCACGAATAGTATTTTCTTCTACATAAAGAAAAGCACCCTTATATTCCATAAGTTCATTAATAGAATTTATACCGTCAAATTTTACAAGCGCAAAGTTTTTATGCAGTCTGATACTATCAATTTTTAACGATTTATAATCGTGATCAACTTTTACAAAAACTTCTTTTAACGAGCAGAAAAAATCAGCTTGGTTTTTAGTAAAACCAACTTTTGCTTCACCCTTAATTCCATGAAAATTTAAAATTTTACCGACAGAAACAAATTTAGCCATAACAATTATGCTTCCGGAGTTTCTTCAACTTTCTTTGGTTTTCTGCCTCTTTTAGGTTTAGCAGGTTCTTCTGATGCTGGAGCTTCTGTAGCAGATGCTTTTTCTTCCTCTTTTTTTGCATTTTCTGCTGCTTTTGCAGCTTCTTCTTTTTGCTTTTTAAATTCTTCAGGTAAATCAGGTCTATCCTGATTCCATCTGTCTAATCCCATTTGAGAACGAATTAAACCAATACCAACGTGAACTCTCCATTCATCCATTTTTAACTGAGCTGCAATAATTTTATGGCAACCAATTGGAGGTAATGGTAATAATGGTTCATATAAATTTTTAATAGCAAATAGTTGATCCGGAGAAATTGCTAATTTTCTTTTTGGGAATGGCAATTTAGGAAGCATCATTTTTTGTCTTACCAAATTAATTCCGAAAAATACTTTTCTTGGTTCTAGACCAATTTTTTCACCAATTACTTCATGACAATCAGGGTTTGGCAATGGTAACATAGCCTTATACAGCTTTTCTATTAATTCTAATTGCTCCTTACTTACAAGTAATTGTTTTGGAGCTTTTTTCTGAACAGGACGTCTGTTAAAATTATTTCTGTTATTTTGAGGACGTCTGTTTTGGAAACCGCCTTGATTATTGTAAGGTCTTCGAGGTCTGTTATAACCGCCACCTTGTCTGTTATAATTGTTATTAGATCTATTATAACCGCCTTGAGAATTTCTATTATAATTATTGTTAGATCTGTTATAACCACCTTGTCTGTTATAATTACCTTGTTGGTTATTATAAGATCTCTGAGGTCTGTTATATCTTGGCTCCGGATTTCCGCCAGCACTATAGAAACGAGGGGGTTCATCTGTTCCTCCGGCACTATAACCGTTCAACTGTTCACTACTATATGAAGATGCAGGAGTTGAATTTGTGTCTGAATCATTTGAAGTAGACGGAGATACCATCATCTTTTTATCTGGGTACAAACAATCCGGACAAATAACTCTTTTGGGGTTTTTTGTTTCAAACTCACGACCACATTTGATACACTTGTTTACATACATAATAAAAGCCTCTTAATTAAAAAATAATAACGTAATTCGGGTTAAATTATTCTCCTCAGTCAAAAAAAATCGATTTCTAACTCTATGATAATATTTGTATTATAACATGAATTATTTTTTTTTGCAACATGTACAGTTATTTTTCAACCAAAAAAGTGACAGGACCGTCATTTACGAGTTCAACATCCATCATTGCTCTGAATTTTCCTGTTTTTACAGGAATATTATCATCTTTAATACATTTAATGAAATATTCATATAAATCAACTGCTTTTTGAGGATTAGCTGCCTTATCAAAAGATGGTCGAGTACCTTTTTTACAATCGCCACAAAGAGTAAACTGAGATACAACAAGAATTTCCCCCTTTACATCTTTTAGCGATAAATTCATTTTTTCATTTTCATCTTCAAAAATTCTTAAATTAACAATTTTTTGAGCTAATTTTTCTGCATTATCTTTTTCATCATTTTTTTCTACACCTAAAAAAACAAGAATCCCTGAATTTATAGCAGAAAAAAGTTCACCCTCAATAGTTACAGAAGCTCTTTTAACTCTTTGAATTAACGCTTTCATATTTAATTTACTTTACCTCTCAATTGACCACAAGCAGCATCAATATCCGCGCCACGTTCTAATCTTACTGTAACTTTCTTTCCAGACTGTTCCAACAAGGATTTAAAACGCATAATCGAATGGCTTGAAGGCTTTTGATAATCATTTTTTTCTGTAGGATTATACGGAATTAAATTAATATTGCACTTCAAATCGTGAAGATATGCTACTAATTCTTTTGCACTTTGCAAAGTATCATTTAAATCTTTGATTAAAAGATATTCAATAGTAATCCTTCGACCGGTTTTAGCAATATAATCTTTCAACGCTTTTTTTAACTCAGGCATAGGATATTTATTTTCAATCTGCATTAACTGTTTGCGTATTTCATGATTTGGTGCGTGCAAAGAAATCGCTAAAGTTGATTGCATATCAATTGAAGCTAATTTGTTAATACCTGGAATAATTCCTGAAGTAGATACTGTCAAACGTCTTGCACCTATTTGGAAATTCTCATTAAAAATTTCCATAGCTTTTAGGACATTATCCAGATTTAAAAGCGGCTCGCCCTGCCCCATAAAAACAACATTTGTAACTTTTAGTCCGGTATCTCTTTGAATAGTTAATACCTGTTCAATAATTTCCTTATAAGTAAGATTTCTTATAAAACCTCTTTTACCTGTTGCACAAAAAGAACAATTAACAGCACAACCAACCTGAGAACTAACACAAGCTGTCAAGTTTGCACGGTTATCAAAGCGCATCAAAACAGTCTCGACACATTCACCGTCAGGATATTCAAGCAAGTATTTCAATGTACCATCAGAACTTTCCTGTTTTACTTTAATTTTTGTATCAGAAACTTTTGCAACTTGCTTTAATTCATCTCTGAACTTTACAGACAAATCCGTCATTTCATCAATATCTTTAACAGATTTTAAATAAACCCAATTATGAATTTGTCTTGCTCTAAATTTGGAAGCATGCAATTCATCTGTAATTTTTTCAATTTCTTTTAGCGTAAGTCCTGACAATATATTCATAATTAATCCTTTTTATATGGTATTTTTTGTTTGTAATAATCAATAATTTCAACCATTGCATGAAGCATCATAGCAACTGGTTCAACTTCTTTTCGCCATTCATAAAAACCGCAGCTTTCCGGTAAAATACTTAATGGATTATCCGGAAAATCTCTACATATCTGGGGTCTATTTTCATAATCTGAGCAGCGCTTACAATCATTTAATTTCGGGCAGTGATAAAAATAAACAGGCTCATCTACATTGTCAGAAAGAAGTTTTAAATACTCAGGGTATATTTTTTTTGCCTCTTCTGTTGTTTTATAAGGTATAAAAATACTCATAAATTGTTTTGCGAATTTATCACCATTTTCAGCTTTTTTCTTTAATTCTTCTGGGGAAAATTCAGAACAAGCTAAATTGCAACAAGTAGCACAACCTTTGCAATGGAAATTTTCTCTATAAGCAATAATTTCACGCCATTTTCTATAAATCTCGTGAGAAATATCATTTTCAAACATTTCTAAAACAGATGCCTGCCACTGCTCTCCTTTTGAATTTTCATCAAACTGATCAAAAATATCACCATCTAAATTTGATGGTTTAATTTCTTCTACACGTTTTTGAATAGCATCCATGGATTTCAAAAAAATCTCACGATACCTCTTTTTCATACTATTTAATGTTCCATTCAAATCAGTCATAATAAAATAATAACACGAATTTTAAGTATTGTAAAAATTTTATCATATATGTAAAAAAATTTTCTTTTTCAACTTAAAATGTGAAAGTTAAAAGGATTTACATATGAAAATATCTGCAATAAATATGCCTATATATTTTAATGGGCAAAATAATGATTATAAAAAAGAAATAGAAGAAAAATCTCATACAACGCTAAAACTTGCAATAGGAACAGCTATTGCAGGTGCCGGAATGCTCGGGGCATATTACTTTACTAAAGGTAAGAAAACTCCAAATACAAAAACCGTTAACGAAAACACAAATATAAATCCATCAACAGAAAATATTAAAGAAAAAATTAAAGCTATTTCTGGGATAATTGATAAAACAAGCAACGAAATTACAGAAAAACTTCCTGAAAATATCATAAATACAATAAATAATATAAAAATTAAAACTCAAAACTTTAAGGAAAGAATTATATCTATACTGGATAACGGGAAAACAAAAGTAGAATTTTTAGGCAAAGAAAATAGTAAAATATTAAAAAAACGTATATACATAACTTCTGATGGCGAAATTCAAGGGTCAATTACAAATTTTAATGACGGGAAATCCATTTTAGAAAAATTTAATCACAATGAAAAAACTAATATTCATAAAAAAATATTTTTAGATAAAGATGGTAAAACTCTCAAAACACAATTATCAGCAACAAAACTTCAAACATCAGCAAATTTCCCAATGGGATTTAAAAATATAACAGAAATTACAGAAAAAGGGAAAGCTCCTCTTATAAGAACTACTGATTTTTATTCTGATATGAAGCCCAAACAAACAACTTCAAACGGCAGAAAAATAATATATGGATATACAGCTGCACAATCAGGCGAAATAGTAGGTCATGCTTTTTCAAATAACAATAAATTTATAGTAAAATTCATCAATAATCCTAAATTCCAAAAAGAATTTAATACTATTGATGAAATTTATACTTGGGCTAAAGGTAATTTTAAAAAGAGATAATCTTGATTAAGAAATATCCCATCTTCCGCAAGTTCCGCCCCAGCGAGCAATGATATTACCTTTAATATCTTTAATTTTATCAACATGGTGAATATCCTCTCCACCTTCAACAATTGTAATTACTTCACAATTATTAGAACATCCTGTACAATCACAAGTTATTGAGTGGAAATTCATTTCTCCTACTTGCCAACCTTTGAATGTTGTATGAGCATCTGTATACTGGTGATTTTCCATGGCTAGCAATGCTGCACCAATTGCACCCATTGTCTGGTGATGATCAGGAACAATAACCTTATGTCCAAGGGCTTCTTCAAAAGCTTTTACCATCCCGGAATTCGTTGCAACCCCTCCTTGGAATGAAAAAACAGGTAAAAGTTCTTTACCCAAAGCAAGGTTAGCAAGGTAATTGCGAACAAGAGCCTGACAAAGTCCATATAACAAATCTTCTACAGGATAACCCAATTGTTGTTTATGGATCAGATCACTTTCTGCAAAAACACCGCAACGTCCTGCGATACGAGCAGGATTTTCAGATTTTAAAGCAGTATCACCAAATTCCTCAATAGGAACATTCAATCTTTGAGCCTGATGATCAAGAAAACTTCCTGTACCTGCAGCACATACAGTATTCATAGCAAAATCTGTTACAATACCATCACGAAGGATAATAATTTTACTATCTTGACCACCTATTTCCAAAATAGTCTGTACACCCGGCACATTAACACTTGCAGCTACAGCATGGGCTGTAATTTCATTTTTAATAATATCAGCACCAACTAAAGCACCTGCTAAATTACGACCAGAACCTGTTGTTCCAACACCCATTACATCATAATCTGTAATTCTTTTAGCATATAACTCATTTAGACCTTTTTGAACAGCCATAACAGGCTTACCTGCAGTTCTTAACATGTAACTATCTACATATTTTCCCTTTTCATCTACCAATGCTAATTTTGTTGTAACTGATCCTACGTCTATCCCTAAGTATACTGTTAAACTCATATCCTTCCCTCTATTTATATCTCAATAAATTTATAGTAACACAAAAAAAATAAAAAAGCCCATAATAAAATGGGCCTTTTTTTAATCTTTAGATTCTCCAGGAGTATATTTAGTATAAATAGGATTTCCTCCTTGTAAAATATTTTTTAAACTATCCCAACCTGCTGCGGACCACCCACTAAAGGTGCCATCTGATCGAACCTTAACCATAAAAACATCCGCTCCATACTGATTTGGTTTAGACATACCATTTGTATCAAAGGTTATCGTTGCACACATAGATTCTGTCCATTCATAAATTACAGGATTACCAGAACTATCAACTATCGTATTACCATCTGAATCATATTGATAACCTGACGTTTTATATTCACAAGAAGTCTTTTGTGTTATTGAAATTAAAGAAGCATCTTTTAACACAATTATAGGATAATTTACCCAAGATTCTTGTGAAATACCATTTTCATCATATAAAGGAGATGCATAAATTAATTTATAACGAAATTTACTACAATCCCCTGAAGATTGATTTTTGCATAAATATGCACCGTCAAAATATTTTGCAAAATTTTCTGCGACCTCTGCAGATGTCTTACTCGGGTCAAATAATCCGGTTATATCGGCAACAACCCCATTATCTGCTTGATATTTTTGAACAGCCTGACTAATTATGGAATAAGATTTTTTAGCTCTTGTAGCAAGCTCTTTATTTTTATAATTCGTAATTAACGCAGGTAAAGTCATTGCAGCAACAACACCAATTATTCCTAATGTTATTAAAACCTCTGCAAGCGTAAAACCTTTTTTATTATTTTCGTGATGTGCTATATCACCATAATAACACTTTTTATTTTCTTTTTCAACCCCCCGAAAGCTTTGTATAGAGAGCTTTAAATCGCCCCCCCCCCGAAATTCTTAAATCTTTTCATAACTAGCTCCTTTCCTATTAATATATTTATTATAACAAAATAGCTCTACTTTTTCAAGCAGAGCTATTTTTATATGAGATAATACTCATTTCCCTATTTATTTGATGGAATTCTCATTGCATAGAATGAACGAATTACGAAAATCAATGCAATAATTAAGAATATCCAACCTGCAATTGGAGCAAGATTTCTGAAAGATTCAGAAATTGCAATTTCCATTGCTAACAATCCGAATAATGTTGTAAATTTAATAATCGGATTCATTGCAACTGATGATGTATCTTTAAATGGATCACCCACAGTATCACCAACTACAGTTGCTTCGTGAAGCGGAGTTCCTTTTTCTGCTAAGTCAACTTCAACAATTTTCTTAGCATTATCCCAACACCCGCCTGCATTTGCCATAAATACAGCTTGGAACAAACCGAATACGGCAATTGCAATTAAGTAGCTTACGAAAAATGCTACAGGAGCTGATGTCTTGCAGCTTGGAGCTGATAGACAAGCAAATGCTAATGCAAATGCAAATAATGCGATGAAGATATTAATCATACCTTTTTGAGCATATTGTGTACAAATTTTTACAACTTCTTTTGAATTTGCAACATTTGCACTTTTTGAATTTGCATCATCTAATTTAATATTATCTTTAATATATTCAGTTGCAGAATATGCACCAGTTGTAACAGCTTGCATAGATGCACCTGAGAACCAGTAAATTACAGCACCACCAGATAATAAACCTAGTAATGTGTATGGGTTCAACATATTCAAAATCATTTCAGGTTCAATACCTAAAGTTGATTTAATTACAAGAATTAATGAGAAAATCATTGTTGTAGCACCAACTACAGCTGTACCGATTAATACAGGTTTAGAAGTTGCTTTGAATGTATTTCCTGCACCGTCATTTTCTTCTAAGTATTTTTTAGCATTTTCAAAGTCAGGTTTAAAACCGTATTCTTTTTCGATTTCTTCACCAACATTTGGGATATCTTCAATTAAAGATAATTCATAAACTGATTGGGCATTATCAGTTACAGGACCGTAAGAATCAACAGCAATTGTAACAGGTCCCATTCCTAAGAAACCGAATGCTACTAAACCGAATGCGAATACAGACGGATAAATCATTACAGCTTCAGGAATATGAGTAGATGCAACGTATGCAAGTCCCATCAATAATACAATTACCATACCAATCCAGAATGCTGAGAAGTTACCGGCTACAATACCTGAAAGGATTGTCAAAGACGCACCGCCTTCACGTGAAGCTGTAACAACTTCTTCAGTATGTTTTGCTTTTGGAGAAGTAAATATTTTAGTAAATTCAGGAATTAATGCTGCACCTAAAGTACCGCAAGAAATAATTGTAGATAATACTAACCATAATTTACCGCCCATATCAGATAATAACCAGTGGCTAACACCAAAAGTCATTACAATTGATAAAATTGAAGTTAACCAAACTAAGTTAGTTAATGGTTTTTCAAAATCGAATTTTTGAGTTTTTGCTGCATAGAATTTATCAACAACACCGTTAATCCAGTATGCAACAACTGATGTAACGATCATCAAAAATCTCATTACGAAAATCCAAGTCAATAATTGAACTTGATTTTCAGCGCCTACAACAGCTAATAGAATAAATGAAACAAGAGCAACACCTGTTACACCATATGTTTCAAAACCGTCAGCTGTAGGACCAACAGAATCACCAGCGTTATCACCTGTACAGTCAGCGATTACACCAGGGTTTCTTGGGTCGTCTTCTTTGATACCGAATTGAATTTTCATTAAGTCAGATCCAATATCAGCAATTTTTGTAAAGATACCACCTGCTACACGAAGAGCAGAAGCACCTAAAGATTCACCGATAGCAAAACCGATAAAACAAGCACCTGCAATTTCACCAGGTACAAATAATAAAATTGTTAACATTAAAATAAGTTCAACTGATACTAAACATACACCAATTGACATACCTGCTTTTAAAGGAATATTTAAAATATTTAAAGGGTTTCCTTTTAAAGATACAAAAGCAGTTCTTGCATTTGCTAAAGTATTCATTCTAATACCGAACCAAGCAACTGCATAAGATCCTAAAATACCGATTACAGACCATGCAAGAATAATTAATACATGACTTAATGGCATATGTTGTAAGTAACCGAAGTAAAATGCGATACATAGACCGATTAATACTTCTAATACAAGTAAAAATTTACCTTGTTGAATAAGGTAAGTCTTACAAGTTTCAAAAATTGTATTACCCACTTCAGCCATTGCTGAGTGAACGTCCAATTTTTTAATTCTAACAAATTCAATAAATCCGAATATCAAACCGATAACTGAAATAGCAATCCCGATTAATAAATAGTTAAAGAAATCAGGATTAGCTTGTCTGATATTAGGAACAACTAAATCTGCTTCACTTGCTAAAGCAGGTGAAACTCCCATCAACAAAGTTGCAAACATTGCAAACAATGCCTTTGGTGAAGTTAAATTTTTAATCATGAGTTCTCCTTCACTAATATAAGTTGTCACTACTACTACTTAAACTAATAAAAGTATTATAGAACAAATTAACTATTTTAACAATATGTTTGATTAAATATCCTATAAACGTATAGGATAATCCTTTGAAACATTCCATCCATCATATTGTATTAAAGCTCCGCAATCAGCAGGTTTAGTTTTACAATGCTCTAAAAGATAAGTTCGAGTTGCTACTGATATTTTTTTTGAATCATTAGTAAATTGAAACGGCATATAATTAGCAGATGGACCAAGCGTCATTTTAAATAAAAACTGATCTCGTCCTGCCTTATTAGGATTTCCAGAGCAATTATAATCATACCAACCATGAATATTAACGTAAGAAGAAGTTGTCCCTCCTGTTAATATTCCAAAACAAGATCCATCAGAAAAAACATATCTTGAATAAGTATCACCTGAATCAGAAACATCTAAGTCAACTGTAACATCAAGACATTCCCTGGGAGCACATTTTCTTATTCCTTGAAGATATTTAAATAAATATGCATTAAAAAAGACTTCATTTTTCTCAATTGAAGAAGTGGTGCCAACATTTTGAGGAGCATAATCCCAAGTTGATAAATCTCCATTTTCGGACTGTGACATTTCAATAGCATTCATAAAAGTTGAATAGAATTTTTTTAGCCTCACTTCAACTACTTTTTTTCTGTGATTAGCAATTAATCCAGGAATCGTTAAGGCAGCAACAACACCAATTATTCCTAATGTTATTAAAACCTCTGCAAGCGTAAAACCTTTTTTATTATTTTCGTGATGTGCCATATCACTATAATAACACTTTTTATTTTCTTTTTCAACCCCCCTAAAGCTTTGTATAGCGAGCTTTAAATCGCCCCCCCCCCGACAAGAGAGTCTGGAGATAATTTGCTTAGTGTTCGAGGCATTACTGTCCTAAATCTTTTCATAACTAGCTCCTTTCTTATTAATATATTTATT
>ULVF01036728.1_pt1 | contig 16618 bp, 15 predicted proteins | sample 1959201 | NCBI WGS metagenome assembly ULVF01 (sample SAMEA4835779, study PRJEB28245) | human gut metagenome | biome: gut microbiome; material: fecal sample | place: Denmark | collected 2008 | reverse complement strand
TGGCAGGTTCAGAAGCTGCTTTACAGCTTTCAAAACGAGGAATAAAAGTTAATTTATATGAAATGCGCCCTAAAAAATCAACTGGTGCGCATAAAACCGATAAATTTGCAGAATTTGTCTGCTCAAATAGTTTAGGAGCTTCAGATTGCTCAAATGCTTCAGGATTATTAAAAAAGGAGATGGAAATTCTTGGTGGTGAGTTGATTAAGATTGCAAGAGAATGCTCAGTTCCTGCAGGAAGTGCTTTAGCTATTGATAGAGAACTTTTTTCTGAAACAGTCACGAAAAGAATAGAAACTGATGAAAATATTAATGTAATAAAAGAGGAAGTGACATCAATTCCTGATGGTTATACAATTATGGCATCAGGGCCTTTAACCTCTGATAAATTAGCTGATTCAATTAAGAATTTTACACAAAGTGAACATTTGCATTTTTTTGATGCAATTGCTCCGATTGTGGAAAAAGACAGTATAAATTTTGATAAAGCATTCTGGGCAAGCAGGTATGATAAAGGTGAGGCATCATATATTAATTGTCCAATGAATAAAGAGGAGTATGAAAATTTTTATAATATATTGATTAATGCTCCAAAAATAGAATTAAAAGAATTTGAAAAGAATGCTAAATTTTTTGAAAGTTGTTTGCCTATTGAAGTGTTAGCTTCTCGAGGAGTTGATACTTTAAGATTTGGACCTATGAAACCTGTTGGTCTTATTGATAAACGAACAGGGAAAGAAAATTATGCAGTTGTTCAATTAAGACAAGATAATTCTGCAAAAACGTTGTTTAATCTGGTAGGCTTCCAAACAAATTTGAAATGGGGAGCTCAAAAAGAATTGCTTCAATCAATTCCTGGGTTAGAAAATGTAAATATAGTAAGATATGGAGTTATGCACAGAAATACATTTATAAATTCTCCCAAAATTTTGAATCCATCTTTGCAAACTCGAAAACGCAAGGATTTATTTTTTGCAGGACAATTGACCGGTACAGAGGGGTATACAGAATCTATTGCGACAGGAATGCTTGCAGGAATTAATATGGCAAGATTGATTAATGATGAGGAATTATTAGTGCTGCCTAAAGAAACTATGCTAGGTGCTTTATCTCAATATATTAGTGATGAAAGTCATGAAAAATTCCAGCCTATAAACTCTAACTGGGGAATTGTAACACCTGTTGAATTACCTAAAAAAGAGCGTAAAAATAAAAAGTTAAAAGCAGAACTTATCTCTCAACGTTCTATTGAATATTTATCAAAAATAAGTTAAAATAAAAAGGAAAGGAGCTAGATATGAAAAGATTTGGAGTAGAACATGCACAAAAATCTAGCAAATTTGCTGATAATTGTGTTGATTTGTCTATGCACGTAGTGCTCGGGGGGGGGGCAATTTAAAGCTTGCTCCACAAGGCATTCGAGGGGTTAAAAAAGTCTCAAAAGAATGCTATATTAGTGATATATTGCATCACTATAAAAATAAAAAAGGTTTTACACTGGCAGAGGTATTAATAACTATAGGTATAATTGGTGTTGTAGCAGCAATGACAATGCCTGCTTTGATTAATAATTATGAAAAAAAAGTTACAGTGGAAAGATTAAAGGAAACTTATTCTATAGTAAATCAAGCTGTAATTCTTTCAGAAAATAATAATGGAAATATTTTATATTGGGATTATTCGGCAGATGCATCTGGAGATAGATTTTTTTCACAATATTTAAAACCTTATTTAAAAGGTGTTGAAAAAAAAGCTGTTTGGGAATCAATTTGGAAAAAGTTAGATGGAACTGTTGATAATGCTGGCTCACTGATGTATTCAGTTCCAAAATATATGTTACCAAATGGAGTATATATTACGGTATATTCGAATACTTATTCCGGGGTTAATGTTAGAAAAACAAGTGCTTGGATTATTGTTGATATAAATGGGCCTAAAGGACCTAATAGAGCTGGACGTGATGTCTTTTTTATGGGGATATACCCATATTTAGAGGATGAAATAGGTAAAGTAACTCTTGGTATCCATGATCAATGCGGAAGTGGACAAATTCATACTCGACTAACTAGAGATCAAATCTTAAATTCCGGTTGTGCAACTTGTAAAAAAGATTATACGGGTGCTGGATATGCCTGCGGCCTTTTAATACAAAAAGATGGTTGGCAGATTAAAGATGATTATCCTTGGTAAATCAATATAAATCAGTTTAAGCTTTTGTATCAAGTTTTGCAGTTTGCTGTGCTTGTTGTTTATCTTTTTTTTCTTCCAGACCTAACAATCTGAGAGCAGGGTGAATAAATGCGTGGCTTACTTGTGGCGCTAGTATTGCTAATCCCAAGACAGAACCGATGATATTGCTTAATTCTACTGCACCTTTTACATATGCAAATTTTTCAGGTTTTTCTTTATTTAATTCTGCAATTAAAGTGTCATTATATTTATCTTTAATTTTCGTTTTGTCAGTAACACGTTCTTTTTCAAGAGTTTTAAGTCTGTTGTTTAAAGATGGATTGTCTGCTAATTTTCTATAATGCATATATTCTTTTACATCTTTAAAATGTTCAAATCCTTCTTTATTTTTGAATATAACATTTTTAGCAAATTTAAATCCGCCTTTTTTGAAAATAGGTACGATTAAAGCCATATATACACCTAAGCATGTTGCTTGGTATAAAAATTCTTTTGCAGCTGCATATTGTTTTGTATCAGAATCAATATCTTTGTCAATAAGGATAAATCCCGGTCTGCCTATTGATTTTAAGACAGTTTCTGATGCAACTGATTGGGTTGTATTTTGGGCGATATTTGCAAGTTGAGAACTTGTCAATACATTTTTAATTGCTCCTATCATAAGCCACCTACCCTTAGACCGACTTGAGGTCTATTTACAAAAGTATTCATCTGTGGATAAGTATTAAGTTTTGCTGCAGGTTGTGAAACTACAGTTGGGGTTGTAAACTGTGTGCTTTCAATTTGTGCAGGTTTAGGATTATTATTTTTTTTATCTTTAGGAGATTTTAGACCCAATTTATCCATTATAGGTTTAATAGCTACAGAGCAAAGTGCTGGGATTACAAATAATGCTGCTGTGCATACTCCAATAAACATTAAATTCTTTTCAGCACGGTTTGCAAGTGCAGGATCACTTTTAAAGGCTTTTTTAGCTAATTTCCCTGCTATTTCTCCGCAAGCCCAATATGCAGGTATTGCAATTGCTTCGGTTAGGCCTTCTCTTAGGGCTGTATATTTTTTAGTTTCGGGGTTTTCGGTCTTATCCATCATTGTAAACATTGGTCGACAAATCCCTTTTACTGTTGCAATTGCCATTACAACATATGTTGGTTTATTATTTTCACCCAGTGATTTACAAGTCTTTTTTATTATATCTGTTATTGCCATGATTTTTTCCAGCTATCATAAAACATGTAAAAAATTTTTTTTGCTAGTGTTTGTTACATATGTTATAATATTATGAAGAAATTTTTTTCGCAAATGAACTTTTTAATTTTTATTTCGTTATATAAATGTAAGGGTTAAAAACTTTATAAAATGAAAAATAAAAAAGTTTCAAAAGGACAAAACTATGACGAAAAAATGTACTAAATATGAGGCAATATTTACTTTCGGTAACGAAGAGACATTGAAGAAGCATCTTGAAACATGTGAAGATTGCAGGCATGAACAAGAGATTATGGATAAGGTTTCAGATTTATTAAAAGAGGTAAAGCCTTATTATAAAACTAAACGTCAAAATGTTTTAAAATTAAAAATGGCTTGTGCGGTATTTGGTATTTTATTAGGCGGAACTGCATTAGGTATTGTTAATTTTAATACGGATGTTCAGGATATTATAAAATACGGTACGACATTGAGTGCGGAAGATTACGGATTTCCAGTTGATTCGTACGGTTTTTTAATGGTGGAATAGTTAATGGATTTTAAAGAACTTATAAAAAATAACCAAAGTAATGTAAGAAGTATTATTAGGTTAATCACAAAAGAAACAAATGAAGATTTAGAACAGGAAGTGTATGTGAAGGTTTGGAAAAACGCGGATAAATACACTGAGAAAGGAACATTTAAAAGTTGGATTAATACTATTGCAAAAAATGTTTCAAAGGATTATTTGAAATCAGCACATAAAAAATATCAAGATACAATGACTAATGATGATGATGCTTTGATTTCAGTAAAAGATAAAAAATTAACACCGGAGTTAAGATTAATTACAAATGAAAGACAACAGAGAATATTGAAGGCTATAAATTCTCTGAAACCAAAATTCAAAGAAACAGTAATGTTATGTGAAATATACGGTTATTCTTATGAAGAAGCCGCATATAAACTAAAATGCCCGATAGGGACTATAAAGTCAAGGTTATACAACGCAAAAAAAGAATTAGCGGTTATGTTAAAAGATTTATTGTAAAAAGAAAGGATTAAAATTTATGTTGAAAAAAAGTTTAATTATGGCAAGTGTATTAGTTTTTGCAAGTTCAGCAATGTGTTTCGCAGCAGAAACAACAGCACCTGCAACTACAAAGGATACTCAAGCTACAGTTGCTGCTCCGGCATCTCCTGAGGTAAAAAGACCTCCAAAAAATCCTGAATTTAAAAAACGTCAGGAAGCTTTTGAAAAACGTTTAAAATTAACAGATGAACAAAAAGCTCAAGCTAAAGAGCTTCGTCAAAAAGCTCATGAACAAATGAAACCGATTATGGAAAAAATGAAAGAAAAACGTCAAGAAATTGAAGCCGTAAAACGTTCAAGAATGGCTGTTGAAATGCAACAAGAAAAAATTGCAGAATTACAAAAAGAAATTGGTGCTTTAAAACGTGCAGCTCATGAATTACGTATGCAAAATATGAAAGATTTTGAAGCAATTTTGACTAAAAAACAATTAAAAGAGTTGAAAAAAATGAAAGAAGAAGGTCGTAAAAACTTCGAAAAAAATCATAAAAAAGGCGGACATCCTCATATGGGACCACGTCCGGGTTTTGGACCAGATGTGCCTGCACCTGTAGAACCTATGCCTGTTAAAGAGTAATCGTCATAATCTTTATTTTATATAATCTATTTAAAAGGGGTTGATTTTTTAATCGCCCCTTTTATAATTATTAAAAAGAGGTTTTTTAATGAAAATAGCTGAAAATGTTTTAGGATTAATAGGAAATACTCCATTAGTAAAAATAAATAGATTAAATCAGAATGGCAATGCCAATGTTGTAGCAAAATTGGAAAGCTTTAATCCTGCAGGATCTATAAAGGATAGAACTGCATTAAGTATGATTGAAGATGCAGAGAATAAAAAATTATTAACTCCCGGAGCTGTGATTATTGAACCAACAAGTGGAAATACCGGTATTGGGTTAGCAATGGTTTGTGCTGTAAAAGGTTATAAAATGATATTGACAATGCCTGACACTATGAGTGTTGAAAGACGGAAACTTCTACAGGCATTTGGAGCTGAAATTGTATTGACCGAAGGTGAAAAAGGAATGAAAGGTTCTATTGATAAAGCGATGGAATTAAGAGAACAGATCCCTGATTCATTTATACCTATGCAATTTAATAATCCGGCAAATCCTGAAATTCATGAAAAAACTACAGCAGAAGAAATTTGGAATGATACAGATGGAAAAGTTGATATTGTAATTGCAGGTGTTGGAACTGGTGGCACAATTTCAGGTATTGGGAAAAGATTAAAAGAAAAAAATCCAAATATTAAAATTGTAGCAATTGAACCTTTCAGATCTCAAGTATTAGTTGGAAAACCTGCCAGCCCTCACGCTATTCAGGGGATTGGTGCAAATTTTATTCCAAGAAATTTTAATAGAGATGTCGTGGATATAATTTATCCTGTCGGAGATATAGATGCTGTTGATACTGCAAGAAAACTTGCTACAGATGAAGGTATTCTATGCGGGATTTCTTCAGGAGCTGCGATGTATGCAGCTTTGGAATTCTCTAAAATGCGAGATAATGATGGAAAATTAATAGTTGTGATTCTTCCTGATACTGGTGAGCGCTATTTATCAAGTGTTTTATTTAGTTAAAAAAAATAGGCTTGTTTAATTAAACAAGCCTATTTTTTAGTTTATATCTGGAGGAATTACATCATTCCGCCCATTCCACCCATTCCAGCAGGCATTGCTGGTTCCGGTTTTTCTTCAGGGATATCTACAATAGCAGCTTCAGTTGTCAATAACATTGAACCTACTGAGGCAGCATTTTGTAGAGCTGATCTTGTAACTTTAGCAGGGTCTACAATACCTGATTTGAACATATCAACATATTCATCATTCAAAGCGTCATAACCGTAAGCTGATTCGTGTGATGTTACAGTGTCAACTACAACATCAGCTTTAGCACCTGCGTTGTGCGCAATTGATCTTAGAGGTACATCTAGAGCTGCTGTTAAAATTTTGAAGCCGATTTTTTCATCATCTGATGAGAAGCTTGTAGTGTCAACAAGTTTTGATAATTTTTGTTGAACTCTTACCAATGCAACACCACCACCAGGTACAATACCTTCTTCATTTGCAGCTCTTGTAGCGTTAAGAGCATCTTCAATTCTTAATTTTCTTTCTTTTAATTCAACTTCAGAAGCTGCACCTACTTCAATTACTGCAACACCGCCTGAAAGTTTTGCAACACGTTCTTGAAGTTTTTCTTTATCATATTCAGAATCAGAGCTTTCAATTTGTTTTCTGATTAGACGAACTCTTTCTTGAACAGCTTCTTTTGTTTCATCGCCTACAACGATTGTTGTTTCATCTTTAGTTACTGTTACACGTTTTGCTTTACCTAACATTTGAGTTGTTACGTTTTCAAGTTTGATACCTAATTCTTCAGTGAACATTTCGCCGCCTGTTAAAATTGCTATATCTTCTAACATAGCTTTTCTTCTGTCTCCGAATCCAGGAGCTTTTACAGCTACTGCTCTTAAAACTTTTCTCATAGTGTTTACAACAAGTGTTGCAAGAGCTTCACCTTCAACGTCTTCAGCGATTAATAATAAAGATTTGCCATCACGTGCAACTTGTTCCAATAATGGAACCATATCTGAAATAAGATTGATTTTCTTGTTGCAGCAGAATACATAAGCATCATCTAATACAGCTTCCATTCTTTCAGCATCTGTTACAAAGTAAGGTGATAGGTAACCTTTGTCGAATTGCATACCTTCTACAACTTTTAGGTTTGTTCCGAAAGATTTGCTTTCTTCAACAGTGATTACACCGTCATGTCCTACTTTTTCCATTGCTTCTGCAATCAATTCACCGATTTCTTTGTTGTTACCTGCAGAAATTGCTGCTACTTGAGCGATTTCTGCTTTTGTATTAACAGGTCTTGACATATCTTTGATTTCTTTTACAGAAACTTCAACGGCTTTATCAATACCGCGTTTCATAGACATTGGGTTAGCACCTGCTGTCAAGTTTTTCAAACCTTCTCTTACGATTGCTTGAGCTAATACTGATGCTGTTGTTGTACCGTCACCTGCAACATCATTTGTTTTTGATGATACTTCTTTTAATAATTGAGCACCTGCATTTTCAAGACCGTCTTTAAGCTCAATTTCTTTAGCGATTGTAACACCATCATTAACAATTTGAGGTGCACCGTATTTTTTTTCTAAAATAACGTTTCTGCCTTTTGGTCCTAATGTAACTTTTACAGCGTCTGCTACTGCATCTATACCTTTAAGAAGCGATTTTCTTGCTTCTTCATTAAATACTATACGTTTTGCCATTTGTTTATTTCTCCTTACTATATTTGTCATGCTGAACTCGTTTCAGCATCATATAAACTGGGGATCCTGAAATAAATTCAGGATGACAGTTTTATTTATTCAATAATTGCTAATGCATCTTTGATTGATAAGATTTTATATTCTACACCGTCCATTTTAATATCAGTGCCTGCGTATTTAGCATAAAGAACAGTATCTCCAACTTTTACGTCCATAGGTTCTCTTTCGCCTTTTTCATTAAGTTTTCCAAGACCTACTGCAATAACTTCACCTTTTTGAGGTTTTTCTTTTGCACTGTCAGGAATAAAAATTCCGCCTGAAGTTTGTTCAGTATCTTCGATAACTTTAATAACAATTCTGTCGCCTAATGGTTTTAACATAATATTCTCTCCTTTTCTCCTAATCTGTCATTCTGAACTCATTTCAGAATCCTATTTAGATCCTGAAATAAATTCAGGATGACTATTACATTACAATTATATTTATATAACGGATTTAAAAAAAAATTAATTTCCTTAAGGAAAAATTAATTTTTGGTTGAAATGATAGATATAGAATGTTATAATAATTAAAAGAGGAAGGAGCTAGATATGAAAAGATTTGAAGTAGAACATACACAAAAATCTAGCAAATTTGCTGATAATTGTGTTGATTTGTCTATGCACGTAGTGCTCGGGGGGGGGGCAATTTAGAGCTTGCTCCACAAGGCTTTCGAGGGGTTGAAAAAGTCTCAAAAAAATGTTATATTAGTGATATGTTACATCACTATAAAAATAAAAAAGGTTTTACACTGGCAGAGGTATTAATAACTATAGGTATAATTGGTGTTGTAGCAGCAATGACAATGCCTAATTTGATTGCTAGTTATAGGGCACATGAAACAGCTGCAAAATTAAATAAATTTTATAGTGTAATTAGCAATGCTTACATAAGGGCAAAAGAAGATAATGGAGATATAAGTTCTTGGAATTTAGTATATCATGAAGATTCTACAAATGATGAAGAAGATATTTTATTTTACTTATTACCATATTTGAATGTAGTAAAAAATTGTGGTAGAAATTTGAGTGGATGTGCTCCAAAAAATATTGCTTATGCTCCATTAGGTTCAACAGAATTTGGTACAAATATTGATATGAGTCCTTTTTATGGAAAGGCTATATTAAGTGATGGATCTATGATATCTTCTTTAACTTTTGGAAACTCATGTACAAATAGTGGAGATGATAAATGTGCAATAATTCGTATTGATGTGAACGGAGTTGCGAATCCTAATAGGTTAGGAGTTGATTTATTTTCTTTTATTGTATACAAAGACAAGATTGTGCCAGGTGGTATTCGAGATGCATTAAATTCTGATTATTATATAAATAGAGGCGATTTATGTACTGCATATGTTATGTATGAGAAAAAAATGGATTATTTAAAGGATAAAAGATGCGAGCCATATAAATAATCTCCTCAATTAGGCTATAAACAATTTTTATATTTATGTTATCCTAAAACTATGAAACGGGTTATTTATGTTATCTTAGTTTTATTAATTGTTTTAGGGCTTGGTAAAGCTTGTATAAGAGCGGATATTGATGAATCACAAATGCCGGTATTAAGACCTAAGGCAGTTACTATTGAAGAAAATTACCCTATAGAAAAAAATGTAGCAATAAATGGGATTGATTATTTGCAATCTCAGGCACCTGTCGGTAAATTTGGCGGTACTTTTGTATCTTCAACAATTGGAGAGGGGCCGAAGACTTTTAATCCGTTTAACTCAAAAGATAACATATCTTCTCAAATGTCTGAGATAATGTATGACGGTCTCGTGACAACTGATCCTGTCACAGGTGATACTATTCCTAAACTTGCCAAATCATTTACGGTGAATGGTAAAGAATATATTGTAAATTTGCGTCATGGTATAAAATGGTCTGACGGAAAGCCTATCAATGCAGATGATGTTGTATTTACATGGCAGAATATAATTTTAGACGGGTTTGGAAATACTTCAATAAGAGATTCTATTGTTATTGACGGGAAATTGCCGACTGTAGAAAAAATTGATGATTATACGGTTAAATTTGTAACACCTGAACCTTTTGCACCGTTTTTAAGAATGTTATCTTCTCCAATTGCGCCGAAGCATATTTTTGAACCTGCTGTAAAAAAAGGAAAAGCTTATTTTGACGGTTTTCTTTCTACAAATACGAATCCAAAGGATTTTGTGACATCCGGAGCATTCAGACTTAAAGAATATGTCCCGGCACAAAGGGTTGTGTTTGAAAGAAATCCTGATTATTACGTTATAAATAAAGAGGATAAAAAACTGCCTTATTTAGATAAAATTGTATATTTAATAGTAGGTGATATAAACAATCAGGTGTTAAAATTTGAAGGCGGGGAATTAGATGAAATAAGCCTTCAAGGGGCAAATGTTGCACGTTTCAAAGAAATGGAAAAACATTCTGATTTTACTGTCTACAACATTGGACCTGATACAGGGACTATGTATATTGCAATGAATATGAATAATCGTAAAAATGATAAGGGGAAATATTATGTTGATCCTAAAAAGCAAGTATGGTTCCAAGATAAAAATTTCCGTCAAGCTGTAGATTATGCAATTGACAGAAAAAATATGGTGTTTAATATTGCAAATGGGCTTGCAGAACCTTTATTTACACCTGAAACTTTAAATTCAATATTTTTAAATAAAGATATAAAAGGTCATGATAGAGATATTAAAAAAGCAAAAGAATTATTGAAAAAATCTGGATTTGGCTGGGATAAGGCAGGACATTTAATAGATAAATATGGTAATCATGTTGAATTCGATTTATATACAAACGCAGGTAATACCGAAAGAGAAGCTATTGGGGTTATGGTAAAGCAAGATCTTGAAGATTTAGGAATGAAAGTTAATTTCAAGCCGATTGAATTCAATTCTCTTGTTAATAAACTTATGGCTACTTTGGATTGGGATATGGTAATAATGGGATTTACCGGTTCTCCTCTTGAACCTAATGGCGGAAAAAATGTTTGGTTATCTGACGGGACTTTGCATATCTTTAATCAAAGATTAGAAAAAGATTTGAATAGTCCTCGGTATGATTTTGAAAAAAGATTGGATTATTTGTATACGCAAGGTGCTTTAGCTACAAATTTTGAAGATAGAAAAAAATATTATGATGAATATCAGGAAATTGTATATGATGAAAAGCCTTTGATATATATTTATTCACCAATCAGAATTGTGGCTTTGAGAAACAAGTTCAAAAATATATATCCGACAAGTTTGGGCGGAGTTACGCATAACATTGAGGAGATATATCAAGCCGAGCAGAGGCACGAGCGGTAGCGAGAGGCGAGTAATCATAAACGTAAACGTTGAGTTTTCGTTTTGATTATGAGCGGTGCCGTTTAATGCGAGGCGCAGTTGTTAAAATAAGGAAAAACAAAAGAACATGCAAATTTTAATATATATTTTAAAAAGAATACTACAGACAATACCTTTGCTTATAATTGTTTCGTTAATAAGCTTTTTTATAATCCGTTTGTCACCTGTTGATCCTTTGGCAGAATTAAGGCTTAATCCGTCAGTTTCAAAAGAAACTTTGCAAAAGGAAACTGAAAGACTAGGGCTTGATAAACCTATTATTGTTCAATACGGGAAATGGGCAAAATCTTTTATAAAAGGTGATTTAGGTGTAACGTCAAATGGTGAACAAGTTAGTACTAAGTTAAAAGAACGTATTCCAAATACTTTGTTGCTCACTCTGATTGTAATATTTTTATCTTGGGCAGTTGGAGTGCCTCTAGGAATTCTTGCTGCTGTGTATTGGAAAACTCCTTTTGATAGAGCTTTAACTGTTTTGACTAGTATTGGAATGGCAATCCCATCATTTTTCTTTGCGGTTTTGCTGTTAATATTTGCTGTTAAAACTGGTTGGTTTCCGGTAGGAGGACTTACAAGTTCTAATTTTATGGAAATGACTTTTTCTCAAAAGTTTTTAGATATTACTCATCATTTGGTGTTGCCTGTGACTGTTTTATTTACATTGTCTTTAGCAGGTTTGCAAAGACAAATGAGAGGAAATCTTTTAGATGTTTTGGATAGTGATTATGTTAAATTCGCAAGGGCTAAAGGTCTTAGTGAATTTAAGGTTATATTCAAACACGCTTTGAGAAATGCTGTGAATCCTTTGATTACTCTTTTAGGTTTTGAATTTGCAGGATTGTTGAGCGGTGCCGCATTGACTGAATATGTATTTCAATATCCGGGACTTGGTCGTTTGATTTTGGAAGCTGTATTGAAATCAGATATAAACCTTGTTATGGCTTCTTTAATGATGGGGGCTGTGATGTTAATTATGGGAAATTTAATCGCAGATATTCTGCTTATTATTACTGATCCTCGTATCAGAGAAGGGAGTCAGGCATGATAAGAGATTTGATAAAACAATTATGGAAAGATAAATTTGCAAGAATTGCTCTGATTGTACTCGGAATAATCTATTTAGCATTATTTTTTGCTGATTTTATAGCTCCTTATACGAAAGATTTTTCTGACAGATCCATGGCTTATGTGCCTCCATCTAAGATTTTTACTATTGATGAGAACGGTAAATTTTCAAAGCCTTATACTTATAATTATAAAAGAGAATTTGATCCGTATGATTTAAAAATTGTTTATACTCTTGACAGAAGTCAAAAACATTATATTAAATTTTTCTCTAAAGGTCAGCCGTATAAATTTTTAGGCTTGATACCTATGAAACGCCATCTTGTGACAACTGATGCAGATGGTAGATTGTTTTTATTAGGTACTGATATTAATGGCCGAGATGTTTTTTCAAGAATTTTATTCGGAGGCAGAATTTCTATGACAATAGGTTTTTTGGCATTGTTTGTCCTGTTTCCGATTGGCCTTTTATATGGTGGTATTGCGGGATATTTTGGCGGTAAAGTAGATATGGTTATGATGAGATTTGCCGAAGCCGTAATGTCTATCCCAAGCTTTTATCTTTTAATTATATTGGCTTCAATTTTGCCTTCCGGAATGACTAGTGTGCAAAGATTTATGCTGATTGTAGTAATTTTAGCATTAATCGGTTGGGCAAGTTTTGCAAGAGTTGTAAGAGGTATGGTATTATCAATAAAAAATAGAGAATATGTTCAGGCTGCTAAATCTATTGGAGCTTCAAATTTTAGAGTTATTGTAAAGCATATTTTACCTCAGACTACAAGTTTTGTAATAGTTGCAATGACTTTGTCCGTTCCTTCTTACATTTTATCGGAATCCGGATTGAGCTTTTTAGGATTAGGTATTCAACAGCCTGATGCAAGTTGGGGAAACATGTTAAAAGAAGCTCAAGAATATACAAATATAATCTATCGTCCTTGGCTTTTGACTCCAGGTTTTTTAATTTTTATTGCTGTATTGGCATTTAATCTGATTGGTGATACAATAAGAGATGTGCTGGATCCAAAAAGCAAACAGCAGTAGTCAGTGATAAAGGGTTTGAAAATGGAAACTTTGTCTGGAATTTTTGATATAACTTTGGTTATAAGAGTTTTGTCATCAGTTCTTTTAGGCTTTGCAATTGGTCTTGAACGTGAGATGACAAATAAATATGCAGGTTTGAGAACTAATATTTTAGTTTGTCTTGGAGCTTGTTTATTTACAATAATTTCTATTTATGGTTTTCCTGAGGTATCTGTCACAGGCGATGAATTAGGAACTCGTGATACTGCTCGTGTCGCAGCTCAAGTTGTAACTGGTATCGGTTTTATAGGTGGTGGTACTGTATTAAGACATGGGGCAACTGTTTTTGGATTAACTACAGCAGCAACTTTGTGGGTATCTGCAAGTATTGGTATGGCATGTGGTGCCGGAATGTATGGGCTTGCTCTTGTTGCTACTGTTCTATCAATTCTTGTACTTGTATCTGTCAGACTCTTTGAAAAAAATGTACTTATTTCAAGCACAAAAAATACAAGACGTCTAAAAATGAGTATTTCTTGTCTTAACGAAAATTCAAATGATATTTATGATTATATAATTGAAAATAGCAAACATTTAAGAGAAATTTCAAGAAAATTAAACAAACAAGATGATAACTTGACTAAAATTGTTGTAATACTTGATTTTGTTGGTCGTCACCCTATTCAGGATTTATATAAAAATTATCAAAAATTAGAAGGAATTGAATCAATTTCTATTCAAGAATTTAATGAATAGGAGTGTAGACGATCCACCTGCCACTTACGTTTTATTAAGAATAATTTTATTATTCTTTAATTCTTTCAAGAATTTCTTCTTTTTTAATTTCAGGTCCAGGCATATTTTGTTTCATTTTATATGTCAAATATTCTTCGCTGTTTGTTTTTAGCATATTTTTATTTCTTAAGAAATTAATTGCTTCTTTTGTAGACATCTGAGTTAAATTTTTAGTTTCTTGAATTGTATTTGCAGATTGATGTTTTATAACTATTTCTGCCATATCTTTTGCAGCATTTGTAATTGCTACTGCCATTTCAGCTTTAGAGGAATCTTCCCAGCTTTTGTCTCCGTATTTTTTATCAAAGAATGATTCTACTAAATCTTCAAATGAATTTTTAGCGGAATTTTTTGCTTTGTTTAAATTTAATTGTGTATTGTTAGGGATGATATTGTATTTTCTTAAAATGTTGTCTGATAAAGCGTAGAATGTATCAATATTCATAGAATTGATTTTTGTTTTGTTGTCAAAGAAGAATGTTTTTAGGTCTTTTTCTACTTTTACAAGAGCTTCTTCTTTAGAAAGACCTTGAGGTAAAATTGCATCTTGTAATACAATATTTGCTAAATCTTTAGTGTTTCCGTTTTTAATAAAGCCAATAACTTTTAATGATGCCATTGCTTGTTCTTTGCTTAATTTAATTGTATTTCCGGTATCAATTAAAGTTAATAATTTGCCTTTTCCTGATTTTAGTGCTTGTAAATTGATGAAAATGTTTCCCGGGTGAATGTCTGCATGGATAACTTTTCCATTCTTATCTACTTTTGCAAATTGTTCTACTTGTAAGTCAATATATGTTTTTAGTAATTTTTTAATTTGTGAAGGAGTCATATCAAAGTCTTCAAATTCTGGCGCTCTTGATTTGATTTTCTTCATTTCTTCTTCATATTTTTCAATAGTTGGTTTTACCCATTCTATTTCAGGGTGTTTTTTTGCATATCTTCTAAAATATTTTAAGCTACTTTCGCAGTTGTAATAATCAACAAGAGTTTTTACGCTTATGCCAGGTGCTTTTTCCATTACATATATTCCCGGCTTAGCTTCCATTGGAACTACGACATCTGCGACTTTGCTGTGTTTTTTCAATTCTTTTGCAGCGTTCATTTCGTTTACGAAATCCACTTCTTTTGAAATTCCTTCTGCTAAATCATTGATGTTTTTAATTAAGTATTTTTGGTTGTCATCTAGTTTATCTAAAGGAGTATCTCCTGTTATAAGTTTAATAAATTTTTCTTTATCTTTCGCAATTTTTTCTGCATTTATGCCATTTTTTAGAACTTTAATACAAACTTCTTTGCCTGATGAATCTTTTGCTAAATAAGTTTCAGCCACTGTCCCTACTCCAAGAAGTTTTGATACTTTGTATTCTGGAGATCCCCAAAGTTTGTTAATATGTTCTTGAGCTTCTTCAAGTGTTCTTGTAGGCGGACAATTTTCTCTTAGTGCTTCAGAGATTCTTCCATATTGGTTGTATTCTCCTGATAGCAAACCTTTATTTTTGATTTGTAAAAATTTGACTGCAAATATATTTTCATCTGTCAAATCTTTTATAATTCCATCCATATTGTCACTTAAATATAGTTTGTCAGATTTAACTATATTTTGAATAGCTTCAGAGTTAATCATTAAATCTTCAAGTTCTTGGTAAGCTGATTTTGAAGATGGTAAGTCTGGAAGTTCTAATTTTACATCTTTTAGCTTATCTACAACTTTGTCTAAATTTTTGCCTAAAACATGGCTGAAATGAGCTGTTTTGAATGCAGGTACAGCTACTGCAGCTGTAGCTATAGTGTTTACAACTGCATTATCTTTGAATGATTGTGCAAAATCATTTAAAGACTTATCTTTTTTATCTTTATTGTTTGTTGTGTATCTAAGCCCTGTTGTTGCTAAAATATATGCAGGAACTCCGATTATGCCTCCAGCTAATGCTGTTACAGGTGCTAAAATTCCGTTTGCAGCTCCTGTTAAGAAGTTTTTGAAGTTAGTTTTTCTTCTTTCTTTTCTTGCTTTTTTCTTTGCTGATTTAAGTTCTTTTTTATCTGTGAAAGCTTTTTTATCAACTTTAAATTCTTTAGAGCCTAATCTTTCAGCTTTTGTAATTGTTAATTTTGTTATGCCGCCAACAATTCCAAGAATAGGAAGCATTAGCATTGTAGCTTTAGTTTTTGATTTTAGAATATCTTCAATTAATTTAAGGCGTTTAAATTTAATACTATCTGTATTTTCTTTTATATTTTTTATAAATTGTGGCAATGCATTTAATTTATCTTGAGCTTGGTATTTTTTTATAAAATTGTTGCCTAAGTAGTAACCGCTAATAGTAACAGCTGTAGTTGCTGTATCTGCAAATGCTTGTACTGAATTATTTTGAGAGTTTTTATATTTTGTAATTGTATCTTTTATGTTTTCTTCAGAAATTTCGCCTTTTTCAAACTTGTCAATTTCTTTTTCGACAGCTTTTGATCCAAGACCTATATTGGTTTTATTTTTCAAAAAATTGTAGAATTTTCTTATAATACCATTGTTCTTTTTCTCTTTTACAAATTCATCTCTAATATTAGAATTTATAGTTGAACTTTG
>ULVF01032723.1_pt1 | contig 16688 bp, 20 predicted proteins | sample 1959201 | NCBI WGS metagenome assembly ULVF01 (sample SAMEA4835779, study PRJEB28245) | human gut metagenome | biome: gut microbiome; material: fecal sample | place: Denmark | collected 2008 | reverse complement strand
TAGATATTAAATCTGTATTGAAACCATTAAAGGATAATTTAAATAATTTTAATAGTAAAAGATATAAATCTAAGAGGTTATGGTGTGTAATTCGGGATTTCTTTTATCATCCGGTTTTTAAGGATTGTTTTATAAAAATTATAGGTAAAGAAAAAATTTGAAGCTATGAGGCAAAACATTTCCGATATAGAACTGCCGGGAGATGTATGGAATAATAATCCAAAATTTATTGAATGTTTTTGGGATGAAGTGCTTAATAATTCATCAATTAACTCCTCAAAATTTTTAAGAGAAAAATATAATGAAAAAGAATCTGAGTTTTATAACAGTAATTGCTATCCTATTAATTTTGATATAACATTTAATTTTGTTCCCAAAATGTGTGCTGATGACAAGTGTGAACTTTGCCCATTATATAAAGATAGCAGTTGTGAACAATTTGAACAAACTTTTTGCCATAAATCAAAAAATAAATTATGTACATTTGTACTTTATTCTACAGGAGTAAAATATAAATGTCCTAATATTGAGCAGTGTAAAATTTTAAACGTAATAAAGGATAATTCATGAAATCAATAGTTAAACCAAATTCAAAACAACAGGAATGTATAGATAATATTGATGGTAAGTATCTTGTACTCGCCGGTCCCGGGACAGGCAAAACTTTTACAATGATTCAGCGTATAAAATCAATGATTGAACGAGGTATTTCGCCTGAAAAGATTTTGTGTCTGACTTTTTCTGATGCTGCAACTAATGAAGTTCGAACCAGACTTGAAAAGGAATTACAAAAATCCGATGTCGGAGTTAATGTTTACACATATCATGGATTTTGTAATGAAATTATTTCCGAAAACACAACAGACTTTGAACTTTCAGAAAATATCAGGGTTATATCTTCAGCAGTTTCTGTTTCATTGATGAAAGAATGTATAGACGAAATCAATTCAAAAGTTTACAGAACTAAACGCAATGATCCTTATTATTTTATTAAAGATATTAAAGACGGAATTAATGCTATCAAATCAAACAGGCTTACAAAAGAAAAATATTTTGCAAACCTTGAAAATAATCCGGATTGGAAACCGCAGTTGATTGCACTTAAAAATGAGTTAAGAGAAAAATCCGAAAAAGGTGAAAAAATTACGAAAAAATTGACCGGCGGGATTGAAAACCTTGAAACAAAAATTGAAAAAGCAGAAGAGTTGTGGAAGTTTTATGAACTTTATCAATCTAAAATGGAAGAACAGCATTATTTAGACTTCAGCGATATGATTAATCTTGTTTTGGATAAGTTTGAAGAAGATTTTGCTTTTTTATCCAAAATTACCAATAAGTATGAATACATTCTGGTTGACGAGTATCAGGATACAAATAAAAACCAAAATGAACTCATATTTCAACTTACAAAAGCCTTGGACACTGAAAATGTATTTGTTGTTGGTGATGATGACCAGATAATTTTCACATTTCAGGGAGCCAGACTTGATACTATTGAAAAATTTTTGGAAGAATTTCCTCAGACAAAAGTTATTTGCCTTAAAGAAAATATGCGTTCCACTCAGAGTATTCTTGATATTTCACGGAAAATTGCAGAACTTGACAGCAGACGCTTAGAAAATAATCCTAAGTTTGAAAAGTACAATATAGATAAATCTTTAATTGCAAAAAATGAAGATGTAATTATAAAAGATAAAAAAGTTCGTCTTTATAGATACGCTGACATTTTGCAGGAGTATCAGGAAATTGTTGAAGAAATAGTCCAACTTGTAAATTCTCCGGATTGTCCTGTTAACAAAAACGGAGAGAAGAATTTAGCGGAAATTGCAATTTTGACACGCGGGAATGCCGAGCTTGCAACTTTTGCAGAAATGCTTAAAGCCCGAAATATTCCATCAGAATTAAAAGAGGGTAAAAGCATATTTGAAATAAAATCTTCCACTGTCTTGATTTATTACATGCAAATGCTTGTAAATCCGGAACTTCATTCAGATAAATTCTTCAAACTTATGCTGTCAAGACCTTTTAATTTAAACGCAAAAGATTTAGAAATTTTATACGAGAGAAAATCCCATTGTAAAAGTTTGAATGATATTTTTGATTCTGTTTCTCTTGAGGATTTGAATGAACCTGAAAAATTTAAGAATTTTGTTGAAACTTTTAGATATTTGCAGAAGTACAAGACTAATGAAACCTTAAAAAATGTAATTCTTGAAATCGGCTCAAAGACAAGCATTATTGATTATTATATCAATTCTGAAGTAAATCGTGTGGAAAATATTGCAGGTTTGAAAAAGATTGTTGATGAAGCCGTTGATTTTTCAACTGTTTATAAAAAAATCAGCCTTGAAGATTTTGTAGAATATCTTGAAATGTGTTTGACAGATGATATTGCAATTAAAACAGATAAAGCACCGGTGACGGTGAATGCCGTTTAGCTTTCAACTTACCATTCTGCAAAAGGACGGGAATTTGAATATGTCTATATGCCGACATTAAAAAAGAAAGACTGGGAAAGCAGCAGCCGTTCACTAAAACCAATTATTCCGATTGAAGAATATAAGAGTGAAACTGAATTGAAAGAAATGAAAATATCTGATGCTATAAAATTAATGTATGTTGGTATGACAAGGGCAAAACATACATTAAGGCTTTCTTATCCAAAATCAATAAATGGTGTCGCACAAACTCCAACCTCATTTATTTCCGGCTTTGAAGATTTATTTGAAACTGAGCCCGAACCGTTTACGTTTAACGTTGATTCTTATTGGACGGAACAAACAAAAGCTTTAATAAAAAATGATTATGATTACGAAAAAGATTTCTGTTCGCTTGTTGATAAAAAGCTTGAAGGCAGGTCTTTTTCACCAAGTTCTATAAATACATATTTGAAATGTCCACGACAGTATCTATATAATTATATTCTGGACTTAAGTGCGAAAGACGGAAATCCCGACTCAGTTAGTTATGGTTCTGCTGTGCATTCCGCCTGTGAATTCGCTTTAAATTTTGCTATAAAAAACGGCTGTTATCCTACAAAAGAGGAATTTATAAATAGTTTCAAACAAGAATTAGATAATCAACCTATGTCAAGTTTGCAGCAGCGGAATATTCATGAAGAAAGAGGTGAAAAAGCCCTGTCTGAATATTACATCCAACTCTGCAACACTCCTGTAAAAAACTTATACGCAACGGAAAAAAAGATTGAACTAGAAATTGATGACGTGAAATTTAAAGGAATTATCGACAGAATTGATAAAAATGATGACGGAACTTTTACAATTTATGATTACAAAACCGGCAGTGCTAAAAATGAAAAATCAATTTGTGAAGGCGGCGACCACGAAGATTATTATAATCAAATTGGGTTATACAAATACTACTTTGAAAAACAAACCGGTAAAACTGTAAAAGAAACAACCTTTATCTTTCCGGACGAATTTACAGACAATTTTACACTAACACTTTCTGACGAAAAATGCTGTGAAATAGTGCAAAAATTTAAAACAGCAATTTCTGACATTAAATCATATAAATTTAACCCGACACCATCTGAAAAATTTTGCAAATGGTGTCAGTTTAAAGATTTTTGCCGGTTAAATTTTTTGTAAAACTAGAATAATTTATCAAGTACTAATCTTTTAAATCGAACATATTTTCTTGCTTGATATTCTTCCGATTTTACATAGTTTGCCATTGCATTAACTCGTTCAAGTGTTGAAGTTACAAAAGTTTTTTGCTTACGTTCAATAATTAATTGCGAAAATGCATCAACCTGATCATCATGTCGTCCGTACGGAAATGATACTATTTCAGCTCTAAAATCGTCTAACCAGGAAGCATTTCGTTTTAAAAAGATCTTTCCGTATTCCAATGGTTCGGATGCATAATTGGCTCTGATTTCTTTTGAATCTTTCGGGGTATATTTTATTGGATAAATCCCCCTTTGTGCAAGAGTCTGTAATAAAAATTCCGTACTTGTTGTAGCTTCAATAATCATATTTTTACATTGAAACATTTGTGACCGGCACATTATTTCTACAGGCAAGTTTGCAATATCAATTTTTTCTCTGTAAATATCTGTTATATAGATATTTCCTTCGTGTTCAACAGCTGTAATACATACGGTATAATCATTATTCCGTCCTGTTTTAAAAGCTATATCCCAACTTTGGAATACTGTTCCGCCAGACGGGACTTCATCAAAATACTTAAATTTATTAAAATCAAGAATGTTTCCTTTTTCCGGAATCGGTTCTTGCATATACTGTGCGTAAAAATTATAATTACTCATTGTCTTTTGAAGTTTTAATATTTCTTCAAGTGGTTCTATCTCCGGACATAAGACCTCTCCGGCGTTTATGGTAATTTCTTTTCCGTTAGATAAAGTGTAAGTTTTATCTGAATTAGCTATGGCAGGTAATGACAGAACTTCCCAACCATTTTGTTTGAGTAAATGTGCTGTTAAATCATCAATGTGTAAACGTTGCATTACAAGAATAATTACACCATCGTTTTTGTTATCAAGTCTGGAAGATAATGTATTATCGTACCAATCGTTTACGCTTTCACGTATTGTTTGAGAAAGTGCTTCGTCAGCTTTAATCGGATCATCAATTATTATGTATGTACCTCCAAAGCCAGTTAATGTACCGCCTACAGATGTTGCATAACAGTAGCCGTTTTTAGTTGTTTCAAGCAGGTTTTCTGTTTGTTTATTAGGATTTAATCTTGTTGCAAAAGTTCCTTTATAAAAATCTGAGTTCATCAGCTTTTTTCTGTCTCTTGAAAATTTATTTGCCAATTCTTGAGAATAACTTACGCACAGAATTCTTTCATTTGGATTTCGCCCAAGTAACCATGCTGGCAACGCTATTGAGGCAAGAAGTGATTTCATTTTTCTTGGAGGGATATTGATTATCAATCTCTTTATTTTTCCTTCTGCACACTGTTGTAATTTATCTGTCATAATTTCTAAATACGCTGCCGGAATAAATGTTTGCGAGTTATCAACTTCGTAAAATGATTTTTGCACGAATGTATAAAAATCAGATCTCATTGCAGCTTGTAAAATTCTTTTATCATCCATTATTTTGCATTCCTTTCAATGAAATCTTTAAGAATTTGTGCATCTTCTATTGATAAATTGGCTTCAATGTCTTTTGGTTTTATCGGTAAAGAACTCATAATACTTGTTACAAGTTTTATTGATGCAGCATTCCCGTTAAGGGCATTTGTTATAAGCCTTTTAATCAAAGCTCGCTGTTTAGTCATCGTCTTAATATTGCCACCCTCTTTTAAGGTTATAACTTCTTCCAACTCATCTTGAAAGTCTGATTTAAAATCTTGAATTAGTTTAGGTCTACCTTTGGGGTTTCCGCTAACTCCTGGTTTGAATTGATATTCCTTTGGAGGTTTTTTATATCCGACTTCATAATCTTTATTAGTATCTGTCATTATTTATTCTCCTATATTACCTATAAATTCGGCTTTTTTACCTGTGAGTGTCTCAAATCTATGGATTATAATGTCGCAGTAATGCGGGTCTATTTCGATCAATCGAGCACTGCGTTGAATTTTTTCGGCGGCAATAAGGGTTGATCCGGAACCGGCAAAATTATCAAGAACTATGTCGTTAGGCTTGGAACAATCTATAAGTGCATCCATTATTAATGCACAAGGCTTTGGTGTAGGGTGCCATTTAAGCAGTTCTGCAGCTTGAGGATTTGAAACATGCATTCCTTGATAAGTCCAAATATTTGTTCGATAACGTCCATACGTTCCTAACTGAATATTATTTACATGAGGGGCTGTGCCATTTTTGTAAACAAATATCATTTCATATTGTGACCTGTAAAGACTACCAAGCCCCGCAGTTATTTTGTCCCAGATACATACGTTTTTGAGTTCATCAAAAACTGAATTGCCGGCGGTTATAATTTCTTCAATATGTTTCCAGTCCATACACCCGAAATGAATTGAGCCGTCTGTTGAAAATTCTTTTATTAATGTCATAGCTGTTTTTAAAAAAGCTGTGAATTCAGCTTTAGTCATTTCGCCGGATGCTTGATGAAATTCTTTATGATGCTTTTTCGTTGTGACGTTTCCTTGTATTTTAACGTTATAAGGGAAATCCACAAATGAAATATTGGCTTTTTCATCATTTAAGAGAAATTCATAAAATTTACGTTCTGTAGAATCCCCATTTACGAGGATGTGTCTGCCTAACTTCCACTTATCACCAAATTTGGAACGGGCTTCAACCACTGAATCCGCAGGTAGTTCATCTTCTGAATTATTTTCAATTACAGCATCATTTATTATAAGGTCTATTTCTGCAATATCAAATCCGGTTAAAGTTGTGTCATAACCGATATCTGTCAAGTATTGAAGTTCAATTTTTAAAATTTCCTTATCCCAACCTGCCATTTCTGCGATTTTGTTTTCAGCAATTATAAATGCTCTAATATCGTCTTTTGAAAGATGTTCGATTTGGATAACCTGAATTTCTTCATATCCGAGTTCTTTTGCAACTTCATACCTTAAATTCCCCGCAATAATATTTTTATTCTGGTCAACCATTGGCGGATTAAGAATCTTGAAATGCTGTACCGCAGAGCATAATACATGTTTATTTCTTTCACTATGTAATCTTGCACTATTTTTATTCGGTTTTAAATCTTTAATTTTAACTGTAACCAGCTTATTAGTTATTATCATTGCGTTTCCCCTTATTTAAACCTTAGAAAACTACTTCACGAGTGCATTATAAACTATTTAAATGCTCATTTCAACCTCTATGAATGTAATTTAGATATATAAAACTCCGAAACCAGTTGTCCTAAGCAGTATTGAGAACTTAATATAATTTACATTTTTTGTTTTATTATTCCACCGCAATTGACATAGCTTCTTGTTAATATAAATAATAAGGAGGTCAAAATGCTTGAGAACACAGTTATAATCGGAGTTGGCAGGGGCGGTTGCAATGCTTTATCTAAAGTTAAACTCAAAATCGAAAAACTTTTCGTTGATACGGATAAGAATGTTGTTGAAAAGTATTCCGGTTTTTGTATCGGTCTAAAAACCTGTAACGGATTATCCACAGGCGGCGATGTTGTTAAGGGGGAATTATCTCTTAGGGAAAACAAATTACAGATTTTGGACAGAATAGGAAAGCTTTCAAATTGGATTATTATTGCTCCTCTTGGCGGCGGAACATCTTGCGGGGCATCAAAACAGCTTGTTGATTTGGCTCTGGATAACAACAAGTACGTAAAAGTTCTGGCAAGCCTGCCGTTTGAGTGGGAAGGAAACCGTCGCAAACACCATGCAGTTGAAACGATTTCGTATATCGAAAATTTGTGCGAAGTCATCACTGTTGAATTTGATTCTAAAAAATACCCGGTTCAAATCAGTATGACTGATATTTTTAATCTTTTGGATGAAAAATATATGGAAGTTATTGAAAAGATTTGTGTTTGACGGCTTGAAAAGTCTTAAACAAAGAGCAATGCTGTTAAAAGAGGTAACTTAATGAAAAGAAACAGAACACAAGTCGAAAAAGAATGGAAAAGGATTTTTGCCACAGATTTGCCCAAACATATTCACAAGGCTTATGCTGAAAAATATATAAAATGGCAAAAAGAAAATAACTGTCTTGAAAAATCCCTACAAAAACAAATCGACAAACTTGTAGAGAATTATGAAAAAGGAATCTCCACATTTACCCCCTCTACCCCATTTGAAGTAAAGACCGGAACGAAACTTATTCGGGAATTCAAAGGAATCAAATATGAAGTTACAAAACTCGACAGTGGTTATGAATTCTCTGGCAAAATATATAAAAGTCTTTCTTCAATTGCAAATGAAATTACAGGAACCCGTTGGAATGGAAAGAAATTTTTTGGATTGGTGAAATGAAAAAATTAAGAAATAAATTTATATCAGCAACAGATTTTAGTCGAGGGAAATCCTTTGTCAAAACTTTTGACTGTAATGAAACTTTTTGTATAAATAAAAATGGTGAAGTCCTTTTTAAAACAGAATATTATCCGTTTGGAAGTTTTAACGAAGCCGATCAAGTAATTATTTACAACAACGAATCACTCTGCGGAGTTATGGATAATCGTGGCAAAATCGTTATTCCGTGCGAGTATGATTATATTTATCAGCGACCAGACGGTTACACTTTAGAAAAAGGTAATACTTGCAAAAAAGTTCACTTTAACGGCAAAACAATTTTTCAACAAAAGACAGAAAGTAAAATCTTACCATTTACCCAATATGGACGAACTATCTCTGTGCATGACAGTATTTATATTCATCAGGAAAAAGATGGCAAATGGGGAATTATTTCAGTTACAGCTGAATCTATAACAACCATAATTCCTTTTGAATACGATTATTGTGATAATTTTTTTGAATATGAACTTGCGTAGGTACGAAAAAGCGGCAAATGCGGATTCGTAAACCCTAAAAATGAGATAATTATTCCGCTTGAATATGATCGGGTCGGCTTGTTTGGCTTTTGTGCCGGAATTTGCCTGGTTGAAAAGGATGGAAAATGCGGGTTTATAGATAAAGATAATAATTTTGTTATTCCGTTGAAATACGGCTCCTCAAGCGGCGAATTCTTTGAGGGAATTGCTTGTGTTGAGGTAAACAAAAAATCCGAAACTTATTACAAATATATTTTTACAAATGATAAAGATTCGTTCTAATGATAACATTTGTGTCTTTGGACTTGATTAATACTGCACAAAGAGCGATGAATGGAGTATGACAAAAGTTTTAAAATGTGCCATATATACAAGAAAATCATCTGAAGAAGGTCTTGAACAGGATTTCAATTCTCTTGATGCACAGCGTGAGGCTTGCGAAGCATATATTAAATCGCAAAAACACGAGGGATGGGAGTTAGTCGACAAACAATATAATGACGGAGGATTCTCGGGTGGAACAATGAATCGCCCTGCGTTTCAGGAACTTTTGGAAGATGTTGAAAAAGGCGAGATTGATGTCGTTGTTGTTTATAAAGTTGACAGGTTGACACGCTCGTTGATGGATTTTGCAAAAATCGTTGACGTCTTTGATAAACACGAAACTTCATTTGTATCAATAACTCAGCAATTTAATACAACAACGTCAATGGGCAGATTAACATTAAATATTTTGTTATCCTTTGCTCAATTTGAACGTGAAGTGACAGGTGAAAGAATTCGGGATAAATTTGCGGCATCAAAGAAAAAAGGGATGTGGATAAACGGAAAGCCACCAATGGGTTATATTAAAGTAGACGGTAAACTGGAAATAGAACCAAGTGAAGCCAAAACTGTTAAACTCATTTTTAGTAAATATCTTGAAATTGGAACTGTTCCGGACTTAATAAAATACCTTCAGGGAAATAAAATTTATACCCGCAGCGGCAAAAACTTTTATAAGGGGCATTTGTACAAAATTCTTTCAAATAAAACTTATATCGGGAAAATTGTGCATAAAAACAGTGTTTATGGTGGTTTGCATGAACCAATAATAGATTTTGAAATTTTTGAAAAAACACAACGACTTTTAGCTCAAAATGCGTTAATCCGCAAAAATTCTACAAATGCCGCAAGTGGTTCGTTATTAAAAGGAAAACTTTTTGACGATAAAGATAATTATATGTCGCCTACTCATAGTAATAAGCGAGGTAAGCGTTACCGTTATTATGTAAGCCAAGCACAAATTCAAAACCGCTTACAAGATATCGGTTCTGTTTCCAAAATATCTGCTGGTGAAATCGAAAACTTTGTTACAGAAAAAGTTAAAGAATTTGTATTTAATAAAAAACTTCTGCAAAAATTGTTTGCAAATTATTCCGTAAGTCAGCAAAAAATAATTTTTGAACAAATAGAGTCAAAACAAATCAATGCAGATTTTATAAGACACATGCTTATTAAAGCAAAAATTTCAAGCCAATCAGTTTTGATAACGGTTTCAAAAACACTTACAAAAGAAGCAGTAGAATATATGATTTTCGGGACTCATCTACCGGTTGAACAAAAATATGACAAAAATTCTTTAGTAGAATTGGATTATAAAATCCGAATAAGTTCCACAACAAAAAACGGAAGCAAGTTGATTATTGGCGATGTTAAACAAAAAACGGTTAATAAAATTCTTCTTGATGCTATAGTGAAAAGTTTTTATTACCACAAACTCATGTTTGAGAATAAATTAACCTCAGAACAAAAAGCCAATACTCATATTTACAGGTTGATGAAACTGAGGTTTTTGCCTAAAGGCATTATTAAAGCGATTTTGACAGGTTCACACGAGCCAGACTGGACAATTGATAAATTGTATACATTTTTATAAAGGAAATTATGGCAACACTGGAAGAATTAATAGAAACTTTAAAAGAAATATTGACTCTTGATAAGGAAAACTATAATGCAAATGTTTATATCGGTGGGAAATATTTATTTATCCGCAAATTAGATCAAGATGATGCATATTTTATAGAACTTTAAAATATAACACCAAAATTGACGTACTTTAAATTTAAAATATAAAAAAACATATTAAAAAGAAAGTATAAAAATGAAAAATTTCAAAGAAATAAAAACTATAAAAGATGAATATGTAAAGGCAGGTTTATGTCAGTGTGTTGAACCGTTTGAAACAGTGGAAGATGCGGAAAGTTTCTTCTTAACTCCGCTTAACCAAGAAGAAACAGGACTCCCGATGTGTGTACATTTGAGGTGCATTGAAAATAAAGAGGAGCCTCCATTCTTACGTTTTCAAAATGACCGAAACACAAAATATAACAGCAACTGGGTGAAAATGTACATTGACGGCATACTCGACAATTACGAAAACAAAAAGATTGTCTTTACCGATGCCGAAATGCAAGCTCTCAAAGACTGGATAATCTTGAATAAAGAAATTATTATTAAGCATTATTATCAGGAATATGATTCCGCCGATGTTTGTCGAGAAATAAAAAAGTTATAAGGAGTAAAAAGATGTCAGAAGAAAACCGAGAATTAACAAAAGAAGAATTGGAAGATATTGAATGGGAAAAAGCAGGCTTTACCCGAGCAGAAATCGAAGAAATGGATAGACGTGCAGCGAATATTGAAAATGCTATTCCCTGGAAAGAATTTGTTAATGAATTATTTTCACAAGATGAAATACTGGAAATGGACAAACGTGCTAAAGATATAGGAAAAGTCCCATCTTTTACAACAGATGAGATATTAAAAGAATTAGGTTATAAAAATGAATATTTTAAGGATTAAGGATATAAATAAATATTTCTGTTTCACGATAAACTCTTGCATAATTTGGATTTTAAAGCGATTAATGCTATCACCGAACTTGACGTATATATAGTTTAGAATAAAACAGAAAGGATAAATTTATGCAAAATAAAAATTTAAAAATTAAAGTTTTCGGTATTGGCAACGGCGGACAAAATAGTGTTGATTATTTATATTTGAATAATAAAAGTAAAAACATTGATTTTGTTGTAATCAATTCAGATGAAGCAATTTTAAAACAAGCGAAAACACGCAATAAGTATATTTTAAGCTGTGAATATTATAGTGACAAAGGTGAGTCATTAGGATGCGGTGGTGATCCTGAAGTCGGAAAAGAATATGCACTTAATCATATAAATATAATTCGAGAAATAGCAGGCAAACCGGATGTTATATTTTTAATTGCGGGTTTTGGCGGCGGCTGCGGAACCGGTGCAACTCCTGTGATTGCCGAAATGCTTAAAGAACAGGGAATAAAAACAATCGCTATAGTTACCAAACCTTTTGCATTTGAAAGTCCAAGTCGACTTGAAATAGTTACTTCCGAAACCAAAATAAGTATAACTCCCAAATTCCCTGATCGAATGGAACGAGCTACTGAAGGGATTAAAAAGTTACAACCATACGTTGAAAAATACATTGTTGTTGATAATCAAAGTCTAGTTGAAATTTTTCAACCAGGAACAACCCTTGCCGAAAGTTGGAATTATGTAGACAGAAAAGTTGCCGAAGAATTTTACAGAGCAATTAATAATCTTTAAATTTACGAAAATGTTTCTCTATCGACACAAACACTTGAACATCCTTTGTTTCAGAGTGATGTATGTTTTGAAGAAAGGAAGTGTTTATAACAGAAAAAAGTTATTTGTTATTCGGCACAAAGATTTTTAACCATACAACAAAGGAAATCGGACTTTTGATTTACACAAGGGTAAATAAATTTTCGGATGGAAATGTAGATTACGCAACTTGTGTAGATGTTAAAGGTAAACGTTACAATACTCCTCTCGAAAATATAAAGCTAATCGATGAGGATGATGAAACTTAAAAATAAATAAAGCCCAATCTGCACTGTCAAAATTTCAAAAAGAGAATTTGGGAGAAATTTTGATAAGAATCGGCAGAAATTTAGGCTTAAAAATTCTCTATAAAAAATCACATGCAAAAAACCGCCCACTGTGGGCGGTTTTTCAATTTTGTATCTGCACTGATTCTCAGTTTGCGGACTAAAAAACGGAGTAATAGGGATTTGAACCCTAGATGCAGGTTGCCCCACATAACACCTTAGCAGGGTGCCGCCTTCAGCCACTCGGCCATTACTCCATTTCTATTTAATTTTCACAACGCAATGTTGTGACATGTGCGTATTTTTATATTACCATAAATATTTTTTTTCGTAAATATTTTATTTTTGATTACTCTTGACCGTTATTTTGTATTAAGATAAAATATTGATAAATGATTAAGAAAGGCTTTTTAAGATGATTGAAATGAAAGTTATGGGAATTGCTCTTGATACAAGAACAGGTTCTCCTATTGTGGTTTTACATGATAAAGAAAATAGAAAAGCATTACCGATATGGATTGGGTCAGCTGAAGCTAGTGCAATTATTAGAAAAATCGAAAATCTAAATGTTGCTCGTCCTATGACCCATGATTTGATTATTAATATTATTGAAAAAACTGGTTATCATCTAGACAAAGTTGAAATTAATGATGTTGAAAAAGATACTTATTTCGCAACGTTATTTTTATCAAATGAAAATGGTGATACTTTAGAAATAGATTCAAGACCTTCTGATGCTATTGCTGTTGCAATTCGAGTTGATGCGCCGATTTTTGTTACTGCAAATGTTATTTCGAACGGTTCGGTATCTACTGATTCTGCTAAAGATGAGGAAGAAGCTCAAGAATTTAAAAAGTTTGTTCAAAGTATCAAACCTTCAGATTTCGCAAAACTTATGAAAGACAATGATCACCATGAAAGTGATCAGTAAAATTTGTAAATTTTGTAACAATTTGCTAAAAAACTGAAAAATTTTTTATTTTTGAGTTTTATAATATTTGAGGTCTAATATGAACGGAATTGAAGCAATACAACCAATTAATATGTTCAGAGTAAATCCGGTTAATCTATTTGAGAATAACCGTCAAAATAAAAGCGTAAATGCCTTTAATAGCGGCTTGTTTGCTCAACAGACAAATAGTGCTTATAATTTGAATCATCCAAGAGTTATTGGTAGTGAAACTCAAGCTAGACATTTAGATTTATTAGCTTAATATTTCTTTATAATTAGGCAATTGTTACATCATAATTTTTTTTATATAAATAAGGGAAATTATGGGGTAAAATTCTATGTCTATACAAAAATTATTCGGAATAAGTGGAATAAAAGGCGTTTCAAATCCTTATCAGAGTCCAAAGGTAGAAAGCAATTTTGTTAAAAACACTTTCAATTTTGGGGATGCAAACCCTAATCGTCCTTATGGTATTGTTGCTCCGAATGCATTAAATGAGCCAACAAAAGGGACTAGATTGTACTGCTTAGGATAATAAAAAATTGTTTTTTGTATTTGTGCTATATATCAGTTTTGTTGCACTAAATTGAGGAGTGAACGAATATATTTTTGTTGTCTCTTTTTTCTTAAAGCTGCACAATCCTATAGCTTTTTCATCGTCTTTAAATAAATTTTTTAAAAATTCCATAAAAATACACATCCTTCTTTTTTATTGTATAATGTATTTAATGAAGTTATACATAAAGTCAATATAAGGAGAATTATTATGGCTCAAAAAATTACTAAAGATATGAATATTATGGATATTGTTCAAATTTGTCCAGAAAGTGTTGCAGTTTTTCAAAAATACGGATTAGGTTGCATTGGTTGTGCAGCTGCTCATTTCGAAAATTTAGAAGCAGGAGCTAAAGTTCATGGCTTTGATCCTGATGCAATGGTAGATGATATTAATGCTTTAATTGAAGATTAATAAGTATTTATTAAGAAATAAAAAAGTCCCAGTATAAAATTTACCGGGACTTTTTTTGTTTTTTCTTTTTGTTATTTATTTAAGAAACCTGCCATTGATAATTTTTTAGTTGCAGGAATTGTTGATGAATCATTTGTTACAGAATTAGTTTGCTTTGATGTATTTATGGTTTGAGTTGCTGTGGCTTCAGGTTTTGTTTGAGTTTGTGTGTTAGCTGTAGCAGCTGCTTTTTGTTCTTTTTCTTTTGCGATAGCTTTTTTAGTCATGTTTTCACAGTATCTAGCAAGCCACATCATAAATGCTGGTACAAGTACTATAGTAGATGCAAATCCAAATGCACTATTCATTGTTTTTGCTCTGTTAACAAACTTATTATCCTTAGAAGAGAATACTGTGTGTATTTTTTCAAGAGCATCAGTGCCTTTTGCTTGTTCAAATGCTTTATGAATTTCTTCCATTGTTGCATCTTTAATAGATTTGCCATTGAAGTTTTTCATTATTTCTTCAGCATTTTCTTTTACTGTTTTATCGACATTTAGTAATACTTTTTTAACGTTTCCGCCATTTTCTTCCAAGAAGTTAAAGAATCCGTTAATTCCATTTTTATATTCTTGGATATTGCTGTATTTAGAAACAATTTGTTCACTTGTTAATACATTAACACCAGAACCTGCTGTGAAATAATTTTTCAATTTATTAAAGAAGTTTTTGTTATGATTTTCAGGTTTGATATTTAATGCAAAGCCTGATGCATTTGCAAATACGTCAGAGAATCCTCTGGATAGTGCTTTCGCACCAAATAAGATTGCAGTAAAGCTTGATATATCACGAACTAAAATTTCTTTACGTTCTTTATCACTTTTTGCATTTATGTATCTTGGTGGTAAGCAAAATCCGAATAATAGTGTAAGCATTGCAGGTACAGACATTGATGCACCGTTGAATTCAAAAATTTTCAATACTTTACTAATACCACCGTCTTTCATTGCTGTTTTGCCTGCCATTGATGCAATTCCGCCAGTGAAAGCTACATTTTTATCTTTTGTTTGGTCTTTAGTTGCTGCTTTTTTATCTTCTTTTACTTTATCTTCCTGTTTAGTTGCTGTATTATTTTCAGCTCCTTCATCTACAAGACCTTTTAATCCCGGATCATGTTTTAGACCTAAGTTGTATAACTTAGGAATTAAAGTATAGAATCCAACTACAGCAGCCCACATTCCTAAGTTTGCAAGAACTCTTGTGCCTGCTCTATGGGTATTGAAGTTTTTAATATATTCATCAATATTACCGTTTGCATGTTTTTCTAAATGTTTATTAACTTTTTCTAAAGCATCCCCTGAATAGTCTGTTAAACTTTGAACTAATTGTCTGATATTTGTGCCAAGAGGTTTTTCTTTGCCTGAAACTTTCAGAGATACAGCTAATTCGTTACCAGATGGTGCAGAATATTGTTTTCTTATTTTCATATATTCATCAACAATTCCTGCTTGTATTTTTTTTGCAGTTTTCTTATCTTTATTTGCTCGTTTTGTTTCTGATTCAACCAGTTGTTCTGCAAATTTTTTAGCTGTTTCTTTTAATTGATTTTCTTTGAATGTTTCATCTGTAGAATTTTCTAGTGCATTTTCTAATATTTGTGTGTAGTAACCTTTTTTAAATTCTGCAGAATTTTTTAATTGTTCAGGATGTTTTGCTGCGTAATCTGCAAAATTTTGTCCTAAAGCTTCAATATGGCTTACGTGAACATTATTAGCAGTTCCGGATGTTTTTTTGATAATTCCCATAATAGCCATAGGTATTAAGAATGCGCTGGGACCGCTTAAGATTTCACGAATTCCTTCTCTTCTGGCAAATTCCCAGTTTAAAGGTCCTATTTTTTTACCGTTTTCATCTTTTTCTCTGTTACGGTTTAAGCCTTCATAAATTCTTGGAGCAACCATTCCTATACCGTCTTGCGCGATAAATGAAGCTGCAAAACCACCCTTTTCAATGCCATCCATTAAAGCGACAACAGGGTTAAAACTGCCTGTGAAAGCTGTTTGTTGATGTTTTTGTTGATTTTGTTCTTTAAGATTATTGTGTTTTGCAACATTAATTGTTGAATTGATTGCTTTTATTGTCATATCCCTACTTTAAATTTTCATAACTACACATGTATTTAAAAACTAGTCTTTTACACTTATTGCTTTTTTGCTAGTGATTTTTACAAAAAATTAACAAAAGGTTATAAATGTATTAAGTGTAATTATTATACTTAATATAATAAAAACTTGCAAGTTTTTTACTACAATTATAATAATTATTTTACAAATTTGTAATAAACTTTAATAATAGATAAAAAATCACCCAATTAGGTATTAAAATTGACACTTTTTTTTATTTTGTATAAACTC
>ULVF01023676.1_pt1 | contig 16779 bp, 16 predicted proteins | sample 1959201 | NCBI WGS metagenome assembly ULVF01 (sample SAMEA4835779, study PRJEB28245) | human gut metagenome | biome: gut microbiome; material: fecal sample | place: Denmark | collected 2008 | reverse complement strand
CTATTCCACACCATAAGTTTTGAATAATTTATCAATAGTATCTTTTTTAAAAGATTCTTTTCTTGCTTGATCGGCATATCTAGTTTCAAATTTCAAAAAATTATTTTCTAATAATTCAATAACTTCTGCAGATTGTTCATATTCATTCATAGAGTCAAGTTTTGAATACTCTGCTTTAGCTGCTTCTTTACTAGGGAAATCAAACTCCAAAAAATAATTAATAGATTTATCTAAATCCAAATTTTTAGCATATAAAGTCAAAACTTTATCTCCAGATTGTTTTACTGTAAAAGGAGCTTTATAACAATTCGTATAATCTTTTGCTTGAATATAAGTTCCATACTCATCAATTATAATATCAAAATGCTTATGATTAGCAGCTTTTTTACCAACTTCACCTATACTATTTATCTCTGACATTCGAGCATCTTTAAGAAATCTTTTAGCTTGAGGTTTAATTTTTAGAGCCATTCCAAAATATTGATTTCCTGAAGAATTTAAATTGTTAGATATTTTCATTTCATAACCTTTCCGTATTTTTAAGACCTTATTAAAAATAATCAAAAATAAAAATTCTTGCTAAATAAAATTTTTTATCTTTACATTTTTTTACAACCTATTCTTTAAATGCAAATCGTTTTTTATTAGTTAAATTTGTATTGTCCAAATTTGCAGTTTCAATAAATTTTTTAGCTTCATTAACGGGAATAGCAAATCCAATCCCAATATTTGAAATATTATTATCCGGATTATAAATAGATTGAGAAATTCCAATCACCTCACCTTGAGAATTTAGCAAAGGTCCCCCAGAACACCCTGGGTTAATTGCAGCATCAGTCTGAATTCTACCTTTAGCGTAATCAATTCTTGAAACAATACCAGATGTTAGAGTTCCTGAAAAGCCAAAGGGATTACCTATTGCTAAAACCTTTTGACCAACTTTAATATCTTCAGAATCTCCAAAAGCGATTGTCCTCAAAGATTTTTTAGGTTCAATTTTTAAAAGAGCTAAATCTTTATTTTTACCCATTTTAGCTAAAACAGAAGCTTTATAGACTTTACCGTCATATGTTGTAACTTCAATATCTTTAGCACCATCTATCACATGAGAGCCGGTTAGAATCACTCCATCTGCCCTGATTACACATCCTGTTCCTGCGGAAAATCCATCATCTAAATTTGCATCAATTGATACAATTGCAGGATTTATTTTTTCATATACACTTATATTTATAAGTTCATCAGGCGCATAATTTTGAGCTCTTACAGGTAAAATTGTTAATAGAATAAAAGTAAAATATAGAAATATTTTTTTTAGCATATTAATCCCCTTTGTATTAATTATTATTCTTGTATACTAAAATAATTCATTAGACATTAGAAAATTTGAGAGTTTAATTCTTCTTTTTATTAGAATCATAATCTCTAATACTAAAAAATTTATTGTTAATTACATTTATTAACATGTAATGGATTTTTAACATTTTTTACATAAAATATTATTGTGAAAGGATTATTATGGAATTAATTTTAGATATTTTATATTTGTATGTAGCAATATATTCATTGTACTTTTTAGCGCTAGCTATCAGAAATCTTAATGATAGACCTTTTAAAATAGAAAAAAGATATTCTCAATATGAAGAAAAAGATAATCTTGCTGTTGTAATCTACGCAAGAAACAATAAAATCACATTGGAAAATCTTATAAAAGAATTAAAAATGCAAGATTACCCAATAAATAATTTTAGAGTATTTGTTATTCTAGATAACTGTTCTGACGGATCGGACCAACTATTTATCAATGACAGTTTTATTAACTTAATAAACATTACAGGAGTTGGAACAGTTGGGAAAGATCAAGCTGTTTCAATGCTAATCGAAAGACTATCTAAAGATCAGACAATTGATTCATATGTATTTATTGATGCTGACAGAAGTATTCCTTCAAACTTTTTAACTACTGTTAATTCCGCATTAATAAATAATAGCGCCCTTAGCGGTGAAACATTAATCATCACAGATAATTTAGGACCTGTTGACAAAATTAAAGCAGCTTATCAAAAATATCATATGAATTTTATGAGAAAAGCCCGTTCTTTATTTGGACTTGCGGCCAGTGCAGATTCAGGTGTTTTCATTATTAAAAAAGATATTGTTGATGAAATTGGTTCAATTGATTTTAAAGATATCAATACAGAATTAAAATACAGTATGTTATTATCTAAAATTAAATGTCCTTGTACATATAATCCTAACATTCAAACTTATGTTGATACTGCAAATTATGAATTCAGAAAACCTCGACTATCTGCAAGATTAGACTTATTCAAAAATTGTTTTACACAAATTTGGTCAAACAACTTTGTATTTGCAGAACATACTTTTTCACTGCTAAATCCTAATATCTGGATGATATTAATTATATATGCGGTAATAATGAAACACGCATACAGATATTACTTCTTTGTTGATTTTAAAATAGTTCTGTTCTCTTTCCTAATTCTAGTAGCCGGATTCGGAATAAGTTTAATAAATTCGAAATTAAGATTTAGAGAAATTGTTCTTTTATGTCTATACCCAATATATTCACTATGCCATATAATCAAAAACCTACCTCCGATAAGAGTTATCAGAGCAAAAATCACACAAAGAGAAGACTTACCAGAAGGAACAGAAAAACTTGCAATAGATGCATTTGTAATGAATAATGCAGGTCGAGAATTACCTTGTAAGATTGAATTCATATCAGAATCTGGACTTGCAAAAATCAAATTCATGTATAAAAATAAAAAATTTGTAACCGGCAGACACCTAAGAATGATTGATGCCCTTCAAGAAATAAGACAAAAACTATATGATTACGGTTTTGTTCTAAAAATATGCAGCTGCTGCAAATACTTTACATCAAATGTAGACGGCTCTACAAATATGTTAAAAGGCTTCTGTAACAGTGACTATCCTAGCCCATCAATTAACGGGCAAAAACCAACTTTAATTTGGAATTCCTGCACTGATTTTGAACCTGCAAAAGTTACAAATTTGTTAGAAGAAATGGCTAACGAACAAGAGATTGAGGGACAATCTCGTTAAGCATATAGAATGACCCGCATACTATTTTTAAATAATCTTGCGGTAATTCATCCAATGATTTAAAAATTTTAGAAGGAAATTCACAAGACTCCTGCAATTCTTTTACAGAACAGGAGTTTTGATGTTTAAAATGATAAAAATAAATCTCATCACCTTTCGAAAATAAAATTTCCATCATTTTTTTGTAATCTTTATTTCTCAAACACCCAAATACAAAACAACGTTTTGAATTTGGGAAATACAAATCCAAACTTTCACGAAGAGCCATAGCACCGTTTGGATTATGAGAACCATCAATTATCAAATCTTCTCTGCATATTTGAAATCTGCAAGGATGTTTAACTTTTCTTATTCCTTCTTGTATAGTTTCTTCCGTAATATTAGGGAATATCTGTCTTACAGCAGCTAATGCCAAAGATAAATTTTCCTGCTGACAAGTCCCTTTTAATGCTAAATTTGTAGGATCTTCAAAAGGAGGTACCATTACAAATAGAGAATTACATTCATCAGCCTTGTCTTTTATTTCTTCATACCCTTCACATGTAAATACTGGGCAATTAGGCTTTATGATACCAGCTTTTTCAAAAGCTATTTTAGATTTTGTATCTCCTAATCTTTCAGTATGATCCAAGTCAATATGAGTAATTATTGCACAAAGATTTGATTTAATAACATTTGTAGCATCAAATCTTCCCCCTAAGCCTGTTTCTAAAACAACTACTTCAACTTTATTGTCTGAGAAATATTTAAACATCACAGCTGTTAATATTTCAAATTCTGTTAAATGAATATCATTTTTATCTGCAATTTGTACAATATCAAATACATATTTTGCAAAATCTTCTTTTGAAATATCCTCACCATTAATTTTAATTCTTTCAGTATAATCATATATATGAGGACTTGTATACAAACCTGTTTTAATTCCTGCACAATCTAAAATTGATTCAATTATCGCACAAACAGATCCTTTTCCGTTAGTTCCTGCAACATGTATACATTTAAGATTATCTTGAGGATTTCCTAATAAATTCAATATCGCAGAAATTCTATCAAGTCCTAAATTAATATAGAATTTTCCTTGAGATGTTAATAAATCTATTGCTTTTTTATAACTATTTTCCATTTGCAATATCTCTTAATTGTTCAACAATTTTTTCAGTACCGTCTAATTTGGCTAAAGAATAAGAATTCTTTTGTAATTGTTCTAATTTTTGTCTATCATTTACCAAAGATAAAACAGCATCTTTTAAAGTATTTTCATTAATTTCATTATCTTCAATATACAACCCTGCATTTTTTTCAACCATAAACTTTGCATTCTTTCGTTGATGATCAGCAGCAGCATAAGGATACGGGACAAAAATCGGAGCAATTGCAGATGCACATATTTCAGAAATACTCAAAGATCCGGAACGAGACACCGCAATATCAGATGCTTTTAAAACTGATACCATATCTTCAAAATAAGGTCTGATAATAATATTAGAGTCTGCTTCATATTCAGGATAAATTCGAATAAGTTGTTCTAAGACTCTATCATAATTTTTCTTACCTGTCTGAAAAATTATCTGCAAATCATAATCTTTTGAAAAAGATTTAAGAGCTTCGACAGCAGCATTATTTATAGATCTAGCCCCCTGCGAACCACCCATTATGCAAAGAGTCAATTTATTTTGAAGTTCTAAAGACTTTCTGGCATCTTCCTTTGTTAAATTTTTAAATGCGGAACGAATAGGATTTCCGTTTACTTTACAATTAGGATTATTTATTGATTTACAAGCACACTCAAAAGCTACAGATACACATCTTGCATCTTTTGATAACTTTCTTGTAACTAGCCCGGGTTGGGCATCACAATCATGCATCATATAAGGAACTTTTAAGATTTGACAAGCCATCAAAGCAGGAGCTGATACATATCCGCCTGTTCCAAAAACAGCATCAGGCTTATATTTTTTAATATAATAACAACATTTCATAACTGCAATCCCAAGCTGAATAATCCATTTTAAAAGTTCAAAACAGATTTTTCTCGGCATCCCATGAATGTTTATACCTAAAAATTTATAACCTTTTTGTGCTACTATGTCAAATTCTAAATTTTTAGGATTACCTATGTAATATATTTCATCGTCTTTCAAAGTTTCAGCAACTGCAATTGCAGGATAAATATGCCCGCCTGTTCCGCCACCTGTTATAAAAAATGTACTCATTAAAATCTATTCCTTATCTTTTTAATTCTTTTTTTAGATATATTTAAAAGTATTCCTACCATAATCAAAGAAACGATTAAAGAAGAACCGCCATAACTAATAAATGGCAACGGAACACCTGTTGTCGGTAAGAATGAACTTGCAACACTCATATTCATAAAAGCTTGGAAAGTAATAGAAAAAGTAATCCCGACTGCCAACAATTTTCCATACATATCAGGACATCTTGCAGCAATCACAAATCCTCTTTGCATAAAAGTAAAGAAAAGCCCGATTACCAATATACATCCTACGAGTCCTAATTCTTCAGCTATAATTGCAAAAATAAAGTCTGTATGACATTCTGGCAAATAAGAAAGCTTTTGGATTGACCCACCATATCCTACACCACTAAAACCTCCAGAAGCAAAAGCGATAAGAGATTGAATAATATTATATCCGGCTCCTAATGGATCCGATTCAGGATGTCTCCAAGTTTTTATACGTTGTAACTGGTATGGCTTAATAATAGTTGTAAGCCCGATTACCAATGTAACAAACATAGTCCCTACACAACTTAAAAAGAGCTTCATAGAACCGCCAGCAGCCATATACATAACAACTGTTGTCATTCCAAGTAATATTACCATTGACAAATTAGGCTGAATAAATATTAAACCTGCCATAACTATTATTGGAATAAATGCCCATACCCACTTATTTTGATCAAATAAATTAGCATCCTTCCTAAAAGCACTAGCTAATAATAAAACAACTGCGGGTTTAGCAAACTCTGAAGGCTGTAATTGAAAACCTGCGATGTTAATCCAACGTTTAGCACCGTTTACAACAACACCCAATGGGGTAAAGTCTACCAAAACTAAAGCTAACAAAATTGAAGACATTACAATAACGTTCCAATCAGAAAGTTTTTTATAATCATAATTCATAAAAAACTTTAAACCGAAAAAACCTACTACAAAACAAATCAATTGTTTTATCAAAAATTGAGCAGGATTACCTCCCTCATCTAAACATTTAGGAGCTGTAGCTGAAAAAATAGCTAAAAAACCTATTATGACAAGGAAAGCTACGACAATTAAAAGAGTCTTGTCAGGAGATGAAATTATAATACTTTGAATAGGCTGATCGCCTCTGTTATCATGAGGTTCTCTTCTAATTGATCTTTGATAAGACATATTCTTTGAATACCTTTCCTCTTTCCTCATAGCCGCTAAACATATCGAAACTTGCACAAGCAGGTGATAACAATACAACATCTGGATTTAACTCAATTGATTTATCTATTGCATCTTGCATTGTACTTTCTCTTATTATGCTATCAAATCCGTTAGTTCTCAAATTTTCTTCAAATCTGTCTGCTGCTTCACCTATCAAAATAACATTTTTGATATGTTTTTTTATAGCTTCACAAAATTCTTTTAAATCAGTATTTTTATCACGTCCACCTGCAATTAAAGCCACATCACAATTATTAAAAGAATTTATAGCAACTAAACTAGCTTCAGGATTTGTCGCTTTTGAATCGTTATAGAAAATTGTTTTTCCACTTTGTGCAAATTTTTCAAGTCTATGTTCTGGGACCTTAAATGACATTATTGATGATTTTATGTCATCATTTGAAATACCTTCCAATTTAGCAACAATCACTGCACACATTACATTTTGATAATTATGATTTCCAATTAAAGGACAATCTTTTAAATCAATAATTTTTTCAACTTTACCATCTCTTTTGAAAAATATTGTATCATCTTTTATAAATGAACAATTATCTCCAATTTCTCCGTCAAATAAAAATACAGTTCCGTCACATTCTTTAGAAAATTCTAAAAGCCTTTCATCTTTAGCATTTAAAACTGAAAAAGCAGGAGCTTGAGGTGATTTAAAAATCTTAGCTTTTGCTTTAAAATAATTTTCCAAACCACCATGCCAGTCAATATGATCAGGTGTAAAATTAGTAAAAACTGAAATTTGAGGCTGAAAAGCATTACTGTATTCTAATTGAAAAGAACTGCATTCACAAACCATAAAATCAACATCTTTATCCAACAAATCGCAAGGAGGTACTCCATAATTCCCGCAAGGTTCAGCTTTGTACTCACTTGATAAAATATGAGCAGTCAATGCTGTTGTTGTTGTTTTACCATTTGTACCTGTAATTGCAACAAAAGGAGTTCCTGTCTGCGTATATGCTAATTCAATTTCAGAAATAACTTTAATCTTATATTCTTTTAATTTATTCATTATCTCAGAACGAGGCGGAATTCCAGGACTTGTAACTGCAATATATGAATCTTTAATAAACTCATCACTATGTCCGCCCATTTCAATATTTATCCCAAGAGCTTTTAATTCTTTTAATTTTTCAGCATCTTCCGGTTTTTCATCTCTATATTCTGTAATATAAACATCTGCACCTTGGCTGTTTAAATACTTCGCAGCAGATATACCACTTTTTGAAAATCCTAATACCAAAACTTTTTTATCTAAAAATTTCAAATTTGGACATATTGATTTCATTATAAAATACCTCTATTAAATAAGACATAAAGAATTATTGCGCTAATTGATAAAATTGCTGAAACGAGCGCAAATACACAAACAATTTTCTTTTCACTCCATTCACATAATTCAAAATGATGATGAATAGGAGCCATTTTAAAAACTCTTTTACCTGTTGTTTTGAAACTTGTAACCTGAATAATAACTGATAAAGTTTCCATAACAAAAACACCTGCAATTAATACAAGCAAAATTTCAAATTTACCCATAACCGCAACAGTTCCTAACAAACCACCAATTGCTAATGATCCTGTATCACCCATAAACACTTGAGCTTTAGGTTTATTATATTTTAAAAATCCAGCTAAAGCACCAGCTACACAAGCAGAAATTATTGCAGCTTCAGGATATCCTGAAAATAAACAAATAAGCGCACAAGCTAAAAATGAAAAAATACCTGTAGATGCAGCCAATCCATCTAATCCATCTGTTAAATTATAAGCATTAGATGCTCCTGTAATTACAAATACCGCAAATATTGGATATAACCAACCTAAATGTAAAATATAATGTCCAATAGCAACATCTCCTGCACTTGCTTTTGACATCATCAAATACAAAGTAGGTAACATTGCAATTGCAATTTGTCTTAATAATTTTCCTCTAGGAGTAAGACCGTCATTACCTTTACCTTTAATTTTTATATAATCATCTTGAAAGCCTGCGAATGTATAAAACAATAAAGTTAACAAGATGATAAAAGCTTCGGTATTAAGTCTTTGCGCCATTGCAAGAGTAATAATAGAACCTAAAATTATTGCTAAAATTATAAAAATTCCGCCTGTAGTAGGTGTTCCCTGTTTTTTCGCGTGCGCTTCGGGGGCACAATCTTTTACATATTGACCAATCATGTGCTTTCTCAAAAAATCAATATATGGTACTCCAAAAAGCAAACATAATATTAAACCTAGTAAAAACGCAACTGCAAGCATTATCATATTTGTTATCCCTCTTTCACTACTTCTTTATTATTTTTTATCTCATTATCTGGAGATTTTTCATCACCTTTTAAATTCTCAATTATTTCTTCAAACTTCATTGAACGAGAAGCCTTTAAGAATATTGTAATACCAGCATTCAGATTATCAAGAATGTAACGAGATGTTGCAATATTATCTTCAAAATGCATTACATCAAAACCATATTTTAAAAGTTCTTTTCCGATATATTCTGCTAAATTTCCAACAGTTAAGAATTTAACGTCTTTCCCTTTAAATTTTTTACCAATAAATTCTCCAACTTCGCGATGAAATTCAATTTCATTTTCGCCTAACTCTCCCATATTCCCTAAAATTACAACAGGATTAGGATAAAGTTCAATAAATGTAGATACAGAAGCCTTCATTGATTCAGGATTAGCATTATAACTATCATTAATGATATTAAATCCTGCAACATTTTGAGATTCCCAACGCTTTTCAATAGGGTGATACTTAGACAAACCTCGTCTTATTTCATCATAGGACATACCTAGCATATATCCGATTTCAATAGCAGATAGAGAATTTTCAATATTATAATCGCCTTCTACATTTAGCTCATATTCTTTATCTTTATATACAAATTTAGAATAACCGCTTCTTTTTTCTAAAATTGTCACATCATTAATTGAATAGAAAACTTTTTCTCCTGAAAAAGTTGCAAACTTTTTAATTCGTTCACTATCATTTGCAACAAGAGCTTTTTTCAAATATTTAGTAATCTCACATTTTGCTTTTGCAATATTGTCCAAACTACCTAAACGTCCGATATGAGCAGAACCAACATTAGTAATTATCGCGTAATCTGGTTCAGCATATTTGGTAATCAATTCAATTTCACCAACCCCTCTCATACCCATTTCCACAATTAAAACTTGAGTATCCTCAGGCATTGAAAGAACTGTCTGACAAAAACCTATTTCATTATTATGATTTGAATATGTTTTATGGGCCCTGAACTTTTCAGAAACAACTGAATACACCATTTCTTTAGTTGTTGTTTTACCTGAACTGCCTGTAATTCCAATTACAACAGGCTTATATTTTTTACGCGCATAATTTGCTATATTCAAATAAGCTATAAGAGAATCAGAAACTTTCATTGAAAAATCAGAAGGACAACTATCTTTTGTACAGAAACAACCGGCAGCACCTGCTTCTATTGCCTTATCACAAAAATTTTCGCCGTCAAAACTTGCACCTTTTAACGGCAAATATATATCACCTTTTTTTATAGTTCTTGTATCAGTAGAAATTTCATATTCCCCTTCTAAATTTCCTTTTACTTTGGCATCTGTAGCTGCTCTTAATTCTTCAACAGTAAATTTCATTTTTCAAAAATTCTCCCTCTTAAATAATTTTAACCCAAACAAAACACTATAAACACAAAGTTAATAAATGTTAATAGTGCTTGACAAGGGGCATTGAGCAAGTGATAATATTTATGTATTAGTATGCGGTAACTCGTTAATAATTTTTCAAAAGCTTTTAAAGCGAAACAGATGCGAGGGACAAGTCATTCTGAAACATATAAAACGGAGTAAATTTACCCGAGTGCATTAAAATAATCAAATCTTGCAAAAAATATGTTTCAAAATTGTTCAACCCCGTCAAAAGACGGCATAAGCAATCCCGTAAGCTGTAATGAAAAAACGAAACCCAAGTAGAAAGGAAAACAAACATGTTCGCAATCGTAGAAACAGGCGGAAAACAATATCAAGTAGAAGAAGGAAGATATCTTGATGTTGAATTACTAGACGGCGAAAAAGATTCAAAAGTAGTTTTTGATAAAGTCGTAATGATCGTTAACGGTAAAAAATCAAAAGTAGGACAACCTTACGTTGCAGGTGCTTCTGCTGAAGGTACAATCGTTAAACATGACAAAGAAAAGAAAATTATTGTCTACAAACAAAGACCTAAAAAAGGTTACAGAAAAAAACAAGGACACAGACAAGGCTTCACAAGAGTAATGATTTCTAAAATCAGAACATCAGCTCAGAAAAAATCAGCAGAAACAACTGAAGAAGCTTAATCAAAATGATAAACAAAACAGATGCGAGAGGAAAAATTTAAAATATACCATAAAAATTTTTAAATAATACCTCGAGTACATTGACAAAACAAAAGCCGATAAAAATATATCGGAAACAGTAGCACAAAAATCGTATGGCAGGCGATACTTAAAATAATTGTAAGTTATAGCTACGTACGTAGTACAAGGAGAATATAAAAATGGCACATAAGAAAGGTATGGGATCTACCCGTAACGGTCGTGACTCCGAAGCGAAGCGTTTAGGCGTAAAAAAATTCGGCGGAGAAATCGTTAAAGCTGGTAACATTCTTGTTCGTCAAAGAGGAACAAAAGTACACCCTGGTAACAATGTAGGTATCGGTTCAGATGATACTTTATATGCTTTAATTGACGGTCAAGTTAAATTTGAAGCTCACAGACGTGACAGAAAACAAGTTAGTGTTTACGCTGTGTAACTGAAAATAACATAGAACAAAAAAACACCCTTTTGAAAAGGGTGTTTTTTTATTACCAAACTCCACCTCGCCAACGTTTTTGAACTTCACTAAATGGTAAATGCAAATAATCCATATTTTTGTTTCTAACTATCCAAAAACCACAAGAACTACCCGCATACCAACCATGTCTGTCATTAACATCACAGTAGTTCGCAGTATCAGTCCACCAACGCTGATAGTAACCTGGTTTTATCCGTTCTTTTTTCACTGGATCAAAAGTAAATATAAATTGATCTTTTCCTAAAGTATTTGGGCCTTTTTGAGAATTAATATCTACCATAAAATCTCCAAAGAAATATCCAAATACAATACATTCTCCTGATTTTAAACTTACCGCAGGTTTTGATCTATACTCACCATCTGAAGATATCCCATAAGGAGTTTTATCTAAATAATAAGATGTCTCAGGCCAACAATTTTTTTTCCCTGTATTATTCCAATTGTCATTTTTCGGGAGGTAAGCTTCATTTATTTCGATATAAGGTTTTATCATATATTCATACAATTTTTTTCTATCTGATAAAGTTGTATCAGGTTTTCCATCACTTGAATTTATAGTAATAGTTGCACCTGACCAATTTTCATATGTACCATAGTCTTCTTGAACTCGTTTATATGCATTTTCCAAAATTGAATAAACACGCAAATATGATGTTGTCCAAACTTTCTCTTGATACCTTGCAATTAAAGTAGGCATTGTCATTGCTACGACGACACCAATTATTCCCAAAGTTATTAAAACCTCTGCAAGTGTAAATCCTTTTTCATTTGTATAGTGATGTAACATGTCACTAATATAGCATTTTTTTATGACATTTTCAACCCCGTAAAACCTTTGTAGTACAAGCTCTAAATTGCCCCCCCCCCGACATTCTTAAATCTTTTCATTTCTCGCTCCTTTCTTAATCCATATATTTATTATAACAGATATTCAAAAGGTTTCAACTCTACTAACCAATAATTTTTATTCTGCCATCATCTTTTATATCAATAGGTTCAGTATGCTTTTGCATATAATCTTCTACACATTTACACACATCAAAATCATATACTTTTTCAGCTTGTTTATATTTATTTAGCATAGTAAAACCATCATGCCCCTGTGCATAATAATCAGTTAGTGCTGTTTTATACATTTTATCTGTTCTTGGATTATCAATATTTATCGGAGTTTCTTTCCCTTTTTTATCAACAAAAGATGCAGATTTTAATTCACCATTTTTAGAAATTGTATATTTTAATCCTGAAACATGAACAATTCCCGGTTTGTTATTTGTATTAACAAGTGATTTTGCAGATACTCTAAGCATATCTACAATTTCTTTTTCTGAGTAATTTGCAACTACCATTTTATTTTTGAAAGGAGAAATATCTTCAAGCCATCTTGTATCTAATTTCCCAGGCTCAAAAAATCCTCTAATAGTTGCAGAACCAAATAGAGCAATATCTGTACCTAATTCTTCTCTCATACAGTCACACAAAAAGTTTGCATGTCCGCTTGGTTCAATTGACGCATTTTTAAGAGGAGGTGGTGCTGAATTTATTACACCTACAACTTTTGGTTTTCCGAGGATTTTCTCAAATACATATCTTACAACCGGACTGCGTTTAAACCCTCTTGTACTTGTCACATTATTTTGAACTTTTGTCATTACACCATTGTTATTCCATTCAACATTCAAGACGCCAAAATAATTTCCATCACGACCAGCTTGTGTAATAACAACAGGTTCTCCTGACTTAGAATTAAATAAATTAACTCCTGGTTTTACATCTTGAACAAAATTGTGAGAATGTCCGCCTAATATGATATCAATACCTTCTGTTTCTTTTGCAATTTTTTGATCATATCCAAAACCAACATGAGATAATAGGATTATTCGATTTACACCTTGTTCCTTTAATTTATTAACTTCTGTTTGAACATCTTTGATTGTACTTTCAATACCATCAATTTTTAAATCTTCAAACAACTTACCATATTTCAACCTTGAGAATAAATCTACAGGAGTAATTCCTATTATTCCATATTTATTTCCATTAACTTCTTGGATATATGATTTTTCAACTTTTTTATACAATGGGTTATCAGGCTTAATATTTATATTGCAAGCTAACATTTTATAACCCATTTGAGGGATTAATTCAGCAATATGTTTAGGCATATCATATTCATGGTTCCCCATAGCTGAAGCCATAATACCCATAACATTTTGAGCTTCAACCATAACCTGATTTGCCTTAACTGGCTCTCCCAATTGAATATCTCCTGATGACAGCTTTAATTTATCTGTAGGTACAGAAGGAATAAATGCATCAAATGCATTTGAAGCCGTAATAGTTCTTTCCATATTTATAGACTTACCATGGAAATCGTTAATATAAAAAATACTGGACCTATTAGGATTATTAGCTTCTGTTTTACCGTTTGGCGATTTCTTTTTCAAAAGCGCCTGAGCTATTAAATTCGATTGTGGAGTATTTATGGGCGTTATCATCTAATCTAATTCCCTTTAGCATTAAACACCCTAAAAAAAATTTTTGCTATATTAAAAATAAAAGGTTTACAAAAGTTATAATTCAAATTCCATAGTCCGAGTTTCCCATTTTTCACTTAATTCTCTACTTAATTTTTCTGCTTTTTCTACAACTTCTAATAAGACAATGCCTGAATTTACACAAGTATCTTTTTGCACAGGATGCAATCCGACTCTTGTTTTTATATCACAGCCATAATTTGTGATAATCTTTTGAAATTCAATAGCTTCTTCTAAACGATTTTTTAAAATAACACCAATAATTGTAGTTTTCATATACTCATCTCCATATTAAAAAACATAATAAATTTTTATAAAAAAAATAACATCCCCTAAGGGATATTATCTTTTATTAATTTTGATGAGTATTTATTATATTATTTTTCGAGCTCATCCATAGCTTGAAGCTGTTTTTTCTTGTAGTTATAAATTACGGCATCTACAAGAAGCTCATAAGATTTCATGTTCTCGATATTCGGGAATTCTTCTTTGAGTTGTTCTCTGACCATTGCTTCCAGCTTACGTTCGTCAGAACTTGATTTCAATTCGTCAACTCCGCTAATCATTCTGATATATTCAGGAGATGATTTGTCGATATTGTGATTCATAAAATTCAGCCAGCGTAATTTAGGGCTAATATGTTTTCCTAAAGATTTTACGACTTTTAAATTTTTTAATCGGTTTAACATGAAGTTGACTCCTACCATTTATTGTTAAATTTTTTATTACCTACTTCGTACTATTGTAAAGTATCCTGAAAAAAATAATTTACTTTTTTACAATGATTGTTTACAATTCTTTATAATTTACTGAAATCAGCTAAATGATTGTATTTGCCTTTCAACATAGTTAGAAGAGCTAATCTGTTTTCCTTAACATTTTCATCTTTATCCATTACAAGAACATCATTAAAGAATTTTTCAACAGAAGGATTAATTTCTTCTAACTGCTTCAAATAAGCGTCATAATCTAAATCTTCACTCACTGTTTCAATCTGATTTAACAACATGCTCTCAGCAGGTTCTTTAAATAAATTCTTATTAACAGATTTTTTAGAATCTTCTTTTAAAATTCTCAATACTCTGTTAGCACTTTCTAATACAGCTTCCGAATTTAATTTTGAAACAGCCTTTACACGTTTAATATAATCTGTTAAATCAACAAGCGGATTTTTATTAGCTGCACAAGCCTCTAATACATTTTTAGAATATTTTTCAGACAAGAATATTATTAACCTTTGAATAAAGAATTCATAAATTTCATCTGTAACTTTACCTGATACTCTGCTAATACAAGATCCTGCAGCTTTTTTAAATTTATCAGCAAAATTATCACCCTCTGTAGATACAGGAAGTAATAATAAAGTTTCCGTAATCAATTTAGTCAAATCAATTTTTAAATCGTTTGCTAAAATAGTTCTAATAACACCTAAAGCTGCACGGCGAACACCTAGAGGATCTGAAGATCCGGTAGGTTTTTTACCTTCTGCAAATACTGCACAAATTGTATCTATTTTATCGGCAATACCAACAATTTGCCCCTCAGTTGTAACAGCTATTTCACCATCTGCATTAAGAGGGAAATAATGTTCTTTAATACCTTCACATACACAATCAGGTTCACCTGATACTCTTGCATAATCAGCACCGATAAATCCTTGCAATTCAGTAAATTCAAATACTAAGTTTGTTGTCAAATCAGCTTTTGCAAGAAGTGCAGTTCTTTCAACAGTCGAATTGTTTCCAACCATTAATTTAGATAATTTAACAAGTCTTTGAGCCTTATCATACATAGAGCCCATTCCTTTTTGGAATGTAATACCCTTCAAGTCTTCAACATAATCAGCTAAAGGCTTTTTAGTATCTTCATTGAAGAAAAATACAGCATCATCTAAACGAGCTTTGATAACTCTTACATTACCTGCTTTAATATTTTCAAACTCATCCCCCAGATAATTTGTCATAGTGATAAATTTATTAATTAATTTACCATCTTTATACAAAGCAAAATATCTTTGATGAACAGCCATTACTGTAACAACAAGTTCTTCCGGCAATCTTAAATAATCAGGGTTAAACTCACATACAGCAGGCACCGGATATTCAGTAATAAATGTTACTTCTTCCAATAAATCATCTGTGTAATAAGGAGTTGCACCCAATTTAGCAGCTTCTTCTTTAGCTCTGTCAATAATTCTTTGTTTTCTTTCTTCCTGATCTACAATTACGCAGCAGTTACGCATAATTTCTACGTAATCATCCGGATTATTAATATAAACATTTTGTTGAGCAAATCTATGACCTCGTGTCACATTAGAGCTTTCTTTATCAATAATTTTAATTTTAACTTCTTCTCGATCCAAAATAGATACAATCCATCTTATCGGACGAGCGAATTTTTCATCATTATCAGCCCATCTCATAAAGTGAGATCCTTGCAATTTTAAAACTATTGATGGAACATTTTCTTTTAATAATTCAACAATAGATTTACCCTTAATTGTAATTTTTGCATGGATATAATCATTTTCAATATACAAATCTTCAGGATTAATACCGTTTTTTCTGCAAAAACCTTCTCCGGCTTTTGTCAAATTTCCATTTTCATCATATGCAACTTTTTTAATAGGGCCTTTTACAACTTTAATTTCATCTTTACTTTCTTTTTCAAGACCAGAGACTATTACAGCTAATCTTCTCGGTGTTGCATATACTTTAACATCTTCAAATACAACTTTATTTGAATTCAAGAAGTTTTCAAAACCAGTTTTTAATTGTTGAATTGCAGACGGGATAAATTTATAAGGTAATTCTTCACATCCAACTTCTAATAAATATTTACTCATAATGTTTCCTTTAA
>ULVF01056999.1_pt1 | contig 16785 bp, 12 predicted proteins | sample 1959201 | NCBI WGS metagenome assembly ULVF01 (sample SAMEA4835779, study PRJEB28245) | human gut metagenome | biome: gut microbiome; material: fecal sample | place: Denmark | collected 2008 | reverse complement strand
ATTATACACTACTTTCGAGGTTTACACAAAGTATGGGATAGTCTCTTAAACAGCGACTGCGCGGCTTTATTTTCATAGAAGTTGATTTCCACAAAAGACTCATATTGCTTGCCAAACTCGCGAATGATAAAGGTTTTGCCAACCTGACGCGCACCAGTAATCAGCAGCGCCTTTTTTTCGTGCGCGTCATGAAAGCGCTGCAATTCCTTTTCAATCTTTCTTGCAATCATCTGAAAGCTTCCCTGCCCTATTTTCCATGATGATTATACAATAGTCTGTCCGGCTTTTCAATATTATTTCTACGCCAGCTGTCCGTTTTTTCAATAGATGAGTGATGAGTATGTCCGTTTTTGCGCATCAGTAACATTGCACTTACAGAAAGAGTGGCAATTTTAGTGTATAATGTATTGCATAATTTTGTCACGAAAAGATGTGGAACGAAAGCACCCAATGCGTTCAGTATGAAAAGCAACAAAAAAACTCACAAAACCACTTGACAGAATGCACAAAGTACTATATAATGAAAACGAACCATCTGGAATGGTATAGTGAGTCAAAACCAAGGATTCCGAGGTTCGCCGAGGATTTCCCTACTCCCTAATCGATTGCGAGCTTTTAGAGGCTCCGCCGCGAAAGCGGCTTTTTTCATAAGTGCGCATATCGTGTGGGAAACACTTCAAGCGTTTGCAAAAGCGATTCATAGAGCGACAAAGCAAAGGAAAGAGGCGCACCATCATGAAAGAAGTCTACAATATCGGGCTGGATATTGGCACAAGTTCTGTTGGCTACGCAATGACGGACGAAAAAGGACGGTTGCTGCGCTTCCACAAACGTCCGACATACGGTTCGGTTCTGTTTGAGGAAGCGCAGACGGCGAAAGAACGTCGCCAGAAGCGTTCAGCGCGGCGGCGGCTGGCACGTCGGCGAAAGCGTATCAAACTGCTGCAAGCGCTGGTTGCGCCGGATGTGTGTGCGGCAGACCCGGAGTTTTTTCTTCGGATGAACGAATCGTTCTTATGGGCAGAGGACAGTAAGTATGAGAAGTTTTATGTGAAGCTGCCCAAAGCACTGTTTGTAGATGGAACAGTATCCGTTGAGACGCTGCCGACGATTTATCATATTCGCAATGAGCTGGTGAAAAGCACAAAGCAGGCGGACATCCGCTACGTCTATCTGGCGATGCACCACATCATGAAATATCGCGGGCATTTCCTGATGGAAGGGCAAACGCTGTCTGACATCGGTGCGGAAGCACCGCAAAAGATGCAGGAGCTGCTGGAATTGCTGACAGACCCCGAAAGTTTCGTCTGTGGGCTTGCGCCGGCAGAAAATGCGCCAAAGGAAATCTGTCACGCGATGGAAAATCACTCGCTCCGTAGCATGGCGCGCAAGGAACAGATTCAGAAGCTGCTGTATGCAGGCAAGAAAAAAGAAAGCAACGAGGCTGCACAAGCACTTGCGTCACTTCTTTTGGGCTATAAAGGTTCTTTGAAAGCGCTGATTGGCTATGAAAGTCAGACGGATGCACCAGAAAAAACCTCCTTAGGCGCCATTGAGGGCGAAACGGAAGAAACGTATCTTGCCGGGATGACAGAAGCGCAGGCGGAAGTATTCACGCGGATATTGGAGCTGTATCGCTGGCAGCTGTTTGCGGAAATTCGTCAAAACGGGCAGACGATTTCCGACATGATGGTAGCGCGTTATGAAAAGCATAAGGCTGACCTAAAAAGACTGAAAAAATGGATCAGGACGTACCGAAAAGACGAGTATGTTACACTATTCCGTGATGATAACGACCCATCGGGATATGCTGCCTATACGCACCATTTGACAAGCCCAGCACGCTTTCAGCAAGAGAAGTTTACACGCTGCCGACAGGAAGGCGCGAAAATCAAGAGTATACCAGAAGGTTTCTATAATAAATGCAGAAGAATACTTGAAAGCAAGAAAATTGACCTTCCTGAAAACGCACGAGCAGAAGCAAATGAAATGCTGGAAGAAATGAAAGCAGACAACGTCTTTTTGCCGCTGCAGCGCATCAATCTGAACGGTCAAATCCCGAACCAGATTCAGGCCGAAGAGCTGGCGAAAATACTTGACGCGCAGGGAAAGTATTATCCGACGCTGCGAGAAAATCGGGAGAAAATCCTCAGCATTTGCACGTTCCGTCTGCCGTATTATGTCGGCCCGCTGTATCAAGATAAGAACAGCCCATTCCAGAAGTGGATCGTGCGTGACAAAACGCAGCCTGCCTATCCGTGGAATTTCTTTGATGTGGTGAATCAGACAGAAACGGCGGAGGGGTTCATTGCGAACTTGACAAACAAATGCACCTATCTGCCGATAAAGGACGTGCTGCCGCTGCATTCCCTGCTGTATGAAGAGTACCTTATGCTGAATGAGCTGAACCGCGTCCGCGTAAAGGGCAATCTGATTCGTGACGTTCAGCTGAAAAAGCGGATGATGGATGAACTCTTCGCTAAGAACAAGTCAGTTTCCTACAAAGTGTTTGCAAAGTGGCTTCGGCAGAATAGCCCATACACGGATGTTACGGAGAATGATATTTCCGGCACACAGGAACCGAATAAATTCACGGCGAGTCTGCGCACACGGTATGACTTGGAGAAGCACGGATTCACCGTGAACGACCAGACGACGGAGCAGCTGGAAACGCTAGTGCGCTGGAGTACCATCTTTGAGGATCGCAGCATCCTGAAAAAGCTGATTCAAGAAAAATATCCGGACGTAACGGATACGCAGCTGAGTTTTCTGGTGCAGCGGCGCTATACTGGCTGGGGACGACTGAGCGAAAAGCTGCTGACTGGTGTGCTGGGTGAATATGAGAATCAGCCGGCAACAATCATGGAAGTTCTGCGCGCGACGAATGAAAACTTCATGCAGTTGCTGAACAATCCGCAATACCATTTTCAAGAGAAGATTGCAAAAGAGCGGCTGATGGAACTGGGCGAACCGAAAGAGGAAATCGAATACGACGAGATTCGGAAATTGCAGGTTTCTCCGGCACTGAAACGCGGAATTTGGACGGCAGTGCGCATTGTGAAGGAACTGATTGAGCATCAGGGCTGCCATCCGCACGCCATTTATCTGGAAAACACGCGCGAAGAAACGCCGGATGAAAAGAAACAGCGCACGCAGTCACGTCTGAACCAAGTGGAGCAGATGTATAAAGAGTTGGCGGAAGATAAGACAGCGGAGAAAGTGCCGTCAGAGTGCTGGGAAGTACTGAAAAACTGCAAGGATAAAAAGAAACTGGATGACCAGCAGTACCTGTATCTGCTGCAGCTGGGGAAATCGCTTTACAGCGGCAAGCCGCTTGATTTTGACCAGCTTTCGACAACAACGGAAATTGATCATATTCTGCCGCGATGCTATATCGTGGACAATTCGATTGAAAACCGCGCACTGGTGCTGAAAGGCGAAAATCAGCGCAAGGGAGATAGTCTCCTACTGGAAGATAGTATTCGAGACTCACAGCGCCCGTGGTGGAACTATCTGCGCCAGAAGGGACTCATGGGCGAAAAGAAGTTCAAGAATCTGACGCGCAGTGTGGTAAGCGAAGAGGATAAGCAGAAGTTTATTGCACGGCAGCTGGTGGAAACAGGACAGATGGTGCAGTGCGTGACGGAGCTGTTCAAGCGGTATTATCCGGATGTGCATGTGAGCGGCATCAAGGCGGGGCTGTCCTCGGAGCTGCGGGAGCAGTACGGACTTTACAAGATTCGTGAGCTGAACGACATGCACCATGCGTACGATGCCCTCCTTGCGGCGACAATGGGGAACTTCGTGGAGCGCTTTATGCCGTGGCTTGACAGTGAGTCGTCTGCGGCAATTCGATTCAGAAAGGCACAGGAAGCAAAGAAAGACGATAATAACAAGGTTGATTTAAGCTCGAAGCATGGCATGATACTGGCGAAATTCAGCCGGGATCAGGAGGATCCGGATACCGGGGAAATCATCCGAAATGCACAGCAGGACATTTGCTACTTGAAGGCGGTGTGGGGATACCATGATGGACATGTGGTGTTCCTGAAGCGCCAGAAGTCGGGGAAAATTACAGAAGATTCACGATACCGTGCAGGAAACAAAAGTGCGAAAATGCCGCTGAAAAAAGGACTGCCTTGCCAGCGCTATGGTGGATTTGACAGCATCAATCCGGCATTTATGACTGCAATTCAGTATACGCAAGGGAAAAAGGTCTACCACAGGGTTGTAGGTATCCCGATTTATGCAAATGTTCCCGTAGAAAAGGCAGACGAATTGATTCGTGCTTTTGCAGCTGATAAGATTCCCGGCGTAACCGTGGTGCGTCCGCGGCTTCTGATGAACCAAATGTTAGAATGGGATGGCGGCATTTTTGTGCTTCGCGGCGGGCAGACGATTGATATTCTTACGAGCAAGAAAAATGCTGCAGACGATTGATATTCTTACGAGCAAGAAAAATGCTGCAAGAGTAACGATTACCAACGGAAAGCAGCTGTTTGTATCGGGAAAGGACATGACAACCATTGCTTTGCTGTTCCGTGGGAAAAAGGATGATTTGAACCCGGAACAGCTTAAAGAAACAGTGCTTCATTTACTTGAAAAATTCAAAACGCAATATGCCGTATTTTATCAAAAGTGCAAGGCTGACGATATCAACCGTATTTTGAAAAACCTTGAGACCCCTGAGCAGCTTACAGATGCCGATTGGACAGCCATGGTGAGCGAGCTGCTGAATGCGATGGGCAAGCAGCGAAAAGCTTCAAAAGAATGGATTACCTGCGAAGATTGGAGAATCCGAGCCATACCGACGAAGGATGTTGAACTGATTGACCAATCCATCACAGGACTGCGCGAGAAGAGGACGAAACTATGGCCGGATTCCGAACCGTCGTGATTCAAAGCCCGTGCAAGCTGACGTATGGTGGAGCTATCAGATTTCATTCAGGACGTGACGCGCGAAATTCCGCTGGAAATCAGCGCACCGGACGAAATGACGGTACAGGATGTTTGCAAAGCGTTCGGTGTACAGCTGGATTGCCCGCTGAATACGTCACCGCTGGTGCGGATTTGCAAGCTGCTGGATGTTCTTGCGGAGTGGATGCCGAAAAAACTGCTGGTTCTCTGCAATCTTGACAACTACTTTTCGGACGCGGATTGGCAGGAAGTCATCAAGTATGCCGCCTACATGAAAGTAAAGACGCTGCTGATTTTTCAAAATCAGGCGATTCCGATGCATGAGCAGGAAATTCGTTGGCAAATTGATCAGAATTATGATGACAAAATCATCAAGCTGTGATATACTGAAAAAGAAAAGAACCATCCGGCGTGGCAGCGGCTCACGACTGAAAGGTTCCTACCTCATGGATTTAAGGTTTTGGAACTATGTCATTCCAGATGGTTCTACTACGAAAAGAAATCGTGAATAGCATTACCGTTGGTTTTGGAACTATGTCATTCCAGATGGTTCTACTACTGCGACGATATTATAAACGGACTAATGGCGGTTTTGGAACTATGTCATTCCAGATGGTTCTACTACTTAACCATCCCGTAGACCGTGACCCAGTATGTTTTGGAACTATGTCATTCCAGATGGTTCTACTACGAATGCAGCCGACTTCTTCCGGGTGGCTTGGTTTTGGAACTATGTCATTCCAGATGGTTCTATTACTGCCGCGGCGGAAATAAATCCGCTTCGCATGTTTTGGAACTATGTCATTCCAGATGGTTCTACTACCCTATGATGATTGGATGAACGCCTTAGGTGGTTTTGGACCTATGTCATTCCAGATGGTTCTACTACGACACTGCGCCTGATGGACGTGGCGACGCTGTTTTGGAACTATGTCATTCCAGATGGTTCTACTACTTTGTGGAAACAGACGCTTTGCAAATTGAGGTTTTGGAACTATGTCATTCCAGATGGTTCTACTACTAGCGGTGGCGCGGCATGATGTAGCCGTTGTTTTGGAACTATGTCATTCCAGATGGTTCTACTACAAATGGTCACGCTGCCCAAGGCTGTACTGCGTTTTGGAACTATGTCATTCCAGATGGTTCTACTACGGTCTGCGGCACTTCCGGCGGCGTATGTCCGTTTTGGAACTATGTCATTCCAGGTGGTTCTACTACCGGTGTTCTCGCCACGGCGAAAAGGAAACAGTTTTGGAACTATGTCATTCCAGATGGTTCTACTACTATGACGAGGCAATTGCAGCGTTTGCGGAGTTGGGAGATTAGAGCGGCGCGAAGGCGCAGATTGCGGGCATAATGGAAATAAAGTACCAGCAAGCAGTGATGCTGCGCGAAAATGGACAATATGAAGAAGCCATTGCCATGTTTTTGCAATTGGGCGGAAATTCTGACAATAACCGTTGACAATAGCAGGAATCAATGTTATAGTGATTGACGTACAAGCGGCGGCCGCAGCGTGCGCCGAGTTGTGCGGAAGCAAATCGCAATCCGACGCAGCGGATAATCTGTTTCATACCTGCAACAATATCGGAGAGAAGCTGCGCTTCTTGCGCAAAGCAGACATGAAACTGCTTTGGGAAAGGAATGGATGAGTGTGAAAATCAGCCAATTGCATCTGTCTGATTTTATGCTGTTTCAGCAAGCCGATTTTCAGTGGTCGCCGGGAATCAATGTGATTTGTGGCACAAACAGCACAGGCAAAACGGCGCTGATAAAGCTGATGTACAGCCTGCATAAGTCCTATGAACAGTGGAACTCCACAGAGACAAAGGAAGCAGCGGTGAACAGGTTTTCCGAAAAGCTGTGCGGCGTATTTCGCCCGGACAACGGGAAAGTGGGCAGACTCGTGCGCCGAAAGCAGGGCAGCACCCAAATGACAGCCTCGATGGGCTATGAAAACGGCACGTGCATTGATGTAAATTTCGGAAATCGAGCAAGCAAAATTGCCACGCTTATCTTGCCGAAGATGGAGCATACGGCATCGCCTGACCATACGGCGGTGTATTTTCCGCCGAAGGAAATCATTTCGGCGACGGAGAATTTCACGTCGCTGTATGAGGAATACCATATTGCGTTTGAGGAAACGTATTATGACCTTGCAAAGCTGCTGGATCGTCCGCTGAAGCGCAGGAAAAATTCCGATGAGCAGAATCAGGTGTTAGCCAGTTTGGATAAAATTCTCCACGGGACAACGGTGCAGCATGATAAAAAATTTTATCTCAATGCAGAAAATGGCGGAGAATTTGAAATGGGGCTTGTCTCCGAGGGCTATCGCAAGCTGGCGACCATCACCTATCTCATTCGGAATGGCTGCCTGAATGCCAATTCGGTGCTGTTCTGGGATGAGCCGGAGACGAACATGAATCCCGGCATGATTCGCCCGCTGGTGGATGCTATGATGCAGCTTGCAAAACTCAAGGTGCAGATTTTCATCACAACACATGATTATTTTCTCCAGCAGTATCTGAACATGTATATGGCATTCCCGGAATCCAATACTGACCAGATTGACATCCGTTTCTTCTCCCTTTTCTTTGAGGATGGCGCAATAAAGGCGGAAATGGCGGATACCATCAGCGAACTTCAGCACAACAGCATCATGGAAGAATTTGATGCGATATACAACAGAGAGCAGGGATTCATCTATGATCGTATCAGAGAGTGATATCGAATTTACGTTCGGCGAGCAATATGGCAATTTGGTGCTGAAGTATGATGATACGCCGTATTATACCGAGCGGTTCAACGCACAGCCCGGCGCGAAAGCTGTGGATTTTATTGCGGTATCGGACAAGCACTATGTGCTGATTGAGGTGAAAAACTGCATTGGTGATGAGTCGGGCAACCGCTGGCGGATTGCTCCGAATAACCAGAAGCGCGACACGGCGGGCGCTGATGGACGCGACGTATCCACAAGAGACAGCCTTGATATTGAAGTTGCCCAGAAAACGGCGATGACGCTGGCGGGCATGTTGGGTGCATTCAGCAATCCAATGCCTGCGACGAAGCATGCATCGTGTGATGCGTTCGCACGAGCATTGTGCAGTCAAGAGATTGCAAACGGTCAGCGAAAAATCGTGGTGGTACTGGTGCTTGACGGGAAGTTTGCCTGTGCGAGCCGCGATGAGCATACCATCAGACGACGGCTGCGGGAGGAACTTGAGAAGAAAATCAAGTGGCTTTCTGCAACGGTGCTTGTGACCACTTCTGATGAGCTGGAGCAAATGGGGCTGCACATTACGGCATCAAGAAACAGCAGATGAGCAATTGATGAAAACTGCATACTTTCTCACGGCGACTTTCCCCCAGAAGCCGCCGCATTTTTTTGCATCCGGGCATAATACTATTTCCAAATTCACCTGCACATCTGCTCGTGTCTTGGCGCATTCTCATTTGGAACCTGGAAACGCGCGAAGAGGAAATCCGTAAAGCCGAGGCGGAAGCGGCATTCGAGCGTAAGCGAAATTGTATACAACCAAGCAAGCCCACTGACCGCCTGTACAAATCACAGGCAGCCGATGGGCTTGCTTTCTTGCATTATTTCGCTTGATACACCATTTCCGCCTGCTTCTGCGCAATCAGGCACAGTTCCGCCGCCTTGAAGGCGCACGCCTGCGTCATCGCGTTTTCCGTGCACTTCAGGCTGTCCAGAATCAAATCGCCGAAGAACGGGTAGCCCGTCACCCCGGTCGCGTCCCTGCTGCCGTTCCTCTTTTCACTTATCCTATGATTTCCTCGCACACAACCTCCTCTACCCTTCCGCGAATCATCTCCATCCTCCGCACCCACTCCATCTGTTCATTTTCCTTCATCTCCTCATCCACGCCTTCCGCCTCCGCCATCTCCCGAACAAGCACCGCCACCCGCTCTTCGCACTCCTTCTGCACGGATTCCAGCAGCGCCGACAGCTCGTCCGCCCAAATCAGCCTGACATACTCGTGTGAATGCTTCTCCTGCAAATAGCGCTCATACAGGGATGCCCATTTGCCATTGGGCGACCTATCCGCCAGCATACAGGTAGGAAAGTAGTAGTCGCCCACAAGGGTGTAGTGAATGCCGTTCTCCATGATTTCGGCAGGCAGTTCGTTTGCCATCGTCGCTTTCATCAAAGAAAAACCTCCTGTGCTTATTGTCGCCTTGACATTGAACCGCATACACAGCACAGGGGCTAAAATTGTTCCGTTCATGATGACGGGGTTATTTCGGGGTTATTAGCCCCTTGTGAAAGTGCCGCAAAGCCTTGTGGTGCAAGGGTTTGCGGTTCGTCGAATGCTTTTCATGGGGTTCAGGAGGGCGGAAGTTCGAATCTTCTCACCCAGACATCGAAGCGATTGAAAAATCGCTTCTTTTTTGTGTTTTATGGACAATTTGCTTCCCAATATCCGTATAGTTCGACTTTGCTGGCGCTGAGCGCACCATTTCCGGCCTCCTGCGTCCATGTGTGCCACTTTGAGTTTCATTGCCAGTCAGCGCATCTTTACTGTTTCCACCCAGACAATTCCGCATCTGTTTTTGAGCGTATCACTTTTGCTCTTGCCATGTACCACTTTTCTCGAAAGACACAGCTGCCTGTTTCAATAAGAAACTCGATTATTTCAACAGGTTGCTGCCTTTTGTGTATCAAAATATCAAAGTAGCACTTTTTATACACCCCCCTGCATTCAGCACACGCGCATGTACACACGCACACGCATTGCACATACAAATCACATGCATCTGAAAATAAATGTTACTCTGCTACTCTTAAAATCGCTTCCTACTTTTATCGGTATATCACTTTTTGTAGCAGATTTTCTGATGCTTTCTCCAAGTCTCCCTCTCCGCCCCTCTCCTTTATCTGATACGCAAATTGGTCTGAGTTAGGCCGGTTTTCTGAACCCTGCTTTAATGCAGCAACAGCCGTCCGACGCGATGGTTTTGGAACTATGTCATTCCAGATGGTTCTACTACACGCGCCATCGCCGTTAGTTGCTCAACCTTCTCGTACTTTCTTGCCATACGAATTGCCTCCTGTCGCAGTTTCTATTTTACGGCAGGAGGCCTCTTTTTGCTGTCCACACTATGCTGGACAGTTCATTGTTTTTCCCTTGTTCTTATTTTTCCTCTGTGTCCTCTGCTTTGCACATTTCATGTTTTTTCGTTCATCGCCCCTTTACTTTTTCTTGAAACGATGATATGATTCGTCCATGAAATGCAAGTTTCGTGCATCGTTCCTGCATTTCAAAATATAGAAAGGGTGAAACCCGGATGAAAAAGTGGATTGCGTTGTGCTTGTCCCTGGTGATGGTGCTGTCCTGCTGCGGCATGGCTGCCAGCGCCGAGGAGCGCTACTTGGGCGTTATGCTCAGTACGAACATCATGTCTCTGGACACGAATTTGGCAACCGACGGCGAGTCGTTTGAAGTAATTGCCGACTGCGTCGACGGCTTGATGCAGATGGATGCGGACGGTGCTGCCATTCCCGCCCTCGCAGAAAGCTACGATCTTTCGGAAGACGGCAAGACGTATACCTTCCACCTGCGTGATGCCAAGTGGTCGAACGGAACGCCTGTAACCGCGGCGGACTTCGTGTTCGCATGGCGCCGTATCTGCAAGGAAGCCGGCGAATATGCCTACATGTTCGATACCTCCGTCGGCTGCGTAAAGGGTGCTGATGCGATTATCTACGACGGCGCTGATCCTGCAACGCTGGGTGTTTCCGCCCCCGACGATAAGACGCTTGTGGTGGAGTTGGAAGTCCCTGTTTCCTTCTTCCCCTCGCTGATGTACTTCCCCACCTTCTATCCCATCAATGAAGCGTTCTACACCAGCCTGGAGGATGGCACTTACGGCACCAGCCCGGAAACCTTCCTTTCCAACGGCGCTTTCGTGCTGGAAAGCTACACGCCCGGCACGGCGAACCTGACGCTGAAGAAGAATCCTGATTACTGGGATGCTAACCGCGTGCAGCTGCCAGGCATCAAGTATCAGGTCGTCGGCTCGTCCGACAACGCGCTGACCGGCTTCAAGACGGGTGCGCTGGATGTTGTTACCATCAGCGGCAATCAGGTTGCCAGTGCCAGCAAGGATGCTTCGCTTGCCAAGAGCCTTACCGTTACTGGTGCAGGCTACCTGTGGTATCTTTCCTTCAGCCAGACGGAAAACAACGCGCAGGGCGGTATGCTCGCCAATGTGAACCTGCGTCTTGCTATTTCCAACTCGATTGACCGTGAAGCGCTGGTAGAGGACTACGTCATGGATGGTTCTCTTGCCACCTACACCGCTGTTCCGCCGCAGTTTGCTGCCAGTGCAACCACTGGTGCGGACTTTGCCGCCGATCAGGATGCCTTTGCGGACGTTTGCGGCTATAATCCCGAAAAAGCTGTTGAATATTTCAACGCGGCCGTGGAGGAGCTGGGAACGGATACGTTCACCTTCACCATGATTTACGGCAACAATGAAGGTGACTCGGTGTCGAAGGTTGCGCAAGCGATCAAGAGCGAGGTAGAGGAAAATCTGCCTGGCGTGACCATCAACCTGCAGCCGATGACCAAGGCCGAGCGTCTGGATAAGATGCAGAATGACAACTACGATATTGCGCTGACCCGCTGGGGCCCGGACTATGCCGACCCGCTGACCTATTTGGGCATGTGGATTACCAACAACTCCAACAACTACGGTTTCTGGAGCAATACGGAATACGATCAGCTGATTACCGACTGCACCACGGGCGCGTACATCTCCGATTACGACGCGCGCTGGGAGGCGCTGTTCAAGGCGGAAACCCTCGTCATGCAGGAAGCTGTCATTGCGCCGCTGTTCACCAAGGCGAATGCAAACCTGATTACTGATGGCGTTGAAGGGATTGATTTCCATCCTGTCGCGCTGAACCGCGTGTATAAGAGTGCCGTCATCAAGTAATCAGTCGTGTGCGATTTTAGAAAAGGCTGAGCCAATCTAAAATCGTATCGAAATCTTCAGGCAGAGCGGTTCTCCTCAGGCAGGCCGCTCTGCCTCTTGCATCTGGAACATTTGAAAAGGGATGACGGATTGTTATGACAAAATACGTGCTCAAGCGAATCGGCATGGCGCTGCTGACGCTGCTGATTATCGTCTTTCTGCTTTTCCTGCTCGTCCGCATCATGCCCGGCAATCCATTTCCTTCAGAGCGCATGAACGCACAGCAGATTGCCAACAAGCGCGCGGAATTAGGGTTGGATGACCCCATTCTAACGCAGTTCTGGAATTATTTGACGAAGCTGCTGCAAGGTGATTTCGGCAAAGGCACTTCGCTGTACAACGGCGCGCCGATTAAGACGGTGCTGGCGACGTGCGTCTCCAACTCTTTCCGCATCGGTGGATTGTCGGTGCTGCTGGGCACGCTGGTCGGGCTGCTGCTGGGCATCTGCGCGGCGCTGCATCGTGGACGCTTTCTGGATCACTTCTGCACTGTCTTTTCGATTCTGGGCGTCTGCGTTCCCTCCTATGTGTTTCTAATCTTCCTGCAATACAACTTCGCCTATCAGATTCCCCTGCTCCCCTATTTCTTTGACAGCACGAATTTTCTGCGTTCTTCCGTCATTCCCGTGGTGTCAATGAGTTTGTTTACCATGTCCACCATTGCGCGCTTCACGCGCAACGAAATGGTGGAAGTGATTGACAGTGACTACGTTCGCCTGGCAGAATCCAAGGGGCTGTACGGCGGACGGCTGGTGCGGCGGCATGTGCTGCGCAATGCGCTGATTCCCATCGTCACCGTGCTGGCGCCGCTGGTGGTTGATTTGCTGACCGGCGCGCTGGTCGTAGAGAAAATCTACGGCATCAACGGCATCGGCAAGCTGATGGTGGATGCCATTGCCGGCGAGGGCGTTGACTACAACTATGTGCTTGCGCTGGGGATTCTGTATTCGTCGCTCTACATTGGCATCATGCTGGTGGTAGACATTCTCTACGGCGCGCTGGATCCCCGGATTCGCGTATCGGCCAAGGGAGGTGCAAACGAATGAAACAGTTAGAAGCCTGCCCGCCGATGCAGGCAGCGGAATACGTCCCGGTCGCCGGGGACTTTGCGCAGTTGGAGCAGGCAGACATTGCGACCGACACCAACTATGCTTCCCAAGGCTACTGGAAGGGTGTCGCAACGCACTTTGTCCGCAACAAGCGCGCCATGATTGGGCTGATTCTGGTACTGCTGATGATTTTTCTGGCGTTCGTCGCGCCGCTTTTCAGCGGATATGCGTATGACGAAATCGTCACAGCGCTCAATGCCAAGGGACGCAAGAAGGCCGCCGTCGGCATCAGTCCGCGTGTACCTGCCATCCACGAGATGGTGACGGGCGAACCTTACGACGACATTTATGCCGATAAAACGTTTCTCTTCGGCACGGACGACCTCGGCCGCGACCTCTGGACACGGACGTGGTACGGCGCGCGCGTGTCGCTGATGATTGCCTTCGTCACCATCATCATCGATATGCTCATTGGCATGAGCTACGGGCTGTTATCCGGTTACTTCGGCGGACGTGTAGACAGCATCATGCAGCGCTTCGTCGAAATCGCCAACAGCATCCCACGGCTGGTGATTGTGTCCGTGCTGGCGATTTTTATGCCCAAAGGCATCGGTCTGGTGATTGTAACGCTGCTGCTGACCGAGTGGATTGGCATGAGCAAAATCGCCCGCGCAGAAATGCTGAAGATGAAGGAGCAGGAGTATGTTCTCGCCAGCCGCACACTGGGTGCAGGCAGCGGGCACATTATCTTCAAGGAGATTCTGCCCAACACCATCGGCCCGATTATCACGCAGGTGATGTTTTCCATCCCGACTGCCATCTTTACTGAGGCGTTTCTGAGCTTCGTGGGCGTCGGCATTGTGCTGCCGCAGTGCTCCATCGGCACGCTGATTGAGGACGGTTTCAACAACATCACTACCCTGCCGTATCAGATTATTCCGCCGATTCTGGTGCTGGCACTGCTGATGCTGGGCTTCAACTTCATCGGCGACGGACTGCGCGAGGCGCTCGCGCCCAAGCTGGAAGACATGTGAAAGGAGAGGATTCAAGATGTCAGCAAAGACCATTCTGCAAATCAAGAATCTGGATATTTCCTTCCGCACGAACGCCGGCGTGGTACATGCCATCCGCGGCATCAATCTGGATTTGCAAAAGGGCGAAACCGTCGCCATCGTGGGCGAATCCGGTTCGGGAAAATCCGTAACGATGAAAGCCGCCGTCGGCTTGCTGGACAGCAACGCCACCATCAACAGCGGCGAAATCCTGTATACATACGATGACGGGCACGGGCAGGACAAAACCGTTGATTTGCTGAAATTGAGCAAAAAGCAGCTGCGCACGGAATACAACGGTCAGCGCCTCGCGATGGTATTCCAAGACCCGATGACGAGCCTTGACCCCACGATGACCATCGGCAAGCAGATTATGGAGGGCATGCTGCTGCATAAGCACATGCCGAAGGACGAGGCGCGCACGAAAGCCCTGCAGCTGCTGGAACTGGTGGGCATCACCGATGCCGAAAAGCGCTTCCGCAACTATCCGCACCAGCTTTCCGGCGGTATGCGGCAGCGCGTCGTTATCGCCATTGCGCTCTCCGCCGAACCGGACATTCTTATCTGCGACGAACCCACCACCGCACTGGACGTGACAATCCAGAGCAAAATTCTCGACCTCATCAAACAGATTCAGCAGAAAATGCACCTGTCCGTCATTTACATCACGCACGACCTTGGCGTCGTCGCGAAGGTGGCGGATTATGTGAATGTGATGTACGCTGGGAAAATCGTCGAAGTGGGCAATGTAGAGGAAATCTTCTACGAGCCATGCCATCCCTACACATGGGGTCTTTTGTCCGCCATGCCGGATTTGGAGACGGCTGATGACCGCTTGTACTCCATTCCGGGCAGTCCGCCCAACCTCCTGCATGAACCGGTCGGCGATGCCTTTGCCGCGCGCAACCGCTTTGCCATGGTCATCGACAAGAAGGCAGAACCGCCGCTGTTCAAAGTTTCCGAAACCCATTACGCCGCCACATGGCTGCTCCACCCGGACGCACCCCCCTTTGAGATGCCGAAGGAATTGAAGGAGCGCCTTGAACGGGCGAAGAAGGAGGCTGCCAAGTATCTATGAGCGAGCCGCTATTGAAAGTAGAAAATCTTGTTCAGCACTTCCCTGTCTCCCGCACCTATACGGTCAAGGCCGTCAACGGCGTGTCCTTCAACATCTATCCGGGCGAAACCTACGGGCTGGTCGGCGAATCCGGCTCCGGCAAGACGACCATCGGGCGCAGCATCATCCGCCTGTATAACCCGACGGACGGTCGCATCACCTTCAACGGCAAGGTGATTTCCGGCGTGCTTGACCGCGACACGCGCAGTATGCTCCGCTCGGATATGCAGATGATTTTCCAAGACCCGATGGCGAGTTTGAATCCGCGCAAGAAGGTCGGCGACATCATCAGCGAAGGCATGGACATCCACCACCGCTTCGCCAATCGGCAGGAGCGCGAGGAGAAAATCAGCGAAATGCTCAAGAAAGTCGGACTTTCGCCGGAGCACGCTGCCCGCTATCCGCACCAGTTTTCCGGCGGTCAGCGTCAGCGCGTCGGCATCGCCCGCGCCTTGATTATGAACCCCAAGCTGATTATCGCTGACGAGTGCATTTCCGCGCTGGATGTGTCGATTCAGGCGCAGGTGGTGAACCTGATGAAGGACATTCAGGAAGAAACGCAGTGCGCCTACTTGTTTATCGCACATGATTTGAGCATGGTGAAGTACATATCCGACCGCATCGGCGTGCTGCATTTGGGCTACATGGCGGAATCCGGTACGAAGGAGGAGATTTTCTCCCACCCGGTTCATCCGTACACCAAGAGCCTGCTGTCCGCCATCCCCCACCCCAATCCCGTGGTGGAAAAGCACCGCGTTGCGCTGACCTACAACTACGCCACCAGCGGCATTGATTACGCCAAAGGAACGGAACATTCCGTCGGCGGCACACACACCGTGCTGGCGACGGATGAAGAGTTTGACGCGTGGACGAAATAACGTGCTATCTTGCCTTCACAAAAACAGCAGCAGAGACGCTTGTCGCCCTGCTGCTGTTTTAATTTTGGCATTATTCTACCCCATTCACCACATGCGCCGGTCGTTTTCCCGCCAGCGCATCCGCAATTTGCCGTGCGCACTCCTCCGCCATCCGCAGCCTTGTCTCCTGCGTGTTCGTGCCGATGTGCGGGGTCAGCACAACCTGCGGCAGCGCGATCAGCCGCGGCGGAATGTGCGGCTCATCCGGGTACACGTCCAGCCCCGCGCCGCGCAGATGTCCCGATTCCAGCGCATCCGCCAGTGCGCCACAGTCCACAATCGCCCCGCGCGCCGTGTTGATGAGGATGCTCCCCTGCTTCATCCGCGCCAGCGCAGAACGGTCAAGCAGTCGGCGCGTCTCCTGCGTCAGCGGGCAGTGCAGAGACAGCACGTCAGACTGCGCCAGCAGTTCCGGCAGGGTCACGCTTTCCACCTGCGGATGATTCACCCCGTGCCGGCTGTACCCGATGCAGCGCATTCCGAGCGCCACCGCGATTTCCGCTGTCCGCTTGCCGATGCGCCCACAGCCGAGGAGACCCAGCGTCTGTCCGCGCAGACTGCGCCCCATGTTTCTGCCCATGCCGAACAGGTTTTCCGGCGCTTCCTCCCGCGCACGGAGGCTGTTTTCCCCAATTCTGCGTGAAACCGCGAGCATGAGCCCGATGGCGAGCTCCGCCGTGCTGTCCGTCACGGTGTCGGGCAGATTCGTGACCGGTATGCCGCATTCCGCCGCC
>ULVF01087142.1_pt1 | contig 16932 bp, 19 predicted proteins | sample 1959201 | NCBI WGS metagenome assembly ULVF01 (sample SAMEA4835779, study PRJEB28245) | human gut metagenome | biome: gut microbiome; material: fecal sample | place: Denmark | collected 2008 | reverse complement strand
TGTATTATTTTTATATTTATATTATTTTTGTGTGTGGCAATTTTTTATCCTTGTAAAGGATATTTTTCATGTGATAAGTTGCAAAATAGTTGTAAATATAAACGTGTTTCTGTTTTTAATAAAGAATACATTAAAACAGCAAAATTAAGTTCTCTTTCAGCTCCTCAATATACTTCATTTTCTGCTAGGATGCGACATGATTCTTTAATGTATCTTATTGATACTGACAAAGAGCGTGATAATAATATATTTGTCCAGTTTAATTTTCCAACATTGCATGAAGCAAAAGATATAGGAATTAAATTTAATAATTATTTGAATTCTGGTGAAAATGAATTTAAGTATGTTGATATGGGATTAACAAAAACATTTCGAAATATCATGATCTTTTTATTTGTTTGTTTGTTAATCAGTATTGGAAATTTTTATTTTAATCCTCAAAATAATTAATTTACTCACCTAAGTTAATTTGTGAGAATTGAACAATCTTATTTTTTCCGCGTTTTTTAGCGTTATACAATGCATGTTCTGCATAGCGAATTATTGTATTTGCATCTTCTTCTGTATTTTCAATACAAGGATAAGTAGCTATTCCGCCAGAAATTGTAATAGGATGTCTTTCTTCTTCACCTGCAGGAATAAATTCCATTCTTTCAATATCTTTTCTGAATCTTTCTGCAAATAAAAATGCATTTTCTTCAGAAGTGTTAGGCAGGATAAGTAAGAATTCTTCGTCACCGTAACGAGTTAATATATCTTCTTTTCTAATAAGTTGTTTTAATTTATCAGCGATAGAACGTAATAGTACATCACCCCATTCATAGCCGTAAATATCATTTACAACTTTGAAAAAGTCTAAGTCAAATAACAGACAAGAAAGTTTTGTGCCATAACGTCTTGCACGAGAAATTTCTTGATCAAGTCTTTCTTGCATATATTTTCTGTTGTGAAGACCTGTCAATTCATCTGTTGTAGATACAACTTTCAATTTGTCACGTAATTCTTTATATTTTAAAAGAGCGTTAGCTCTGATTATAAGTTCCATGTTATCTACAGGAGTTTTAATAAAGTCAAAAATAACAGCTCTTACGGTTGTTCCTTTAAATACATCTCCGATAAATAATGCTGGAGCTTTAAATTTTGTTGTCATAAGTACATCTTTAATGTTTGGAACACTTTCTATAACTACAAGTCCTGGATTTAGTGTTTCATAATCTCTAAGATGTTCTGCACTTTCAATCCTCACATTTGTATCATCAATCTGAGCTAATACATCTGCCAGTTTTGATTCATTTTTATCTGTATAGACAACAATATTTTTCATCTCTCTGTCCTCTTTAACAATATTATCGGATTTATAGTATTCCTCGTGTATTCTAGCATATTTTCCTCTTTTTATCAATAGGTAAATAAAATTTAATAAAGCATTTGCCATTGTTTTTCTATGCTAAAATCAATATATGTTCAGTGTTAAAATAAAACCGATGCAAAAAGATGATCTTGATGATGTAATTTCTATTGAAGCTAAAGCTTACGGTGAGCATCATTGGTCTAAAGATTCTTTTATGAGTGAGCTGTCAAATGATTTAGCCAAATATTTCAGTGTGTTTAATACTGATGGCAAATTAATCGGTTATTGCGGATGCTGGCAGATTTTAGAAGAAGCCCATATTACAAATATTGCTGTATCGCCTGATTATAGACATAGGCATATTGGAGAAGCATTGCTTACTACAATAATTGATGAGTGCTATAGAAATATGGTGAAATACATAACATTAGAGGTTCGTATCAGCAATACGCCTGCTATTTCTTTATATGAAAAATACGGTTTTAAATCTTTGGGTGCCAGAAAAGGTTATTACCAAGATAATAATGAAGATGCATTAATAATGTGGACAGAAAATATTTTTTACGATAAATTTAAGAGAGGATATGAAAAAAATATTTCTGTTTTAAAGGGGAAGATTGATATTTTATGACAGAAAATACACCCAAACCTCGTATAAGAGTTATAAAAAAACAAATTGAAGGTATTAGATTAACTTTTGGAAGTTTACTCCTTATTTTATGTTGCACATTTTTAATGATTTTATCTACTTTTGTTCAGTTTAATGTTAATCATTTTATAATACCTATGGGTTTATTCAGAGGAGAGCAATTATCACTAAGTGATTATATTTATACTTATAAATTGATTCCTCAAATCCCGGTTGTAATGTTTATTTGTGCTTTTTTGGGCAGAAGGTACGGAATTACAAGTATTTTATTATATATTTTGCTTGGATTATTTATAATACCTGTTTTTGCATTAGGTGGTGGCCCCGGATATATATTTGAATATGGTTTTGGATATATTTTTGGTTATTTGCCTGCAGTATTTTTTGCAGGATCAATATTAAAGAGTGGTTATACAAATAGAAATATACTACATGCAGTTTTTGTAGGTGTTTTAACTATTCACCTAATCGGTATTTTATATATGCTTTTTATTGCAGGAGTAAAACATGAAGGTGCTGAATTTATTAAGGGGTGGATATTAGCACAAAGTGGAATTAAAATTATTTATGATTTAGTATTTAGTTTTGCTGCGGTATTTATTGCTAAATATGCAAAAATTATTTTATGGTTTTTTATGTAAAAAGGGGTAATTTATGAAAGTTCAATCAGTTAATATTTACAATCAATCTTTTGGTAATAGTCGTAAAAAGTTTGATGTCCAAGGTCATGTCGGAAGTATGTTTGATAATCTGCATCATTGCAAGCAGAGTTATAATGCTCAAAATATTATAGATACAGTAGAAAGCAATAATGTTAAAAAAATTTTAGTCAGTTCGTTATCAGGTCTAAATCCTGAAGGAAGTGATTTTTTTCAATCCGAATTAAATGCGGCAAAGGATATTGAAAGGATTAAGGGGAATGATAATGTTAAAATTTATCCTTTAATTTCCTGTCAGCCTGGGATTGCAAAAGATACATCTGTTATTGAAAAGCTTTTGAGTGAAAATAAGTTTTATGGTATGAAATTTCACCCGACAAATACAAATAAATCGATTAAGGACAATTTTGATATTTATTCAAAGTATTTTGATATAGCAGAAAAAAATGGTATGCCTTGTGTTTTTCATTCAACTTCTGATGGAAAATCAGATCCGCTTGAAATTATAAAATTGGCGCAGAAGCATCCAAAACATCCGGTTGTTTTATATCACATTGATTTAATGGCTTCTCCTGAGCAGATGTCTAAAACAATTGAGAATATTTCTAATTCGATTAAAGATGGAAAATCAAATCTTTATGTCGATATATCTTGGCTTACAGGCTTGTTTGACAATGCCGAACAAAATAAAAATACAATTAAACTAGCGTTAGAAAAAATAGGTTCTGATAGGATTCTTTTTGGTTCAGATGCACCTATTGCAGAAATGGGTGATAAAGAAAAATATAGTAAATTTGCTGATTTTGTAGAAGATACTGTAAAAGAATTTTATAAAGACAAACCTGAAGATGCTGAAAAGGCATTAAATAATATTTTTTATGATAATGCAGAAGAATTATTTGTTAATAAAAAATGGTACCAAAAACCGATTAATGAAACTGTTACGGAGCAGGTTAAAAAGTCATCTTCTTCAAATAAAAAAGGTTTATTAATAACAGCTGGAGTTATAGCTGTCGGAATTTTAGCTTTAGTTGCAAAATCTTTATTAAATTCTGATAAGCAGGGAAAATCAGATATAAATGTAAAAAATGGAGATAATCATCCATCTAAAGTTAAAAAAAATTAATTACAAAAACAAGCTGAATAGTGATTTATTCCGACATTATCCAGTTTTGGAATTTTTTGTGTGCAAATATCAATACATTTAGGGCATCTTGGATGAAATTTACAACCTGAAATATCTTGTTGAATTGTAGGTGGTTGTCCTTGAATAGTTTCTAATTTAGAATTTTTATTGGATGGTAAAGATCTTAAAAGAGCCTTTGAATAAGGATGTTTGGGGTTCGCAAAAAATTCTTTTGATGGTGCTGTTTCAACTATTCTGCCTGCATACATAACTGATATGTAATCAGCATTTTCTCCGACCAGAGCAAGATCATGCGTGATTAAAAGAATAGATGTATTTCTCTCTTTTTGAATCTCTTTTAAAAGCTTCATAATTTGTGCTTGAATGGTTACATCAAGTGCAGTTGTAGGCTCATCTGCGATTAGTATTTCTGCGTTGCAGCATAGAGCCATAGCAATTATTGCACGTTGTTTCATGCCGCCTGAAAATTCATGAGGATAAGCTCTCATTCTTTCTTCAGCACAAGGTATTTGAACAGCATCTAGAGCTTCTACTGCTTTTTTATAAGCTTCTTTCCCTTTTAGTTTTTGGTGAATTTTTATAACTTCTAAAAGTTGGTTTCCGACTGTGTATAAGGGATTTAATGATGTCATAGGATCTTGAGGTATTAATGCTATTTTAGCGCCTCTTAGGTGTTGTAAATCTTTTTTAGAATATTTTAATATATCTTTGTTTTTATATAAAATTTCACCATCAGTAATTTTTGCAGTTTTAGGTAGTAGTTGCAGTATACTCATTGCACTCATTGTTTTGCCGCATCCTGATTCTCCAACAAGTGCGAGCATTTCTCCGACATCGAGTGAAAAATTTACATCATACAATGCTTGTCTGTAGCCGCATTCACAATTAAAACCTAAATTCAAATTCTTTACTTCTAATATTGGCATATGCATATAGTACACCAGAATTTTAAAAGTGTGAATAGTCTTGTTGGTAATATTTGTTAACAAATGTTAAGATATATTGTATTAATCATGCAATTTTTCAATAAAAAATTTTTTTATAAAAGCATAAGGGGATATTTAAAAATTTAATTTTCTTGTCACGGGGAAAATTAGAAAGGGAAAAAATGACAGACGTAAAAAAAGTTGATGTTGTCAATGGAAATACGACTAGATCTCAATCAGTTTCAAATCCTGTTGAAAAAGAAAAAGCTGAAAAAGCAAAGTTGAATGCAGAAATTCAAAGAGAATTGACAACAAAGGATGCTCGTAAAAAAGCAATAGAAGAAGCAAAACAAGCATATTTGAGTTTTGGTACAGTTGAAGGAAAAGAAGTTGCATCTGAAAAAGAAGCTGAAAAAATGGCTAAAAATTATGTTAAAGATCAACAATATGAAGAAAATTCAAATTCAACTCAAGTATTTATGGACAAAGAAGCATACAAAGCTGCTGAAAAAGCTCGTAAAGAACAAAGAAAACAGTTGATTGAACAATACAGAAAAGAAGGCTTAAGCAGAAAAGAAGCAAAACAAAAAGCTGATGCTCAATTACCTGAAAATGAATATTTAAGAAAAGGTATTTTCGGGCAAAAGAAAACTCGTAAATATATTGAAAATCATAAAGATTTGTTCTATGACGAAAAAGGAAACTTCTCAAGTGATAAATTTAAACAAACAGCATTGAAATTCGCAAACACACATACTGAAGAAGGCGAAGCAGAAAACCATTATTTAAGTCTTAAAGAAAGACGAGAAGTTGCAGAAAAAGAAAATGTAAAAGCAAGTGTTATCAAAAATATTGCTAAAAAATCAAATTTAGGTTATGAAAGAGATAACACAAACTTATATAGAGGCCTATATGTTGCAGGCATGACAGGTGTTGGCGCCGGAATTGGAGCTGCACTTGGTACATCAGGAATATTAGCAGGAAATGTTGTTGCAACAGCTACATCTACAGCTACAGCAACATCAAACGCGGTTGCAAATATCTATGATGAAGCAGGTAATGTAATTGAGTCTTCAACAGCGACAAATACAGCTACATCATCAGATACAGCTACAGCAAGTGCAAAATCAGGATTAAGCAGTGCTGCTCAAGGTGCTAAAGCAGGTTCTTTAATGGGTTTAGGCTTAGGTTTGGCAACAATGGGATTTATCAAAGACAGAGGTAATAAAGAAGCAAAAATTTATACTCCTGGTAATGGTAAAGAACCGGAACCTGTTCCTACAAAACCTCCTGTTAATGAACCAAATGTACCGGTAAATGATGCTCCTTGTGATAATGATTGTCCGTTAACTCCGGATCAAGAATCTCAAACTAATAGTATTGATATGCCAATTTGTCAATACAAACCTAAAAAAGGTGAATATTGGGCAGGTATTGTAGCTGCTAAATACGGAATTAAAGACCAAAAAGAATTAATGAATGCAGTTCACGAATTGAAAAAACAACACGGTATTACAAATTTCAAATTAAATGTTCAACCAAAAGTTTTAAATTTACCTGAAGAACTTTTAGGACATAAAATTGATTGTGATGCTGAGGTAAAAGTAAAAACAGATAAATTTAAAAAACAAGCAAAATATACAGGTAAATATACAAACCCACAAACTCAAGAAACAGTTACAGTATACTTCTATACAGATTGTAACGGAAACAGAAGTAAAACATATTCAACACCTGAAGCTCGTGATGCTGCTATGGAAAAATCTAGACAAGCTCAAAAAGCAGCATAAATATCAACTAAAATTACGTCTCCTTTTTATAATAAAAAAAGACCTTCCTAAAAAGTTGGAAGGTCTTTTAATTTGCGACACAAATCCCTTGTTCAGTACTTACAAGGTTATTTGCAGTCCAATAATCATTTGTGGGGTAAAACTCCATATTAACACTAAAATAAGTAGATCCCGAACCTGACATAATCGATTGCGGGTATAAGTCTTTTATATTTTGTAATTCTTTGTAATCATCTATTAAAGCCCATTCTAGGTCATTTCTGAAATTCTCTTTTGAGCCGTATTTTGATTGGAAATTTTGAGAGTTCTTTTGAGAATATTTTGTATATGCTTCTTTTGCGCTTATTCCTAAATTTTTAGGTTTAATCAAAGAAATTGAAAATTTTTCAAAAGGAAGTTTTTCTAAAATTTCACCTCTGCCTTTTGTCATTTGTCGTCCGCCTTCAAGACAGAAATTTAAATCTGATCCAAGTTGTGCGCAAAGTGTGTGCAATTTCTCTTTTGATAAAGGTTCGTCAAAAATTTTGTTCAATCCGTATAAAGTTCCCGCTGCATCTGTGCTACCACCTGCAAGACCTGCTGCGACAGGGATATTTTTATCTATATAAATATCAATTTTATAAGGTTGTAGATTTGTATTTTCTATAAATAGTTTTGCAGCTTTATATACCAGATTTTTTTCATCATATGGAATTTCATTATTATTGCCTGATAGATGTATTTTAGATTTATCCGACTTTTCAATATTAATAGTCAAATAGTCATAGAGGCTGATTGTCTGCATGATGCTTTCTATATTATGAAAACCATCTTCTCTTTTGCCTAAGACTTTTAGAGTTAAATTAATTTTTGCGGGACATTGAATTTTAATTTCCATTGTTTAGCAAAGCCTCCGACAATTTCCCGAAAGTTTCTATTGAGAGTTTTTCACCTCTTACATTTTCATCAAGATTTAGTTTTGCAAGAGCGTTTTGAATATTTTCTTTTGCAAATCCTGCAGATAAAAGGCAATTTTTAATATTTTTTCTTCGTTGTGAAAATCCTGCTTTAACAGTTTTTCTAAAATGAGAATAATCTGTTAATTCAAGCAGGGGTTTTTCTCTCACATCAAGTTTTACTAATGCTGAATTAACTTTTGGAGCAGGATAAAAAGAGCGTCTTCCTACTAATTTCATGATTTTTACATCAGCCCAAAATTGTGAAAGAATTGTCAAAAGTCCGTATTGTTTCCCTGAAGAATTTTCATTTGCAGCCATTCTTCTGGCTACTTCTTCTTGCACCATTAATAAAATATCGGTTATTTTATTTCTGTTTTTGTTATTCAAATCATCTACTTCGCCAAGTAAGTGAGCAATGATAGGACTTGTGATGTAGTATGGAATATTTGCAACGACTTTTACTTTGCCTTCACATAATTCTGACAAATCTTGTTTCAAAATATCATTATGGATTATTTCAAGATTTGGAGCATCAAGTTTTTGCAATTCTTTTATTGCTTCTTCATCAAGTTCAATTGCAATAACTCGTTTGGCATGCTTTACTAATTGTTCTGTTACAAATCCCACTCCGGGACCGATTTCAATTACAGTATCATCAGGTTTAATATCTGCAAAGTCAATAATATCAGCGATAGTCTGCCCGTCAATAAGAAAGTTTTGACCAAGTCTTTTTTTAGTTCTAAAGTATTTTGCCCGTTCGAAGTAGTTCATCTTACCTATTATAATACCACACACAGGTAAATGTTTTAATAATTTTTTTTTGTTAATTTTGTGGATGTTATAATTGAATAGGGGGTAAATGTGAGTAACATTCAAACACAGGAAAAATTGGATAAAAAAGAGATTTTAAAATTGTTTCAAAAAGGTTGTAAACCAGCGGAACAATTCAGAATAGGTATTGAATATGAAAGACTGCCTATTTTTTCTGTGACGTCAAAAGCTGTTGATTATTCTTCGGATAATGGTGTATGCAATTTTTTGAGAAATTTTGCTAAGGAAGAAAATTGGGATTATATTACCGATGATTATAATATCATTGGGTTGAAACAAGAGCATGACACTGTAACTCTTGAGCCCGGGTGTCAAGTTGAATTGAGTTTGAAACCTGAAAAAACTATTGATCATATTAAAAATAAAGTTGACGATTTGGACAAAAAAATGTCACCTATTTTGGATAAAATGGGAATTACACTTTTGAATTACGGAGTATCTCCATTATCTACTCATAAGTCAATAAATCTAATTCCTAAAAAACGTTATCATATTATGGCAAAGTATTTGTGGGGAATTTTATCCGATGTTATGATGCGGGAAACTGCAGGGATTCAGTGTTGTGTTGATTTTGAAAGTGAAGAAGATGCAATTGACAAATTCCGTATAGCAAATAAATTAATCCCTTTTATGACAGCGATGTTTGCAAATTCTCCTATAAGAGGCGGGGTAGAGACTGGGTATAAAAGTTTTAGAGCTCTAAGCTGGTTAAATACTGATAATGACAGATGTGGTTTTGTCGGACAAATTGACGATAAATTTTCTTTTGAAGAATATTTGGATTATGTACTTGAATCCCCAATGATTTTTGTTAACAGAGAATCTGGTGCTATTCCGATAAACGGAAAAATAGATTTTAATCAGTTTATGCAATCAGGTTATGAAGATTTTCAGGCTGATATAAATGATTTTATGCTTCATGCAAATTTATATTTTCCTGAAGTTAGAATGCGCAATTTTATAGAAATCAGAAACCATGATTGTGTAGGGAAAAATTTGCAATATTCAATCTTAGCGATTTATAAAGGTATTTTATATAATCATAGTGCTATACAGGAAATTGAAGAATTAATGAAAGATTTTGAATATAGAGATTTTTCGGAACTAAGATATAATGTTCCAAAAAGTGCTTTGAATTCAAAAATCGGGAAATATTTAGTAAAAGATATTGCAAAAGAAATTTTATATATTGCTGAAAAATCTTTAATAGAGATGGATACAGGCGAAGAAAAATACCTTGACACCATAAAAGAATATACATTAAACGGTATAAGTCCTGCTGATGTAATTATAAGAAATTGGAACGGGACTTGGAATAAGGATATTAAAAAACTTATAAAGTTTGTGAGTGAATAATTACTTTTCTGGTTGCATATATAGAATTATGTGATAATATTTCACTATGTTTTCATATATGAAACCTAGAAAGTGAGTAAAATATGTCATATTTTATAAAAGAAATTGAAAATAAACTTACAAAACAAGAATTTGCTATGGCGAAATTAATGGTATCTTGGTATAAAAATTCTGAAATAGCAATGCAATTAAATGTAAGTGTCAGTTTAGTAAAGGTTGTTTTATCTAATGTTTTTAATAAATTAAATGCAAGAAATAGAGCTAATGCTTCTTATATTTTAGGTTTAGGAACAATCAAATAATTATTTTTCTATAAGTGAAAAATTTTCCGGCAATTTATCTTCAAGTTCTTTTATTAAATCTGACAATTTCATATCAAGAGCTTCACAAATTGACCATAAGGATATTAGTTTGGGTTCGTTCTTGCTGTTTTCAAGTCTGCTTAATAAAGATTTCGGAATATCATATTCATATGCAAGTAATCTTATAGATTTATTTTTCTTAGCTCGTTCTTCTTTTAGAATTTGTGCTAATGTTTCAAAAATTATATCTGATTTTTTGCTGTTAATGTGTTTCATATATAGAAATTCTACAAATAATTTCGTTCAATATATTTTCATACATAGAACCTATGCTTTTATAAAAAAGACACGGAATGCCACTATATCTACACCCCGTGTCTTGGTTATCGATTACCGTCATTTAGGTTTTTTAGATTATGCTTTTCACAGTTAAAGAGAAAAGGGTGTTTTATCATCAGACAATCAATTTATGTCATTCATAATCTTTTTCCCTATCGGGTAACCGTCCGTATCCCGCCGCTATTTCTTCGGGAAATTATGCAGATTATCACTATCATCTGCTTCGAAATCAGAACGTGAATGCATTTTCATAATATTCTATGACACGTTCCCCCGAACCCGAAAATATCTCGGATGATTCGGCTTTGAGATACGAAGTTTTTATTTGTCTTGTGTAGTTTTTATTACACAGACTTTTTTATAAGATTATTTTTCTTTTATTTCTAATTTTTTAGGTTCTTTATTTTCTGTTTGAACTTTTGGAATTGTAATTTTTAAAATTCCTTTATCATATACAGCAGTAGTTTCATCAATTTTTATCGGTTGATCAAAAGAGATTGTTCTTTGGTATCTTCCGTAGCGAAATTCTGATGTTTGATAGCGTTCATTTTTGGCTTTTTCTTCTTTTTCTTCCGCTTCTTCCTTAATTTCAGCGGAGATTGTCATAAAATCGTTATCGAGTTCTACTTCTATATCATCTTTATTGACTCCAGGTAGTTGGACTTTTACTTTGTAGTTTTTGTCATTTTGTTTGACTTCTATTGCTGGACGCCAAATTGATGTCTTTTTTATATTAAGAGGGTTTGCCATTGAATGTATAAGTAAGGTATCGCGTAAAAAATTATTTAATTCATTATGGATACTGTCGAAATATAATTCAGGTTCGCGAATGATTAAGTCGTGTTTCATTTTTACTCCTTTCACATTTTTAGAATAAACTTTTTTATTTTCGTTTTCATTCAACTTTTTATTAATTAATTATTCATGAGGTTATGTACTTTCGTGTAATAGAACAAATGATTGTTGAGTAAATAATTCATAAGGAGAGCTTTTATGCTTTCTAGGATATGTATATGTAAAATGAACGGATTAAAAATATAAGGGGAATTTATGACAATAAAAATGTTAGTTTTTGATTATCGTGACAGTGAAAAAAATTTTTTTGGAACTCATGAGTTAGAAAATTTTGAGATTACTTTTTATAATGACAGTTTAACAGAGGAAACAATAAAATTTTTACCTGAAGAATTATTAGATAGTACTTCAGTAATAAGTGTTTTTGTAAATTCTCAAGTGACAAAAAACGTCATAAATGCTTTTAAAAATTTGAGAATTATTTCGACAAGATCAACAGGAATTGATCATATCGACAAAAGTACTGCGGATGAAAAAAATATTTCTGTCATAAATGTGGAAGCTTATGGTGCGAAATCTGTTGCACAATTTACAATAGGATTAATTTTAGCTTTAGTTAGAAATATTATCCCAGCTTCAAGATTTTTTCTGGATGGAAACATTGATTGCAGGGATTTTATCGGCAGAGATTTATCAGAATTAACTTTAGGTATTGTAGGAACAGGAAATATAGGGTTTGCTGTATACAAAGTTGCTAAGGCTTTTGGAATGAAGGTTTTAGCTTATGATTTAGTCCAAAGACAAGAATTAAAAACTAACGGGCATGATATTGAGTATGTGGATTTTAATACTCTTTTAAAAAAATCAGATATTATAACTTTGCATTTGCCCTACACTGGGGATAATTATCATATGTTTTCTGCTGGACAGTTTAAGTTGATGAAAAAATCTGCCTATTTGGTAAACGCTTCAAGAGGAGAATTAGTTTGCATGAAAGATTTGTATGAAGCTTTGTGCGAAGGAATAATTAAAGGAGCTGCATTAGATGTAGTTACTTGCGAAGACATAAGCTTCAGATGTGAGAATTTTGCTAAGATGGTGAATAATAATTTGAAATGTGTAGAGGAGACAAAAATTTTACGAGATCTTGCAAAACTTGATAATGTAATCATTACCCCACACATTGCTTATGATACAAAAGATGTAATAGATTACATTTTAAATCAAACCTTTATAGCAATCAGCGATATTGTCAAAGGTGGAAATTCATATAGGATTTAATTTTAATTAAATCCTATTTTGTCATAATTTGTGATGATATTATTCCGAATATAAAATCCTGACGTTTTTTGAGTTTAAATCCTTTGCTTTCAAAATCTTTGATTAAATCTTCAGGAGATGGAAAATTTTGTTTTGATTTAATCAGGTATTCGTAAGAAAAATAATTTTCTGTAAATATCTTTGCTAAATTTGGTGTAAGTTTATCGTAGATTTTCCCAAGGTTGTTATTTTTTCCAAAATCTAAGTGGAGAAAACTTCCGTTTGGTTTTAGAATTCTATAAATTTCTTCTACAGCTTTTTCAGCATTCAAAATATTCCTTAGACCAAAACCCATTGTTACTATATCAAAGGAATTGTCTTCATAAGGTAAATTTGTGACATCTCCTTGCAGGTATTGAATTTTACCGTTTTGAGTTTTGTTTCTTGCAATTTTGAGCATTTCTTCTGATAAATCAATCCCAGTCACAATAGCATCAGGTTCAATTTTTTTTGCAATTCTTGCAAGGTCGCCTGTCCCGCAGCATAAGTCAATAATTTTTGAGTGCGGTTTTATATCCAAATTTTTTACACTTTTATATTTAACAAAATTGTGAGTTCCTAATGACATTAAATTGTTCATGAAATCGTACTTTTTTGAAATCATATTGAACATTACATGAATTGTTTCAGGATTTTTATCAATTATTATATAGCTGTCCTCATAATTTTTTTGAGATTTGTTATGTGTCATAATTGTTACCTTTTTGTTTAAATTCAATATTAACATATAATAGTTTTATGAACATAGCTTTTGTACCAATAGATAATAGACCTGTATGTTATACTCTACCTGAGCAGATATGTGCTATGGACGGTAATATCCGATTGTATATGCCCTCAAGAGAATGGCTTGGCGATTTAACAAAATATGCTGATGTGGATAAAATTTTCCAGTGGTTGAAGGATTTGCCGAAAGTTGATGCTATTATTTTGTCACTTGATACTGTAGCTTATGGCGGTCTTATTTCTTCCAGACGTTCGAATGATTCTTTTGAGAAAATTAGGGAAAGAATTGAAAAATTAAAAGAGATTTTAAAAGAAAAACAGGCTGAAATTTATGCTTTTTCAAGCATTATGAGAATTTCAAATAACAATATAAACGAGGAAGAAAAAGAATATTGGAACAAATGGGGAAAAAAGATTTTTAATTATTCATTCTGCATGGACAAATTCGGTACAATTTGCAAAAATGAAGTTCCGGAGGAGATTTTAAAAGATTACCTCTCCACTCGTAAGAGAAATTTTGAAATAAATAAGATTTACCTCGAATGGCAAAAAGAAAAAATATTTAACACACTAATTTTTTCAAAAGATGATTGTGCGGAATATGGTTTTAATGTTCAGGAAGCACGAGAATTAGAAAAATTAGGCGGTTTTGTGAAAACTGGAGCTGATGAAATTCCTCTTACTTTGCTTGCTCGTTCGATTAAAGGGAAATTAAAAGTTGCTCCGATATTTTTAGAGCCTGATTGCAAGGATTTGATTTCAAATTACGAGGATGTATCTATTGAAAAATCTGTAAAAGGTCAGTTAACTCTTGCAGGCTGTGACATCTGTGAGCCCTGTGATGCGGATATTTTATTGTACGTGAATAACTTTAAAGAAAAGCAGGGAGAAATCGTCATGAAAGTCCCTACAGAACCGTTTGGAGGAGAATTCAAAACTCCTGACAAAAATTTCATGATTGCAGATGTGAGATTTGCGAATGGTGCTGATAATGCTTTTGTGAAAAAATTATTTGAAAACGATTTGAATGAAAATTTTTATGGTTATTCAGCTTGGAATACTTCGGCAAATTCTTTAGGAAGTCTTATTTGCGGTGCAAAAGTAAAATATTTTGCTGAAAGTTTTGATAGATCTGCATTCCAAAAACTTCAAACAGTAAGATTTTTAGATGACTGGGCTTATCAGGCAAACGTTCGTCAAAATTTAAAATCCCCTGATGTAGATAAAATTACCTCTGAAATGCGACATTATGAGAATGTTGTTTTTGACAAACTGAAGTCAAAATATAAAATAGATTATAAATTTCCTTGGAATAGATTATTTGAGGTAGAGATTTGCATTTAGTTGAAATTTTATTTTTAGCAGTTGCATTAGGAATTGATTGTCTTGTGGTATCATTTTCGCAAGGTTTGATATTTACTCATAATAGGGTTAAAAACTCGTTGGCTCTTGCTTTTACAATGGGATTAGCTCAAGGGGTAATGCCGTGTTTCGGTTATATTTTTACAGGGTTGATAAGCAGTTATATTCAAGCTTATGCAAAATGGCTTGTTTTTATTATATTTTTTATCCTGGGTGCAAAGTTTATATATGAAGCGTTCCAAGAAAAAGATGAAAAAATTTGCTGCATAGGTATAAAATGTCTGATAAGTCTTGGTATAGCTACAAGTATTGATGCGCTTGCATCAGGGGTAAGTTTGAATTTGACAAAAACTCCGCTTTTATTATCTGTTTTATTAATTGGTTTTATGTCATTTTTTATGTCTATGGCAGGTTTTTGGTTAGGAAATTTTTTCAAGAAATTGCCCTCGAAATATCTCGAAATTTCAGGCGGTTTGATTTTGATTATTCTTGCCTTTAAGAGTATTCTTTTATAAATTGGCATGCCCAAAACAGGCATGGATATTAAATGTTTTACAATTCTTAATACGTTTTAAAATCATGGAAAACCATGGCATGAGCATGTTTGCATGATTTGAAATCTGAAAACCATGTGATAGCTTAATTTTTAGCATGATTGACTTTTGAAAAACGGCTGTATCGTACTAATTACGGGGTTTGTTACAAATATTCACAATCTCATGTTCTGCCCTTGAAATAATTCCCTTATTTTTTATAATGTAATTAAGGACGAGTGGAGAGGTGAAAAAAGCCTCTGATAAGGGATTATGACAGATTAATTCTGCCTGATTTACCGTACTTGGGTAAGATAGTTAAAAGTGGAGATTATATAAATTGTTTAGAAGTAGGGATATGGGAAGAGCTGTTGCAGTGAGAAGATGGACGCCTACGGCTCTTGAATGTTATAAAAGAGGATGTAACTGTGAAGGTTGTTTTTACAAAGATTTTTTCAGCGGGTCTTCTCAAAAATGTCAGATGAAAGCTTCAGTGCTTGAATTAGTAAGAGTTATCGGAACTCCTAACGTAGAATTACAACAGTTCATTATTGAAGATTAGTGAGCCTCTATAGATACTAAAAACTTAATTTTTTAGAAATAATCTTGGAAAAAGGCTTTAAAAATCAAATTAAATATGTTATAATGTACAAGCAGTATGTTATAGGAGGTTCCACATGCACATTTACGTAAACGGAAGAAACATTGAAATCACTGATGCTATCAAAGCATATGTGAAAGAAAAAATTGGTAAGGTAGCTACTCACTATGATCAAATCCAAGGAATTGATGTAGTGCTTTCAGTTATCAAAAACCCTGCTGCTTCCGGAAAACACGTTGCAGAAGTCAGCTGTAAAATGTCAACAGGCGTTGTACGCTGTGAAGAAGCTGCAGATTCTATGTATGAAAGTATTGACTTATTAGCTGACAAATTAGCTAGACAAGTACAAAAATTTAAGGATAAAAGCATAGGTTCTGATAAGTCTTCTATTAGAACAGAAGCAAAAGTTGAAGAACCGGCTGAAACAGTCGAAGAATAAGAAAGTTTTAGAGGCACTTGAAAAGGTGCCTCTATTTTTTAGTTTGTAATTTTTGTTTTATAATAGATTTATGATTAATAATAAAAAAGTAGTAATAATAATGCCTGCATATAATGCGGAAAAAACCTTAAAACAGACTTATGAAGAAATTTATAAGCCTTTTGTTGATGAGGTTATTTTGGTAGATGATAACTCGCAAGATAATACAAAATTAGTTTCAAAAGAGTTGAATATAACAACTATTGTGCATAAGGAAAATAAGGGCTACGGTGGTAATCAGAAATCTTGCTATAAAGCAGCTTTAAAAGCCGGTGCGGATATTGTTGTAATGCTTCATCCTGATTATCAATATACACCAAAACTTATTCCTGCAATAGTTTGTATGATGGCGTTCGGTCAATATGATTCTGTATTAGCATCAAGAATGCTTGGAAATTCTGCTTTGAAAGGCGGTATGCCTTTTTATAAATTTGTTGCAAATAAATTTTTAACTTGGTTTGAAAATGTTTTAACGGGAGAAAATTTAACAGAATATCATACAGGTTTTAGAGGTTTTACAAAAGAAGTATTGGAAACTTTGCCTTTAGGTGAATGTGATGATGATTTCATTTTTGATAATGAAATGATTGCATTGCTTTTCTATAACAAATTCAAAATAGGTGAGGTTTCTTGTCCTACAAAATATTTTAAAGAAGCATCATCAATTAACTTTATAAGATCTTGTAAATATGGACTTGGAGTCCTAGCTGTAAGTTTAAAATACAGACTTGCAAAAATGGGCTTGAAGTCAAAAATATTTAAAGATAACGCTAAAAAATTAGATTTATCAACTGAGATTGAATATTATTTTAAATAAATTTTTTAAATA
>ULVF01036379.1_pt1 | contig 16957 bp, 14 predicted proteins | sample 1959201 | NCBI WGS metagenome assembly ULVF01 (sample SAMEA4835779, study PRJEB28245) | human gut metagenome | biome: gut microbiome; material: fecal sample | place: Denmark | collected 2008 | reverse complement strand
ATAAATATTAATAAATGTAAAAATTTCAATAATAAATTAAATTTTACTAAATAATATGCCGATTAAATGAATGTACTTAGTTTAAGGTAAGGATTAAAAACAATGGCAGATACAGGTGCTTCATTTAACAGACCATATAAACCTTTTGGGATGAATGTAAAAGTTCCGGAAATAGGAGAAAGAACTCTTAAACAAGCAGGGGATTCTCTTACAAATCTTGTAAAAAGTCCGACAGAACCTCTTTTCAAATTCTTAGAAGACAACGAAGAAGTATTTACAGGAGATATAAATTATAAGATTAACAAACTCTATGCAGAAAGTTTCACAATCGGTTCTGCAATGAGAATGGAAGATGAAAAAGTCAACGGAATGCCATCATCTTTTGATATGCATTTTTAAAAAGATTACTAATTCTTATTTGTCTATATATTGATAGAAAAGCCCCTAAAGGGCTTTTTTATTTTTTATTTATATGCTATTACTGTCACAATACTTTATAGAAATAGCCCCTTTTTCTTGTTTGCGGTATAATATTAATGAACATTAGAAGTGTATAACTAAAAGGTGTCGAAGACGACACAGAAAGAAAAGGTAATTATGGTACCGGAAACAAAAAAATTTGAGATTGAAATCGGCGGTAAAACAGTTACTGTTGAAACCGGTAAATATGCTCAATCAACAAACGGTTCTGTTACAGTAAGATGCGGAGATACAATGTTATTCGTACACTGCTGTGTATCTAAAGAGCCAAGAGTAGGAATTGACTTTTTCCCACTATTAATTGATTACGAAGAAAGAATGTCTGCTATTGGTCGTATTCCTGGTGGTTACAACCGTTCTGAAGGTAAAGCAAGCGATAAAGCTATCCTTATTTCAAGATTAATTGACAGACCAATCAGACCACTTTTCCCTAAAGGATATAGAAATGATATTCAAATCGTAGCTCAATTATTCAGCTATGATCAACAAAACCAACCTGATACATTAGCTATGTTAGGTGCATCTTGTGCATTAATGCTTTCTGGAGCTCCATTTGAAGGACCAATCGGAGCTGTAAGAGTATCAAGAGATGAAAATGGCAATATGATTGCAAACCCAACTCATCAACAAGCTGACAAATCAGACTTAGATATTGTAGTTGCAGGTACACACGATTCTGTAATTATGGTTGAAGCAGGATGCAAATTCGTTACAGAAGACGATATTATGAATGCTGTAGAATTTGCACAAGCTGAAATCAAAAAACAATGCGAAGCACAAGAAGCATTTGCTAAAGAATGCGGAGTTGAAAAAGAAGTATTTGTAAATCCATACGATACAACTGAAATCAAAAAAATCATTGACGAAACTGCTCATGATATGATTTTCGATGCTTATCACAATTTTGACAGAACATACAGACAAGAAAAACTTGAAGAAGCTAAAAAACTTGTTAAAGAAAAAATTGATGCTCTTCCTGATGATGATTACAGCAAAAAAATTATGGAAGAAACAGGTATTGATTTTGTAGCAGAAGAATTTAAAAACGCAGAAAAGAAAATTATGCGTACAATGATTTTGGATGAAGGCGTAAGAGCTGATGGTAGAAAACCTCACGATGTACGTCCTATCTGGTGTGAAGTAGGAGTTATTCCTAGAGCACATGGGTCTGCAGTATTTACAAGAGGACAAACTCAAGTATTATCAGTTGCAACACTTGCCGGACCTGCAATGAAACAAGAATTAGATGGTGTTGATCCTCAAACAGAAAAAACTTATATGCATAAATATATATTCCCAGGTTTCTCTGTAGGAGAAGTAAAACCTCTAAGAGGTCCTGGCAGAAGAGAAGTAGGACATGGAAATCTTGCTGAACGTGCAAATGTTCCAGCTCTTCCATCTCAAGAAGAATTCGGCTATACAATCCGTGTAACATCCGATGTATTAGAATCAAACGGTTCTACATCAATGGCTTCTACTTGCGGATCATCAATGGCATTAATGAATGCAGGTGTTCCTGTTAAATGTATGATCGGCGGTGTTGCAATGGGTATGATTACTGAAGAAGGCAAAGAACCAGTTGTTCTTACAGATATTCAAGGTATTGAAGACTTCTTAGGTGATATGGACTTTAAAGTTACAGGTAATGATACAGGTATCACAGCATTACAAATGGATATGAAAGCTAAAGGAATAGCTAATGATACATTACGTCGTGCTTTAGCTCAAGCTAAAGAAGGAAGATTACATATCTTAGGAAAAATGAGAGAAGTAATCTCTGCTCCTGCAGATCACCTATCACCTTATGCTCCAAGCATTACAACTATGACAATTCCTACAGAAGATATCGGAACAGTTATCGGACCTGGCGGGAAACAGATTAGAGCAATTATAGATGCTTCTGGTGCTGAAATTGATATCCAAGATAGCGGTGTTGTTACTATTACTTCTAACGACCAAGAAGGTGCTGAAATTGCAAAAAGAATGATTAAAGAATTAACATTCAAAGCTGAACCTGGTATGGTTGTAAAAGGGAAAGTTGTAAGAATCATACCTATAGGAGCATTTGTTGAATTAGCTCCTGGTAAAGACGGTATGGTACATATTTCTCAGGTATGTAATGAAAGAATAGAATCAATTGAACCTCACTTACATATCGGCGATGAAGTTATCGTTAAAGTTATAAAAATTGACGATAAAGGCAGAGTAAATCTTACTATAAAAGGCGTTTCTGAAGAGGAAAAAGCTCAAGTAATGTAAGAAATACAAACTATAAACCAAAACTCACCTGAATAATTTCGGGTGAGTTTTTTTATTCACATTTATTATTTTAAATAAAAACTTATTTATTAAATTTTTTGTTATATTTTTGTCTTAATAAAAAGTACAATTCATAATTTACTGGTTTTAATATCGTTTCCAGATTATATAAATTATCAGACAAGATATTTGTCATATCCGTAGCATTCAAAGACATCAAATCACTTAACATTATTTCAATTTTTGCATTTTTTAAATCATTATCTACATCTTGTTTTAATAATATTTTCGATGTACCACCATATTTTTCAACGAAATTAGAATATTTCAAAATTCTTGAAAAATCTTTTCTTAACGCCGGATTTGCTTGGATATTTGCTCTTAATAATTCAATTAATGCACCAATTTCAGAACCTTGTGTACTATTAATCTCCTTAGCATCAACCACAAAATTAACTATTATATTATTTATTTTGTTAATATCTTCTTTAGACGTTACAGGGCGTAAATATTCTTGATAATTTTCATTTAACTTAGCTTTTTGCTGATTTGACAACTCCTTTATACCTGCTAAATCAGCTAATTTCATCAATTGATTAGAATCAAGTGATAGCATTTTCTGGGCATCTTTAAGTTTTACTCTTGACAATAATTCAACCAGTGCTTGATTGCAAGCATCAATTACAAACGGATATTTATTTGTAAAATCTCTATTTATACTAAAAGATATTTTATCTATCTCATCTTGAGTATATACCAAATCCTCATACCCTTCAGGAACTGTACTACCAATTAAGACTGATAATTTATATTTATCAGTAGCTTTTGGATTTGATAAAAAATATTTTAAATACCTGCTATGAAATGCATCTGGCAATAGATACATTTGAGATTTTAACTCATTCTTAAAATCTTCATTTAGATCACCATTATATAAAATTTCATGATTTAACCGAGATACTGAATAAGATCTTGTGTTTTTTATATCATTTATACCTTTATCTAATTCATTAGTTATATTTTCCTCATTAGTTAATTCTTTTTTAGAAATATTTATTTCTGTATCAGGATTTGCAAACACTTCATCATACTCAGCTTGAATTTTATCATGTAACTTTTGTTTTTCTATACGAGCAGGTCTAATACCATGGGCATAATCTAATAAGCTTTTAAATTCTTCATTATTACCATCTGCGCCATATGCATCCATAAATAATTTAATTGTATCCTTCATTGCAAGTGATCTTTGAGCCTTTATTTGAGGATCACTATTCCAATAAGCTTTAAAAATTTCTCGTTGAGATTTTGACAATGTATCATAGTTTACAAAAAAATCTTTCATTTCATCTGAAGCATGAACCTTTTCCAAAACTACAGAATTTATTTCACTCATATACTTTGCAACAAAACTCAATGATTCCTTATCCTGAACATTATGTTTGTTAATTTGTTTTTTTGTTTCTTCAGAACTACCCATTCCTCTTACTAAGGCGTCTGCTAGTTTATCAAGTTCCCAGTCTTTTACATTATCAAATTTTTTCTTTTCAACTAAGCCGGATTTAACCTGTTTTGAAATATTATCAGATAAATTTTTTCTTGGAGCTATTCCCTTTCTGGGCTTGTATTCATATGGAAAATCTTCTCTTGTTGCAGTAAAAGACTTCCAAAATGCCGCATTTGGGAATTTTATTCCATAAGCAGATAAAGTTTCATATTTAATAGGACTTAAGCCTTTATAATAAACAGAAATATCTTTTTGAAAATCATTATTTATTTCTTTTAATGTTTTTCCTTCTAGATAAATCTTTTTAAGTAAATACAAACCTAAATTATTTTGTCCGTTTTTGAATAAAGATTTATCTTCTTTTTTCATCAACTCAATTTCGGCAATTACACCAGTTCTTGCATTTCTAGCAGGTGAATCTTGCAAATTGTCAAATAACGGCTCATTTGGATACAATCTTTTTACTTGTTCTAAAGATTTTGTCTCATTTACATCCCCAAATACAAGACGCATCATTTGAGCAGGGGGCATGTTTTGCCGATCTTCATAATCAGAAAACAGATAATTTTTCATTGTTTCAGGCATCCCATTCCTATTAAATTTCTGTTCATAGAAATTTGCGGGAGTTCTAAAAAGTCTAGCCGAAAAATTTATTCCATAATCCTTATATGCAATAGGGTTATAAGAATATTTATTATTAGTTTGATGCTCAATATTATTAACATTATTAGAATTTTTATTATCTTGCTGAATTAATAATATCTTTTGAGAAGATACTGGGGTTATCTTATTAATTTTCATATTACCTTTCCATATTATAAAATGTATATTTACCTAGATATTTTAAAACAAAATATAAAATTTTTTGCCCGAATTAATATAAATTAACAAAACAAAATTTTTGTGCTAAGCTAAAATTAATTGGAGGAAGAAAAATGTGCGATGTTATAACTATTGGCAGTGCAACAATGGATGTATTCGTAGAAAGTGATGATGCAAATATTGTATCTGTTTATACAAAAAATAAAAAATCAGAATTTATGAGCTACCCATATGGAGCAAAAGTAGAGATCTCCGAATTTGAATCTCAAGTAGGAGGAGGAGGAGTTAACACAGCATGTAACTTCGCTAATTTAGGGCTTAATACAAGTGCAATTTTCAAAATTGGAGATGATATTTATTCAGACGGAATTTTAGAATCTTTTAAAGAAAAAAATGTAGATTTATCAAATATCATTCAAGACAAGACTCTAAGTACCGGTTTTTCTATAATTTTAGTAAGCTTTCAAGGTGATCGTACAGTACTTGCGCATCGTGGGGCAAATGCTAAAATAAAAAAATCTGATATTAATTTTGAAGCAATAAAAAATGCAAAACTTCTATACATAGCACCTTTAAATGGGGATAGTACCAAAGTTTTGGATGATATCGTAAATTTTGCAAAAGAAAACAAAGTAAAAGTTTGTTTCAATGCAGGCACTTCAAGTTTGAAAAAAGGTTTTAACTATATCAAAAAAATTCTTGAAAATGCCCATATAGTTGTAATGAATAAAGAAGAAGCCTCTATGGCTACTCAAATACAAGTAAGACCCGATACAAGAGATGAAAAATTTTCTGATGAACTAATTCACCCTGATATAAAAGAAATGTTTAAAAAATTAAAAGTAAGAGATTACCAAATAATAGTAATCACTGATGGAGGTCATGGAGCATACGCATACGACGGACACAAATATTATTATTGTCCTGTATTTAATAGTCCAGTCGTTTCTACACTCGGAGCAGGAGATGCTTTTGCATCTACATTATGTGCAGCTCTTGCTAAAACCAAAATTGATATAGGCAAAGCTCTAATGTATGCATCCGTAAATTCTGCAGGAGTCGTATCTCAATTTGGTGCAACTCAAGGTCTTTTAACTTTTAAACAAATAGAACAAAAATTAAAAGAACACCCAGAATATACATATCAAATAGCAAAATAAATAAATCATTCACAAATATAAAAAGAATAATCTTAAAAATTTAAGATTATTCTTTTCTTATAACTTTTTTATAACTCTGCAAGGAATTCCGAAAGCTAAAATATTAGAAGGCATGTCTTTTGATACTACACTTCCAGCACCTATTACAGAATTATCCCCGATTTTGACTCCCGGTAATACAGTAACATTTCCACAAATCCAAACATTATTACCAATACTTATAGGCTTTGACATTTTCTCTCCAAGAATCCTTTTTTCAGCAGAAAAGGGATGCGTTGATGTATAAAAGGAACAGTTTGGACCAACTAATACATTATCGCCAAAAATCACCTTATTTTCATCTAAAATCATTAAATTGTGATTTGAATAAAAATTTTCACCAATCTCAATATTATATCCGTAATCACACATAAAAGGCTGTTCTAATAAAAATATAGACTTAGTTTTTCCTAATATACTTTTCAATAAATCCAGTCGCATACCGATCATTTCAGGAGATATCGAATTATACTTATGGCATAATGCCTTACATCTTATACGTTCATAAAAAAGTTTTTTTTCATCATCATCTTTTGAATTAAACATAACTATTAAACTTTGTATCCCATAAATATTAAAAACATTTTTATAATAAAACACAAAAATAAATATTCCCTTAGCAAAAAAGACAATTTTCAAAAATACTTTTTTAGTTAATTATACTTACATAACATTCCTTAAAAAATTTCCCTTATTTTGACATTTTATAGTATAATGACAATATATAAGAAGGAGAAAATTATGGGATATAAAATACTATCCAAAAAAGAGCTTTGTCCTAATCAATATGAAATCACAATTGACGCACCTTACGTTGTAAGAAACGCTAAAGCCGGTCAATTTATAATATTTAGAGCAAACGCAAACAGCGAAAGAGTACCACTTACAATCGCTGATGTTAATAAAGAAAAGGGAGAATTAACTCTTGTATTTATGGCTGTAGGATATTCTACAAAACAACTTGCAGCACTAAATCCCGGAGATGAAATTCATGATATAGTAGGACCATTGGGACAACCGACACATATAAAAAAATACGGAACAGTAGTATGTTTAGCCGGAGGTTATGGAGCTGCTCCTTGTTACTTAATTGCAAAAGCATTCAAAGAAGCCGGAAATAAAGTTTATATGATAATGGGAGCAAGAAATAAGGACTTAATTTTCTGGCAAGATAAAATGAAAGATGCTTGTACAGAACTATTTATCACAACAGATGATGGTACATTAGGAGAAAAAGGTTTTGTAACCCAAGTTCTTGAAAGAATTATGAATCAAGAAAAAGTTGATTATGCAATCGCCGTAGGACCTATGCCAATGATGAGAGCAGTGGCTGATTTAACTCGCGATAAAGGCATTTATACTGAGGCAAGTATGAACCCTATCATGGTAGATGGTACAGGAATGTGCGGTGCTTGTAGGGTAACAGTAGGTGGAGAAACTAAATTTGCCTGTGTAGACGGACCTGATTTTGATGCTCACAAAATCGATTTTGATGAAGTAATTAACAGAACTAAAATATATAAAGATCAGGAAAGAAAACGTAGTGAAAATTGTAATTTACTAAAACAAGCAGAAAAAATATCTAATAAATAAGGAGAAAGAAAATGGCAAGAGATATTCCATATTGTCCGCTTATGAGTGCAGGCTCTGACATAGATAAAGTTTGTACATTAGAAAGTTGTGCTTGGTATATACCAAATGTTAGAAAATGTGCAATGTATATGTTAGCATACAATGCATTATTGGAAACTAACGCTCGTCAAAAAGCTGCACAACAACACAGATAAGGATTTTATATGAAAATACTTGTTTGCATAAAACAAGTCCCTGATACAACAGATATCAAGTGGACCGAAAATAATACAATACAAAGGGAAGGTGTCGAAAGTGTCATCAACCCTTTTGATGTATACGCATTAGAAGAAGCTCTTAAACTTAAAAAGAATTTGGATAACGTTGAAATTACAGCACTTACAATGGGTCCTTTGCAAGCTGAAGAAATGTTAAAGAAAACTATTGCAATAGGATGTGATAATGGGGTTTTAATTTCTGACAGAAAATTTGCAGGCGCAGACACCTATGCAACAGGCAAAACACTTTCGGCAGCGATTAAATCAAAACTATCTGATTTTGATTTAATAATATGCGGACAATTCGCAATTGATGGCGATACAGCTCAAACAGGGCCAAGCATTGCCTCTCACCTTGGAATTCCACAAGTTACATATGTTAAAGATATAGATAAATGTGACGGCAAATGCATATATGTAACAAGAGAAATTGAAGAAGGATTTGAAACATTAAAAGTTGCTCTACCAGCATTAATCTGCATTCTAAAAGGAGATTATGAACCTACAAGACCAACAATCAACGGAATTATAAAAGCTCAGCAATCAAATATCACAGTATATTCTATGGAAGATATAGGCTTAACTCCTGACGATGTTGGAATAAAAGGATCTCCAACTTATGTTAGTAAAGCCTTCAGACCAACTAATACTCGAGGCGAATGTGAAATCTGTGAAAATTGTGATACCTTAGCATTAAAAATAAAAGAATTTGGAGGATTAAATAATGAGTAATATTTTGTTATACGCAGAAGTTACAAAAGATAACTACCTCCACACAGTACTGTTTGAACTAGCTTACAAAGCTCAAGAGCTTTCAAAAAAATTGAATAATGCAGATGTATCAGCTCTTGTGATTTGCAAAACAGGTCTTTCAGAAAGCTATAAAGAAGCATTTATCAATTCTGGCTTTGACTATGTCTATATTGCAGAAGACAATAGTTTTGATCATTATTCAACAGAATTATATTCAAAAGTTGCAATAGATATTGTAAACGAAGTAAAACCAGATATTATGCTAATTGGTGCAACAACTCAAGGCAGAGATATAGCTCCCAGAATCTCAGCCTCTTTGCATACAGGACTTACAGCTGACTGTATAGAGCTTGATATAAACGAAAACGGCCAACTTGCAGCTACCCGTCCAACATTTGGCGGGAAATTAATGGCTACAATTTTATGTAAAAGATTACCTCAAATGGCAACAGTAAGACCTAAAGTATTCAAACCGGCTCCAGAAAATATTGTTAAAGATACAAAATTTATCTATATAAAACCTGAAATTGGAAACATTGAAAAAAGAATTGAATTTATTGAATTTGTAAAAGGAATGAATACCGCAATTAATGAACTTGACAGTGCTGAAATAATTGTAGCAGGCGGTAAGGGGTTAAAAAACGAAGCAGGATTTGCACTGTTAAAGAATTTTGCAGAAAGCATAGGAGCCTGTGTCGGGGCAAGTAGAGGTGCAGTAGATATGGGGCTTGCACCTGCTGATATTCAAATCGGACAAACAGGGAAAACTGTCACTCCTAAACTTTATATAGCCTGTGGAATTTCTGGCGCAATACAACATATTGTCGGAATGCAAGACAGTGACAAAATTATTGCAATAAATACCGATGAAAAAGCTCCAATTTTTGAACATTGTGACTGCGGAATTGTCGGTGATGCTTTTGAAATATTACCGAAACTTACCAATATTTTCCAAAATACATAGCAAAAAAAATATTGATTAGTTTTATATATTTTAAAAGGAGAAAGTATAATGTTTATTTTACCGATTCAGAATTTTTCTACATACAACAATGGTTATAAAATACATAATAAAAATACTTTTAGAACAAACCTTAGACAATCAATAGATACCATAACATTTAGTGGAAAAATATCTCCTAAAACCAATATTTTTGATAAATACAAACCTACAATAAAACACTTTGATGGATATAAGCTCCCAATTCATAACACAGAAATTGCAAAAAGACTTCAATCAGCATATACAAGCACAAATTTCAAAAAATTATTTAACTATGCAAATAAAAAAGGAGCATTTGACTTAAACATAAATCCTGAAACACATTTTATTAAAACCAGTCTAATTAATGCTAAAGAAAACCCGTTAATGAGTAAATTAGTATGGGTAACAGATAGCTGCAGATATATGCCTATATTAAAAGACAAATACCCTAATGCAGCTGTTCCACTAATGGAAAATATTTCAAACTTTTATAAAAAACAAGAAAAAAATATAAATAAAATAATTAACAACCCGCTTGAATATGAACTCAATCATGACGGGGTAAATACCGCGAAAAAGGGAATAGGTCACGTTTTTAACCCTAAAAACTACACTACACATAAATGGTTTCCCAAAACAAGACTTGAATCTCCAGGATTATACTTACAAACAATGAGCGATTTAATTTTCGATGGTTTGAACGGTGCCAAATACGGCTACAAAAAAGCAAAAGATATTTTACAAAATTCAATTGATTCAATCACAAATATAACTGCATATTTAAAAAGCATAATTTATCCATATGCAAAATCAACAGGAGCGTGGGAAGAAAAAACATTTACAATGACTCCTTCAAGTGACGTTGCAATAATAAATGAGGGATTTAGAAAAATTATAAATTTAATGTATTCTCCTACACAAAATCCTGAAATATTAAAAGTTCGCCAAAGATTTTTAAACTCTAAAAACGGGAAAGTATTTAAAGATGAACACAGCCTAAGAGAATTGTTAAGCTGGGGAGAATATAGAATTAAACAAGATAGCATAAAAGAAGTTCCCGTTAATAATGAACGAATACTAGACGGAGCATTAAGTTTTATACCACAAACTGAAAAATATAGTGATAATATTATTTCTGACGTACAAGAAATATTCAAAAGACTGGAACTTTTAGAAAAAGGCACACCAGAGACATCTGCACTTGTAAGGGATAATGGAACTTTAAGATATTCAGGTGACAGATATTTAAATATGACCGCAGGACATAAAATTAACAATTCAAATAAATTACCTGAAAAAACAGAAGCTCAATGGTTTATGACTAGTGATATTTCTAAATGTTACGGAATAGCAGCAAAAAAACTTTTAGATAAAATAGATGCACAAAAAACAGTGGATCCTCAAACAATAGAACTTTTAAATAAAGCTATAAAAAAAGAAACAGAATATATAAATCGAGGATATGCAAGAATTACAGGTAAAAATACATACAAAGCAAACGAAAAAGAATGCCCACCTTTTCAAATACCGGAAGCTTATCAGGCTGTAACAAACTCAAAAGGTGAAATCGTATTTGTTCCAGGTACTCATACTCCACTTGGCTGGGCTCAAGCATCTTTATATGATGCCTCTAAACTGTATTTAGAAAATTTGGAAAGACTAGAACAAATAAAATTATAACATTTACTCTTGACAAAATTCGATAAATAACAAATAATAAAGATATTGGAAGCAATAAGAGGTGTTTAAAAATGAGATATAATAAAGCATTGAGAGTGCCCCCCCCCCGAAAAACGCAAGTATAACAAGGATTTTAAATACATATCCATCCTTTTCTAAAAATATATCTGATAATTATAATGTAAAATATCATATAAACAAGTTTTTTGGTTTTACACTGTCAGAAGTATTAATTACACTGGGAATTATAGGGATTATTGCAGCCATGACTTTACCAAGTGTAATTGGAAATGCAAAAAATAAACAAAGAAGTGCTGCACTAAAAAAAGCATATACAACTCTTTATCAAGCAATCATGATTTCCACCCAAGAAAATGGCGATATTACTGAATGGGAACTACCACCATATCATGCATCGGGAATGCTTGATTGGTCTAATGAATATATTGGAAAATATTTTAAAATTATTAGTGCTTGTGAGGATAATAAAACTCGCTGCACTAACTCTTTAGATAGAATTTGTAATGCTGAAAACCCTTCTAAATGTTCATCAATAGGAATGCATACTGCTTTATATGTTTTAAATGATGGGTCTCATATTTACATATTTAGTGGAGGCAATCCAGTGAATGGGAAAAGCAAAGTTTTACATATTTTAATAGATACAAATGGCACACATAAACCAAATTTATATGGGAAAGACGTATTCACATTTATATTATCACTTCTGAATAATGATAAACCTTTACAAAGTTGGCCATCTGCAAGCGAGAATTCAAGAAACATACTTTTAAATACCTGCCAAAATGATTCGTCTCAATGTAGTGGATTACTCCAATATGATAATTGGGAGTTTAAAAAAGATTATCCTTGGTAAATTATTGATATTTTTTGTGCTAAAATAAATAAGTAATAAACCTATTTTTCAAGAAAGGATTAAGGGATATGAATAAGGTTGTAGTAGGCGCTCAATGGGGCGATGAAGGTAAGGCTAAAATTACTGATTTATTAGCACAAGATGCAGATTTAATCATTAGATACCAAGGGGGCTGTAACGCAGGACACACTGTTGTCGCTCACAACAAAACGTTTAAATTTCATTTAATTCCATCTGGAATTTTATATAAAGGGAAAACTTGCTTTATCGGTGCTGGAACTGTTATTCTACCTGAATATTTTGAAGAAGAAATAAAAGGTTTAATTGATGAAGGTATTGATGTTTCAGGGCTTAAAATCAATCCGCTTGCATCAATTACAATGCCTTATCATACAGAAGTCGACGGATACTCTGAAAGTACAGCTAAAAAAGGAAAAATCGGTACAACTAAAAAAGGTATAGGGCCTACTTACACTGATAAAATGGCAAGAATCGGTTTAAAAATAGAAGATTTATATTCTGAAGATGCACTTTCTGAAAAATTAGATATAATACTTCCTTTAAAAAACAAAACATTAAAAGAAGTATACGGATTAAAAACATACTCAAAAGAAGAAGTTCTTGAATTATGTAAAAAATACGCTGAAATATTCAGACCATACGTATGTTTTGATTGGCAAAAAATTTTAGAAGACGCAAAACGAGAAAAGAAAGCTGTCCTATTTGAAGGCGCTCAAGGAGTAATGCTTGATATTGATTACGGCACATATCCTTTTGTAACATCATCAAACCCAATAGGAGGCGGCGCAGCAACAGGCTCAGGCTATGGACCTACTATGATTGATGAAGTTATAGGTGTTGCAAAAGCATATGTAACACGTGTCGGAGAAGGCCCGTTTGTCACAGAACTTACAGATGAAACAGGTGATAAAATCAGAGAAATCGGGCATGAATACGGAGTTACAACAGGCAGAGCAAGACGTTGCGGCTGGTTTGACGCTGTAACAATGAAATATGCAGTATTAGTCGGAGGTTTGACATCAATTGCACTTACAAAAATCGACGTATTTGATAGTTTCGATGAAATTAAATTGTGTACAGCATACAAAGATACTAGAAATGGTAAAATCTACACAAGCTATCCAACAGATGTATTTATTCACAAATATTTAGAACCTGTCTACGAAACACACAAAGGATGGGGACAAGATATCACAGGAATTACTGAATACGAAAAACTACCAGAAAATGCAAAAAAATATCTTGCAAGATTAGAAGAATTGCTTGAAGTTCCTATCTCTATAGTTAGTGTAGGACCAGACAGAGAACAAACTATTTTTAAAACAAAATAGCTTGCATAAAATTATTAAAGAGCAATTTTTATAATTTTCATGTTTTTATATAAATGTGTTAAAAATAAACTCAATCAATAGTGTAAATAATTATCAAAAAAATTCAAAAATCGTATTTAAAGGGAACGAAAATCAAACAACTCCACAAATAGATAAGTTATCTAACGTTCAACCGGATTATACGGTTAAAACTCCTATGGCTTATACAAAGACAGGAGAAATGAATTTTCCATATGACACTAAAGCTTATTGTTATAAACTTGCAAATGGACAAAAAGTAATTATTGTTCCGCAAGAAGGCGAAACTGTCCTTAGGACATACGTAAATACAGGTTCGATGAACGAACCAGATAAATTACGCGGGATAAGCCATTATATTGAACATAATTTATTTAACGGCTCTAAAGGTTTGGAAGAAGGAGATTTCTTCAAACAAGTTGATAAAATGGGGGCTTCTACAAATGCATCAACGGGCTTTGCAGAAACAAACTATTATATAAGTTCAAATCTCTTAAACGATAACGATTTAGAAACAAAAATCAAACTTCACGCCTCAATGCTTGAAACACCTATTTTTGCAACGGAAAAACTCGAAAAAGAAAAAGGCATTGTTAATTCTGAAATTAACATGATCACCTCTGATCCTGAAAATCTCGCAATTAACAAAATGATTAAAAATTTGTATGGAATTAAAACAACTTCAACCGATATGATTGGAGGGACAACTGATAATATTACAAATCTTACAAGAGAAGATGTTGTAAACTATTTTAATAACAATTACTACCCTGCAAATATGGTAACTGTAATTACAGGAGATGTAAAACCTGATGAGACAATGAAACTTATCTCAAAATACTTTACGTCAAAAAAACAAACTGCAAATAAAAGACATTTTGAATCTCTTGTTCCGACTCAAAAAACAATTAGAGAAGATTTAATTTCAGACAAAGCAAATGCGACAACTATTGTAGTTGGATTTAACGGACCTTCATCTGATAACACAAAAGATAGAATTTATTCAGAAGCTATTACAAGAGTTCTTGCAAGATCTGCTACTTCAAGAATAGATAAAAAAATTAAACAATATAATACAGGGACTTGGGCAGAAGAAGAAAAAATCAGTACAAATCCTAAAGATGGCAGAGTTTTAATGATTATGGCAGAATGCTCTGATGAAAATTCTGAAAAAGTTTTAAAGGAAATTTTTAATGAAATCGGCAATATTGCAAATAATCCACCAACAGACGAAGAATTGCAAATTGTCAAAAAACAAATGCTTAATGCTTTCTCTAAAATGTTTGAACAATCTTTTAATACTAATAATGCAATAGGGACATCTATTTTAGAAAACAACGAAGATTTTCTAAATAACTTTGAAAGTATTGTAAAATCAATGACTTCTCAAGATCTTGCCAATGCTGCAAAAAAATATTTAGATATAAATAAAGCTTCTGTTACACTAATTCATCCATCTTCTGCAACAGAAGAAAGCATAACGCAAAATTATAAAAATATTTCTTTTGCCGGAGCTAAAAAAGAAGCTATAAATATGGCATCCGTAAAAGAATACAATATGCCAAATAATTACAGAGTTACAACAATAAATTCCAAAACAAATAATGCAAATATCAGCTTCAGAATAGCTACAGATAAAACTTTTAATGGCAAACCATCTGCAGAATTTGTACTTGATAAAATCTTAGATGAAGGTTCAATATTTAAAAACCAAGAAGAGTTTAAAACAGATATAGCAAAAAATGGCATAGAAAGTTCAATCGGTGCAGCATATGATACAATATCAGCAGCTATTACCTGCAACAGTGACGATTTACAAAAAGCTCTAAAAAGCCTGCAAGAAGTGATAGAAAATCCAAGATTTACAAATGAAGAATTTGAACACGCAAAAGCCGAAATTAAAGAAGCTCTTTTAACCTCTAATAAATCAGCATATGATAAACTTTCAAATGAATTATACAAAGGCTTGCAGGCAGGATATTCTAAAGAAGAAATCTTAAAAGATCTGGAATCTTTAACAATTGATGATGTCAAAGCTCTTTATGATTACACAATAAAAAACGGCAAAGGCGAACTCTCTATTTCTGCTCCATTTGAAAGGAAACCTGAACTAAATAAAATTCTTTTCAATACTCTTGGAGAATTCAAAGCAGTTACACCTCATTACACGAGGGAATTGCAAGACGCATACAGACCTGTCGAAGAAACCAAAGTTTTAACAGATACGGATTTTAAAAACCAAGCTGAAATAATTGAAGCATACAAATTTAAAATTAATCAAAACATTAAAGATAGAGTTACTCTAGAACTTTTAAATACAATTCTAGGAGGCAACCCGTCTTCAAGATTATTCTCTGACCTAAGAGAACAACAAAAACTTGCATACCATGTAAGATCTAATTACGAAACGAATAATAATATAGGTCTATTAACTTTAAAAATAAGCACAACAACTGATAATAAAGAAACTGGGGAACAAAGTTTCGATAATGTAAAAAAATCTATTGACAGCTTTAACAAACACATAGCTACAATAAAAACAGAAAAAATTACAGATGAAGAATTAAATAATGCAAAACTAAGTTTAAAAAATAGTATTCTTAATTCCAATAACACTCCATTTGGAAAAATTATGAGCCTAATACAAGGTATGGAATCCCCATATGGAATTTCCAGAGAAAATCAATTATTTGAAGAAATTGACAAAATATCAACTGATGATATCTATAATGCAGCAAATTATGTCTTCTCCGGCAAACCGACATACTCAATTCTCGCCACAGAAGACACAATTAATGCTAATAAAGAATATTTGGAAACTTTAAAACAATAGTTTATAAAACATCCTTATAAGACAAGAAAATATAAGTCAAAGCGCTCAAACCTACAAGGCTATAGACAATTCTTGATAATAAAGTCATATCACCAAAAATTAAAGCAACCAAATCAATATTCAAAAGTCCCACAAGTCCCCAGTTTAACGCTCCTACTAAAACTAATATGTAAGTAATGATTTTTAGAACATGCATAACTAACCTCGCTTTCATATATAGTATTTAGCATCAGGTAAAAGTTTTAATCCGACAAACATACAACAAAATAGTCCGACATATGTCGAACTATTTTATGTTTTATAATTACAATTAAACTTCTAAAATAATTTATAGAAAATTTTATT
>ULVF01070234.1_pt1 | contig 16966 bp, 18 predicted proteins | sample 1959201 | NCBI WGS metagenome assembly ULVF01 (sample SAMEA4835779, study PRJEB28245) | human gut metagenome | biome: gut microbiome; material: fecal sample | place: Denmark | collected 2008 | reverse complement strand
CTTTTTAATTTATAATTATTTTATAAATCAAAAAATTAAAAAGAAATTCACCTGTAGGGTAATATGTTGTATATTTTATTTAATCTGAATTTTTATTATTAAAGTTTTCAGGGGTTTTATTTTCAAGCCATTTACTCATTACATAATGTTCATAACTTAGAGCATAATTATAAAGAGCTTTTACTAAAATTCTACCGCTTTCCGATTTTCCCACTATAAGAAAATCTCCTGATTTATTTTCAGCAAGCATTATTTCTTTATGTACAATTTTGTCAACATTATTTTTGGGATTTTTGTATATTACAAGATGAATCCAGTCACATAATATTTTTGTGCCGGTTGCTTGGCCTGAGATTATGTCGTTATTTCTGGCTTGTATATATTTTGAAAATTCATTTAGTATCATAATAAAATATTACTCAAATGGGGTTGTTGCTGCAAGGCATATGATATCATTTATATCATTTTTTTTCAATTCTTTTATCATTTCTTCAAAAGTTGAACCTGTTGTGCAAATATCGTCAATTATCAATAATGTTTTCCCATTATATTTACTTTTATCAACTTTAAAAGCATTAGATAGATTTTTTATACGTTCTTCCCTTTTTAACTTATATTGAGGTTTTGTATCTTTTATTCTGGTAATTAGTTCTGTATTTAGGGTATTTGATGTAATTCTGCAAAATTCTTTTCCTACTAAATTCATATGATTATATTTGCGTTTTTTTTCTTTTTTGTAAAAGATTGGTACAGGTATAACTTCTAAGTCATTTCTGTCACTAATTTGTTTAAAATATTCAGCCATAAATTTTGCCAGATAGAAAGCTAAATCCTTTTGATTATGATATTTAAGTCCTCTTATTAATTTTTGAAGATTTTTAGAATAAATCCCTGCACAGTAAATATTTTTTCCTTCAATTATTCTGTGGATTTTAGCCGGAATATGATCCATTTGCTCGTAGCATTTTGTGCACATTTTTACTGCTTCTTTTGAACTTTTGCAAAAGTAGCACTTTTTTTTATATATCCAATCGAGTAAACTTTCTAATTTTTTTAACATATTTATAATGGTAATTTTATACAAAATTCAGTGCGAACATTTTCTTCACTTTGGACAGTTATTTCTCCTCCGTGAGATTTTATAATTTGTTGTGATAGGTAAAGGCCAAGTCCTGTTCCGATTTTTCTGAATTTTTTAGCTGCCGAATAGTATTTGTTAAAAATTAATTGTAATTCTTTTTCTGGAATTCCTTGTCCGTAATCGATTATTGAAATTGTTATGTATCCTGGGATTTCTCCTGTTGTAATATCAATTCTGTCTTTTGTATTACTATGGGATATTGCATTTGAAATTAGGTTTTTAATTACTCTTTCTAGCTGCATAGAATCCGCTGTTACTTTAATATCTCTTGACGGTGTAAAATATATTGTAATTCCTGAATTGTTTGCAATTGGTTGTGTACTGTCAACTATATTGGAAATAAATTTGTTAAGCATAATATTTTCTTTTAATAATTTAATTCCTGTTTCTTTAATTTTGTATGTTTCAAGGATAATTTGTACAAGATCAACAAGTTCTTCATTTGATTTTTTCATATTTAGCAAAGCTACTTGTTGTTTTTCCGAGATTTCTCCAAATGTCCCGTTGAGTAAAAAGTTTATAATATTTGATTCTGCAACAATTGGAACTTTCAAATCATGTGTTAAAGTCGCAACGAAGTCCTCTTTTAATGTTTCAATTTCTCTTTCTTTTGTAACGTCTTTTATTAGGATAACGTATCTTTTTTTATCATCATCTAAAGATAATTTAATTGAGTGCATAACAAAATTATTTGTTGGAGTATGTTTAATAAATACGTCTTTATTTTTTAATCTTTCAATTGGAGTATCATCGCTAATTTGAATGTAATCAAATATATTTGTACCTATAATTTCTTGTCCTTTAGCTCCAAACCATTCACTGATTTGAGGAGTTGCCCGCAAGATTGCATGTTTGTCATTTATGATTAAAATCCCGTCAGACAGAGAGTTAATAACTGATTCTAATAATTTATTTTGTCTCATTAATTCTGTTTGGTATTCAACAATCATTTTTTCTCTATCGTTAAGAGTTTCTACCATTCGATTAATACTGTCTGTTACATTTTGATAGGTCGGATGATTTATTTCTTCAATTTTAGTTGATAAATTCCCATATCTTACAGAATTTACTGTGTTTGTAACCATTCCTAAATAATCATTAATTTTAGACCATCTTTTGTTTGTTTGTCTTGTAATAAGAAACAATATAACAAAAACCAAAATGATGCTTAAATTTAATAAATACCAAAGCATTTGTATTTCCCTCTCTTTATGTTAAAATTATACCAGATAAGGGGTATTTTGTATATGGGCAAATTAAAATTACCTAAAACAATAAAAATGGTGATCACAGATTTTGATGGTGTAGTGACAGATAATTGTGTATATATCGCAAATGATTTTACAATGTCCAGAAAACTTAATTTTAAAGATATTATGGCATTTTCTATTTTAAGAAAAAACGGTTATAAAATGGGTATTATTTCAGGTGAGCAAAATGCTGCGATAGAGACCCTTGCCAAAAAGTTTCAAATAGAAGAAATTCACCAGAATATAAGAATAAAAATTGATGTATTAAAAGGTATAGTTGAAAAATATAATTTATCAAAAGAAGAATTCTTATATATTGGAGATGATATAAACGATATTGAATGTTTAAAATTTGCTAAATATAAAATAGCAGTCCCTCATTCAGTTCAAAAAGTTAAAGATATCGAAGATATTCAAATCACTGAAAGTCAAGCAGGTAGCGGTGCATTTAGAGAGGTAGTAGATTGTCTGATTGGTTAAAAAATATAATAGATAAAGTTAAAAGTTTAAATAGTTCTGTAGATAAGTTCAAGCAGGAAACGGTAATTCAGTCTTTGCCTTCTTATACCTATGTCAATAGAGCGAAATTGCTAATAGAACAAAATAAATATGATGAAGCTTTGGAAATTTTATTGAAAGCATTGGAATTACCTCAAAAAGATGCACTTGTATATAAATATTTAGGTACTGTATATGAAAGGTTAGGAAATTTTGAAAAATCTGTTGAGAATTACCAAATGTCAGCTGATTTGAACCCTCAGGACAGACATATTTGGCAACGGTTAGGTTTTTCTTTAATATCTGTCGGGAAATTTGAAAATGCCGTAAAATCTTTTGAAAATGCAAATAAAATTCAACCAAATAATTCTGATACATATACAGGTTGGGGCATGGCATTAATGAAACAGAAAAAATATGCACAGGCCCATGATAAATTTATTGAGGCAGCAAAACATAATAAATATAATTTTTCAGCTGTATTTTTATGTGCAGTAATGGAAATTAAGCTCGAGATGTATGACAAGGCTGAAATGAAGCTGACATTTTTAGCTAATGTATGCCCGAATGCTAATAATACTTATGAATTTGCAAGATTAAAATATCTAAAAAATGATTATGAAAGCGCAATTCATTATGCCCAAAAATCATTGGATTATAATTCCAAAATGCTTCCTTCTTATATTTTGTTAGGACAGTTGTATGCGATTAAATTAGATAAAGATGCTTCTTTGAGATGTTTTGAGCAGGCACAGGAAAAAGAACTTACAAATGCTGCATTATATCTCGAATGGGGAAAAGTTTTAGAAAAATTCGAAGATTTCGAGGGTGCAAAATTTAAACTTTTAAAAGCATTGGAATATGAACCTGAGAATTTGGAAATTCTGTCTTATTTAGGCTTATGTTGTGCTTCAAGACACGAAATAGAAGAAGCTCAACCGATTTTGGAAAAGGTTTTGGAAAAAGAGCCTGAAAATAAAATTGTAAAACAAGCTCTTGGTATAATTGCATATGAAAAAGATGATATTCAAAAATCAATAGAACTTTTGCGAGCAGATGATGAAGATTCCGTAAATTCATATTATCTTGCGAAATGTTATGAAAAGTTAAAAAACGATACTAAAGTTAAAGATTATTACGAAAATGCAATATTACATAACCCTAGGTATATTGCAGCTTTTACAGATTATACAAAATATCTTATATCCCAAAATGATTATGCAGAAGCTCAAAGGAAACTTCGTAAAGCTATAAAAGCAGATGAGAATAATGTAACATTATTAAATTTAATGTTTTATGTAAGTTACATACTTGTCAAAGAAAACCTTTGTGAATATAATGTAAAAGAAACAGTTTCAATAGCTGAAAAGATTGAAAATATAAATAAAGACTTGTTTGAATACCCTGAGCAAAAAGCTGAATTAACAGCAATTTTGCAAAATAATTCAGAAAGAGATTTAAATTGAGAAAAATTATTGTACAAAAATTCGGCGGAACCTCAGTAGCTGATACGGAAAAAATTAAAAATGTTGCTAAGATTGTGATTAGGGAAAAAGAAAACGGAAACGATGTTGTTGTAGTTGTTTCAGCTATGGGACATACGACTGATTATCTTGTTAAAATGGCAAAAGATTTAAGTCCTAATCCCTCAGGTCGTGAAATGGATATGTTGTTATCCACAGGAGAGGGAGTATCAATTGCACTTTTAGCAATGGCAATTCAAGCTCAAGGTTATGATGCAGTAAGTTTTAATGCTATGCAAATTGGTATTATGACTGAAAATATCCATTCAAAAGCGAGAATTATTGATATAAAAACAGATAAGTTAAAAGAAAATTTAAAACAAGGAAAAATTATTGTTGTTGCAGGTTTCCAAGGTGTAACAGAAGATGGTGAAATTACAACACTTGGCAGAGGTGGCTCTGATACTTCTGCTGTAGCTCTTGCTGCAGCATTGAATGCAGAAAGATGTGATATCTATACAGATGTAGAGGGTGTCTATACAACTGACCCTCGAGTTGTTCCTAATGCTTCAAGATTAGATGAAATTTCTTATGAAGAAATGCTTGAACTTGCACATGCAGGAGCAAATGTATTGCATCCTCGAAGTGTAGAAACTGCAAAACAATTCAATGTTCCAATGCGTGTTAGGAGCAGTTTTAAGTTAGATAATTTAGGTACCTTAATTTTAGGAGTCGATAAAATGGAAATTTATAAACCTGTAGCAGGAGTTGCAGCAGATTTATCTCAAGCGAGAATTGTAGTTTGTGATGTTCCGGACAAACCTGGTGTTGCAGCTAAGTTATTCAGCAAATTAGCAAAAGAAAATATTTCAGTTGATATGATTATTCAATCTTATGCAAGAAAAGTTTCAAATACCAATGATATTGCATTTACCGTAGATGCATCAGATTTAGCTAAAACTGTTGAAGCTTTAGACGCATTGAAATCAGAAATAGGTGCGACAGGCGATATTCAAGTAGATGAAAATATTGCTAAAGTTTCAATAGTTGGTGCAGGAATGATTGATAGACCTGGTGTTGCTTCTACAATGTTTGAAACTTTGGCAGAACAAGGAATTAATATTAGAATGATTTCTACAAGTGAAATAAAAATCAGTTGTCTTGTCGATAAAGATCAAGCTCAAAAAGCAGTAAAAGCATTACATGAAGTTTTTGAACTTGAAAGCTCAGAAATTGCCGACGTAAAAGGTGATTTGCCAAATATTTAAATTCTCGGTAATAAGAGTCGGATTTAGATAAAAGAACTGCCCTTGTGCAGTTCTTTTATTTTTTCTAAATAAAAAAAAGGAGCTTGAATCTCCACATAATGCAGAGGGTAAGCCCCGTTGGAATTAAGAATAGCTGGAAGTATGAAAAAGATTTAATGATTATATTTAACAGAATAAGTGTTATTTTTACAATTACCTAATAGTCTAATATAAAAAATCCAGTTGTCTAATATATTTTTTTTACTTATTACCCATGCTTCTATATTTAATGTACAGAGGAAGAATATTTATAAAATGATTAAGTGTAAACATTGCACTTAATCTGAAAAGTATTGATAATGCTGGGTTTTAGTAAAGCTTAATAAAACTTTATAGTAGGGGTTGACAAAATATTTTTTATAGTTTATAGTAAAAGTGTTAAATGAAGTGTTAAAAAAACACTTAATAAGAAAAACCTCACGAGAGGAGGAAGAAAATGATAACAATAAATCCAGTAAAATTTAATACAGTAAAGCCTATCTCTTTTGGAGAAGGTAATCTTAATAACCTAACCCCAAATGTAGCGATTTTATCACTACAAAATCCAAATGCGAAAATTAATTTCGAAAATGATTTGAATCGTACTCAAAAAGCAGATATGGTTCAAAATCCGAATATGCTAAACGCTTTAGGCGCAAAGCTTCGCAAGACTTATAATATACTATTTTCACCGGATTATGATAGAGCAAGCAAAAGTCCAAAACATATTTCATTCTTAGGTTAGTGAAATAAGGCTTATTGCCTGTTCTACAATTACCCCACCCCAAAACTTACTACATTGATATAAACATGTTGCTAAGTATTTATTTAATAAACTGATATATCCTTTCTGTATAACAACAGAAAGGATATATTAATTATGAACGAAAAAATTAAAGAATTACGTAATGATCCCCAAAAAGCTCAGTGCTTTTTTCAAAAGCTTTTAGCTTTTACTCTTGGTCCTATAGAATTAAAGGATTTGTTAGAAGAAGGAAATGTAAAACTTTTAGATGTTCGACGCCCTGAAGATTTTGAAGTAGCACATATTCCAGGCGCAATATCAATCCCTAAAGAAGAATTAGCTGATAATATTAATAAGTTGTCAAAAGAAGAGGTAACTGTTGTATATTGTTATAATCAGCAATGTCATTTGGGAGTGGAAGCATGTTTGATTTTAGCTGAATATGGCTATCCTGTCATGCTTTTAGAAGGTGGTTTTAAAACTTGGACGGAAGATTTTAGATTTGCAACTTCTAATTAGGGTAGCTTTGGCTATCCTAATTTTTTTAAATATTTGCACCACCGTCATTTTTGATTTTGTTTATTACGTTTTTACTTCCTTCTTTTGATTTCGCAAGGTCAAGGGCAAACGATGTTGCTTCTTTATCTCTTGCTATTGCCTCTTTAAGTCCTGTCATTTCATCTAAATTTAGGTTTGCAAAAACTGTTCCATCAGAATTTAGGGATATTTTAAATAGTTTTTGTGACATGAAATCAAAACCTGGAAGTCCCATATTTAGTGAATACCATTTATAAAATTGGTGAGCCATGTAATACGGGTCAATTTGTCCGTTTCTCATTATAAACATAGGCTTTGATTTAAATGAAAACCCTGAATTTGTAATGATGTTGATATATAAAGCTTCAATTCCTTTAAGTTCTGTTATTAGTCCTTCTTCTTCTTTAATTACGGATAAGATTTTATCTGCATTGTCTATTTTAAATATTTTAGTTCCTTTGCTTTCGATATATGCTAAAAGTTTTGCAGGATCATTATTGCAGGATTGAATAATATCTGTAACATTTTTTTTTACTAGCTCTTTATTTTTTTCTGTTTCCGCATTAAAAGTTACTGTAACATCTTTAGATACAATAGTTTTAGATGTTTTATTAGAACTAGAATTTTTTAAATGTTTGCTTAATTTTTTAGAAAGAGTCTTTTCTTGTCTTTCTAAAAAGAAATAAATAATTTGCTGAAAAATATTCATATTACTAATATAGACTATTTAAACAATAAATATTTCATCTAAATAAATGAAATATTAAATTTGTATAAAGATTGTAAATTTTACACTTGCTTTTAGGATAACTTTATTTTATAATATAATTGTGAAATAAATCACGAATAAAATAGGAGATATAAATTTATGACAACAAAAAGCAAAAAGACAGTTGAAAACCTTGAAAAAGCTTTAAAAGGTGATTCTACAAAGGTTGAAACTGCTGAACAATTGGAATTGTTAATCGAAAGAGTTAAAAAAGCTCAAAAGATTTATGCAACTTTCTCTCAAGAAAAAGTTGACGCAATCTTCAAAGCTGCAGCTACAGCAGCAGACAAAGCACGTATTCCTTTAGCTAGAATGGCTGTTGAAGAAACAGGAATGGGTGTTTTAGAAGATAAAATTATTAAAAACCACTTTGCAGCAGAATATATTTATAACAAACATAAAAATGCAAAGACTTGCGGTATAATAAAAGAAGATAAAATGAACGGAATCAAAATTGTAGCAGAACCTCTAGGTGTAATTGCAGGTATTGTTCCTACAACTAACCCTACATCTACTGCAATATTCAAATCATTAATCGCTTTAAAAACAAGAAATGCAATTATCTTTTCACCACACCCACGTGCTAAAGAATCTACAATTGCAGCTGCAAAAGTAGTTTTAGAGGCAGCAGTAAAAGCAGGTGCTCCTGAAGATATTATCGGTTGGATTGATGTTCCATCAATTGAATTATCAAGCCAGTTAATGAAACACAAATCAATTTCTTGTATTTTAGCAACAGGTGGTCCTGGAATGGTTACAGCTGCTTATTCTTCAGGTAATCCGGCATTAGGTGTAGGTCCTGGTAATGCTTCTGCAGTAATCGATGAAACTGCTGATATTCAAATGGCTGTATCATCAATTTTAATGTCAAAAACTTTTGACAACGGTATGATTTGTGCATCTGAACAATCAGTTGTTGTAGTTGATGAAGTATACGAAGCTGTTAAGAAAGAATTTATCTACAGAGGAGCTCATTTATTAACTCCATCTGATGAAAAGAAATTGATTGACCTTCCATTCATCGATCCAAAACGTGGAACAGCTCATCCGGCAATCGTTGGTCAAAGTGCTTCAAAAATTGCAGAATTAGCTGGATTTAAAGTTCCTTCAACTGCAAAAATATTGTTAGCAGAAAGACCATCAGTTGATTGGGAAGATCCTTTCTCAAGAGAAAAATTGTCACCAATCTTAACTATGTACAGAGCTAAAGATTTTGAAGAAGCTGCAGAAATGGCTTACGAGCTAGTTTCAAAAGGCGGAGCAGGTCACACAGCTGATTTATATACAGATGCTCGTCATCAAGAAAGAATTGATAAATATGCAGAAAAAATGCCTGCATGTCGTGTATTAATCAATTCACCTTCAGCATTAGGCGGTATCGGTGATTTGTTTAACTTCAAATTAGAACCATCATTATCATTAGGTTGTGGTTCTTGGGGTAAAAACGCTATCTCAGGTAACATCGGTGTTGAAAATTTATTGAACTACAAAACAGTTGCTGAAAGGAGAGAAAATATGCTCTGGTTCAAAGTTCCGCCAAAAGTTTACTTCAAAAGAGGTGCAGTTGATTTAGCTCTTCGTGAACTTCAAGGTAAAAAACGTGCATTTATCGTTACAGACAGATTCTTATTTAATTCAGGCGCTGTTGACAGTATTGTAAATGTTTTGGATGAAGTAGGTATTGATCACGAAATCTTCTTTGATGTAAAACCTGATCCAACATTATCAACAATTAATCAAGCAATGGAAATTATCAGACCATATGAACCTGATGTAATTATTGCATTAGGTGGCGGATCTCCAATGGATGCTGCTAAGATTATGTGGTTATTATATGAACAACCTGATACAGTATTTGAAGATATTGCAATGAGATTCTTAGATATTAGAAAGAGAATTTGCAGAATTCCTGAACTTGGTAAGAAAGCAACTATGGTTGCAATCCCAACAACATCAGGTACAGGATCTGAAGTAACTCCATTTGCAATTATTACAGATGATGAAACTCATGTAAAATATGCTATTGCAGATTATGCATTGACTCCAAATATGTCAATCATTGATCCAAACTTTGTAGATGGTATGCCAAAAGGTTTGACAGCTGCTTCTGGTATTGATGCTTTAGTTCACGCAACAGAAGCTTATGTATCATCAATGGCTACAAACTTTACAAATTCAAATGCTTTAGAAGCTGCAAAATTGATCTTCAGATATTTAGAAAGATCATATAATGAAGGAGCAAATGATCCTATAGCAAGAGAAAAAATGCACTATGCTGCAACAATCGCAGGTATGGCATTTGCTAACTCATTCTTAGGCTTGTGCCACTCTATGGCTCACAAGTTAGGTGCTATGTTCCATGTTCCACACGGTGTAGCTAACGCATTGTTATTTAGACAAGTAATTAAATATAACGCAGTTGATTGTCCTAAAAAACAATGTATCTTCCCTCAATACAAGTTCCCTAATGCAAAAGCAAAATATGCTCAAATCGCTGATGAATTAGGACTTGGTGGTAAGACAGATGATGAAAAAGTTGAATTATACATCAAAGCTATTGAAGGCTTGATGAAAGCTACAAATTTACCATTCTCTATTAAAGATTTTGGTATCTCTGAAGCTGACTTCAATGCTAAGTTAGATGAAATGGTAGAACTTGCATTCGATGATCAATGTACAGGTGCTAACCCTGCATACCCATTGATGGAAGATATTAAAGCAATCTACAAAGACGCTTATGAAGGTATTGTAAGAGATTATTACGAAACTAAATAAGTAAAAAATAAATAAAAAATGACCGCTAGAAATAGCGGTTATTTTTTTTTTCATATCTTGACTTTTTTTTATGTATTTCGTATTATAAAATAACGAAGACGGCGACATGGCCAAGTGGTAAGGCAGGAGCCTGCAAAGCTCTTATCCCCCAGTTCGAATCTGGGTGTCGCCTTTTTTTTATGAGGTGTTGATATGTGGAATAAAATTATTGCCGGGGGACATAATAATTATTTTGCAAGAATGTTTAATTTTTCCACTATGAAGAAAGTTCCAACAAAACCGATGCAAAAGATTTCAAATTTTAAGTTTGATACAATTAAAGCTGCTGAACCTTTATATAATATGAAAAAAAAGCCTATAAAAGGAAATCTTAATCCATATTTTTTTTGTAATTTAGAAACTGTTTTAAAAAATTATAAAATATTTTAAATCTATTATAATTGACAAAATATTCAATCAATGATAGTATCAAATTATGTTAAAAAGGTGCTGGTTATTAATTTTAGGTTTATTAGTCTTAAACTGCTTATCTGTTAATGCAATAACTTTGAAATTTACTGGTTTTATAGCAGATGAAGCAAATATTTTATCGCCACAAGTTGAAAATGATTTAAACATGACGCTTTGGGATTTACAAAAAAAGTCTGGCGCTGATTTAGTTGTGGTTACTTTACCATCATTAAATGGCAGGACTGTTGAAGAAGTTGCTCTTGATATTGGTCGTTCTTATAAATTGGGAGCTGTTGGCAAAAATAACGGGATGGTATTTTTGACTGTGCCTAATGAACGTAGAATGAGAATTGAACTAGGGACAGGGCTTGAAAATAAAATAAGTATTCAAACATTAGAAAATATTCGTGACAATGATATTTTTCCTTATTATAAGCGCGATGAGTATGAAAAAGGGATTACTCGCGGCGCTTATGTCTTGGCAGACACAGTAGCTAATGCTGAGGGAGTAAATATTAAATCGCAAGGTTATTGTCCGCCTAAGATAGCTAACAGCTCAACAGGAAGCTCAAGGTCCGAAAGAACACCTTGGTGGGTATTTCCATTAGCTGTAATAATGGCAATTATATCACCAAGACGAAGATTTAATTCAGGCAGTTTTGGTGGCTTCGGTGGTGGTGGAGGCTTTGGCGGATCAGGTTGTTCCGGTAGTTGGTAGTTTTATAAATAAAAAATTATAAAAAGGATACAAAATGAAAAACTTAGATAAATTTGTAGAAGAATTAAAAAATACTTTAGGAGATAATCTATTATCGATTATAGCTTTTGGTTCTCAAGCTAATGTTGAGGATACTAAATCAAATTTGAATTTGATGATTGTAACAGATCAATTGACAGCTGAAAATTTATATGACATATCAAAACCAGTAAAAAAATGGGTAAAAGGGAAAAATCCTATTCCCGTAATTATGAATAAAGATGAATGGTATTCATCTTTTGATGTATATGCAATTGAATATGCAGATATTAAAGAAAATTATAGAATTATTTACGGAGAGGATTTAGTTCCTTCTATTTGTATAAATAAATACTTTTTACGTTTACAGTGTGAATCAGAGTTAAAAAGTTTATTATTAAAATATAAAAATAATTTCTTGATGAATATAAAATCAGACAGAGAAATGAAAAAAGTTTTAAATAATGTAATAAAAACTATGCTTGTGATTTTTAGATCTGTATTAAGACTTCATGATAGTGCAGTTCCATACAGAGCTGTTGATATTATAGAATTTGCTTCAAATTATTTGTCATTTAATAAAATTGTAATGTCAAAAATTGCAAAAGTAAAATATGAAAATGAAGATTATACAAAACAAGAGTTGTTATTTATTGAAGCTGAACTTGTAAAAGATATTCAAAATATTTTGCGACAAGTTGATGCAATGCATTTTTAAAAAAATTGTGATATAATTGACTTATTGAAAATATATTTCGGGTAATTAGCACTCTACCGAGAAAAAGATTGATAATCTTTTTTTGAGAGGGGTAGCGCACCCAATCAAAAACGGAGTTTTTGACTGACAATTGAATATATTTTGGGCGATTAGCACTCTGCCGAGAAAAAAGATTGATAATCTTTTTTCGAGAGGGGTAGCGCACCTAATCAAAAACGGAGTTTTTGACTGACAATTGAATATATTTTTGGGCGATTAGCGCAGTTGGTAGCGCACCACATTGACGTTGTGGGGGTCACGTGTTCGAGTCACGTATCGCCCAGTTATATAATATGAAAATATTGTAATTAAAAATAAATAGAGGTCGTGAATATGAAAGAAGTTATTGTTACAGAATTAGATACGAATTTATCTTTTAAGGCATCAATAGACAATACTCCAGAAGTTAAACAAAGTTTTTCATCAGTTTATGTGGATGAAAAAGAAGTTAGAAGACCTACTGTAGCCCAAGTTAATGGGGTGCTTACTGTTAATATAACAGAATTAAATGATACTATCTCAAATTTTGTAACAAAATGGTATAAAATGAGAAAAAGAATCAATTTAATGCTTGAAACTGATGAACACATGTATTTAATAAAAGGGTGTTCAATAAAACATTTTGAAGCACCCGATAAGACTTTTACTATTTTTTATAATACTTTTAAAGAAGCTTAGATATATTTTATATAATTTTCAATATCTTCTTTTGTAATCATTTCTGTAGTAGATACCAGAATTTTATTATTGTTGAGTTTTAGGCCTCCGATAATATTATGTTCTTTAAGATTTTTTAATATTCTATCTGCATCATTTACTTGAATTACAAACTCGTTGTAAAATTCTTTATTAAGTGTTTTAATCCCTTTTTCTGCAAGTTTTTTAGATAAAAGATGCGCATTTTTAGTTGATAAGTATGATGCTTGTCTTAGACCTTTTTCACCCATTACAGTAAGATATAAAGTTGCGCAAAGCCCTATTAAGGCTTGGTTAGAACAAATATTACTTGTAGCTTTTTCTCTTTTAATATGTTGTTCTCTTGTTTGAATAGTAAGACAATATGCAGGATTCCCATCAGCATCAACGGTTCTGCCGGCAAGACGTCCTGGAATTTGGCGCATAAATTTTTCTTTGCAAGCAATAAAACCTGCGTGAGGTCCTCCAAAGCTCATAGGAACTCCTAGAGGTTGAATATCTCCGACTACAATGTCAGCTTGTGATGGCGGTTCTAAAATTGCTAATGATGAAATATCTGTGCAAACAATTAATAAAGTATCATTAGTTTTTTCAATCTTTTTGATTTCTCCATAAAAATCTGGGTTTTGAACTAATATACAAGCATAGTCATTTGTATTTGAAGGTATTTCATCAAATATTTCCAATTCAATTTTATTAGCCCAGCAGTATGTTTTAACTGTATCAATGTATTCTGGATTTAAGTTTTTTGATACGAGAACTTTGTCTTTTTTCGAAATTCTAACAGCCATTAATATTGCTTCTGCACATGCGCTTGCTGCATCATACATTGTAGCGTTAGAAATATCCATACCTGTAAGTCTGCAAATCATTGTTTGGAATTCGTACATAACTTGAAGTGTTCCTTGAGAAATTTCAGGTTGATATGGAGTGTATGCTGTTAAAAATTCAAATCTGTTTGCAACTTGAGAAATGCAAGCCGGTATAAATTTATTATACGTACCTGCGCCTAAAAATGTTACAAAATCAGTGTTATTTTTTTTAGCAAAAGACTTAATCCTTTTTTGGACTTCCATTTCACTTAGAGAATTTTCAAATCCTAATTCTCCCATACGGGCTTTTTGAGGGATTTGTTTAAATAAGTCCTCAATAGTTTCTACATCAATGCTATTTAGCATTTCTTTTTTTACTTCATCGTTATGTACTAAAAAATTTTTCATAAATTATTCCAATTCTTCTTTGTAGTCTTCATATTCTAAAAGGTCATTTTGTTCATTAGCAGCATCACCGGTTGCTTCAATTTTAACAAGCCAACCTTTTTCGTAGCTGTCTTCATTTAAAATCTCCGGAGAGTCAACTGCTTCTTCATTAATTTCAATAATTTTACCGCTTATTGGCATATAAATTTCAGAAGCAGCTTTAACAGATTCAATAGTCGCAAAAGTTTCACCTTTTTTATATTCAGTACCAACTTCCGGTAATTCTAGAAATACAATATCCCCAAGTTGTTCAACTGCGTAATCTGTAAGTCCGATTGTAAAAGTGTTATCTCCATTATCTAATAAGAATTCGTGAGATTTAGAACATAAGATTTTTTCTGTAATACTCATTAATTTCTCCTTTTTGTATATTATAATTTGATTTTATTTCTTTTTTCAACAAATGGTCTTTTTACGATTTCTGCATCATGTAATTTCTCTCTTATCATAACCTGAACAGTAGAGCCTGTGCAAATTTCTTTATCATTTTTTACATAAGCTAGTGCAATATTTGCTCCTAAAATTGGAGATGGACCGCCACTAGTAATTATTCCTATTTTTTTTCCATTTTTATAAACTTCATATTCATGTCTTGCAATTGATTTATCAAGCATTTTCAATCCTACAAGTTTTTTTGTTGTCCCATTTTTAATTTGATTCATTATAACATCTTTGCCGTTGTAATCAGCAATTTTATCTTTTGGAATAGACCAGCTTAGTCCTGCTTCAATCGGTGTTGTATTTTCATCTAAATCATTACCGTATAAATGCAGTGCTGCTTCTAATCTTAAAGTATCTCTTGCGCCTAATCCGATAGGTTTTATGCCGAACTCCTGACCTTCTTCAAGAATTTTATCCCATAGATATTCTGAATGATTGTTTTCTACAAGAATTTCGTATCCGTCTTCTCCTGTATAGCCTGTTCTAGATGCAAGAACTTTAATTCCTGCGATTTTAGCAGGTTTTATAGTAAATGAATCTTGTTGTGTATCAAGTCCCATTTTTCTCATTAATTTATCTGCAAGAGGACCTTGTATTGCAAGTAAAGAAAATTCATGCGATCTGTTGTCGATTTTTACATCAAAATCTTTACTGTTTCTAACCATCCAGTTAAGATCTTCATCAATTCGAGAAGCATTGCAAATTACTAAATATTCCAAAATTCCTAATTTATAAATAATTAAATCATCAATTAAGCCCCCGTTTTTATTAGGTAATTGACAATACACAGCTTTCTCATATTTAAGTTTTGAAATATCCTGGGGAACTATTTTGTTAAGAAATTCCATAGCATCTTTTCCAGATACAAAGACTTCTCCCATGTGAGAAACATCAAATAAGCCGACTTTTTCTCTTACATTCTTGTGTTCTTCGATAATTGATGTGTATTGAACAGGCATATGCCAGCCAGCAAAATCTACCATTTTTGCATTTAGATTAATGTGTTTTTCGTGTAAAAAAGTTTCTTTAGTCATAAATAAATATCCCCCATAGATTATATTGTCTTTGTAATGAGGGATATTGTCAATGGTTTATTTAGTTTTATAACTCTGCAATTTTTTTGTATAGTTCAATTTGTTTTTCTGATAAATTCTTAGGAATTATTATTTTAATTTTAGCATTAAGATTTCCATATCCTCCGCCTTTTTTAGGTAATCCTAGATCTTTTAATCTTAGGGCTTGTCCTGATGATGTTTTTGGTGGAATTTTAATTCCGATTTTTCCATGGAGTGTTTCAATGTCTTTTTTACAGCCTAAAACAGCTTCTGTTGGAGTAATTTCAACTTCTTTAGTTAAATCAGCACCATTTACTTTGTAATCTTTATCTTTGACATTAATTATAAGATACAAATCGCCTTTTCTTCCGTAGGAATCAGATTTCCCTTCTCCTTTAATCCTAATTTTTTGACCTTCTGTTATATTAGGAGGGAGTTTTACTTTTATTGATTTTGGTTCTGATTTAAACCCAGTACCGCCGCATTCGCTGCAATAACCACCATTCCCAGAGCATTTTGTACATCGTTCTATATTATTAAATTTTACATTAACAGGTTTTTGGTCAAATATATCTTTTACAGTTACATTTAAGTTCATTGTAACGTCAAGATTTTCAGTTTTAGGCTGTTGTTGCTGTCTTCTTCTTGATGATGAGGTTGTTTGTTGTGTTCCGCCAAAATCAAAACCGCCAAAATTCATACCCTGAGTTCTTGCTCCTCCGCCCATCATATCACCAAATAATGAGCTAAAAAAGTCAGAGAAGCCACCCAAATCTTGACCATTAAAACTATAGCTTTGGTAACCGCCTTGTCCGCCGCCAAACCCAAATTGTTCAAATCCCGGAGGTGGAGTGTAGCTTTGACCGCCTTGCCAATTAGATCCTAAACTGTCATATCTTTGTCTTTTTTGTTTATCACCAAGTACTTCGTAAGCTTCATTTATATCTTTAAACTTACTTTCTGCTTCTTTCGTTTTATTTACGTCGGGGTGATATTTTCTGGCTAATTTCCTGTAAGCTGATTTGATCTCAGCTTCAGTGGCATCACGTTTGACACCTAATATATCATAATAATCTTTGTATTCCATATTTTACCATCTCCTAAATAA
>ULVF01075790.1_pt1 | contig 17027 bp, 18 predicted proteins | sample 1959201 | NCBI WGS metagenome assembly ULVF01 (sample SAMEA4835779, study PRJEB28245) | human gut metagenome | biome: gut microbiome; material: fecal sample | place: Denmark | collected 2008 | reverse complement strand
TTGTTCAAGTGCTTGATAAAGTTGTGTATATGATTTTTTTAATGCTGTTTCTGTTACTTTTTTACGGTATCCTTGTATTACTGCTGGTAGAGTTAGTGCTGCTATTATTCCTATAATGCCAAGAGTAATTAAGACTTCTGCAAGAGTGAAGGCTTTTTTCAATTGTTTATCCTCATAAAAAATAATATTATTAACTTGCTAAATGGTTTATAAACTATTTAATATTATTATAAACTATTGTTATATAGTTGTCAAATCAATAGAATTATTAAATGAATGACAAAGAATATTTAAAAAAAATAGGTCTTAAATTAAAAATATTACGCTCATTAAAAGGTTTATCCCAAGATGATGTTGCAAATAGACTAGATGTAGATAAAAGTTATTACAGTAAAATAGAACGAGGGCTTACAAATCCGTCAATTTTATATTTGAGGCATATTTCTGATTTATATGAAGTTAGCTTGAGTGAATTAGTAGATTCAAATATAAGTTTTTAAAATTATTTATGTTATTATTAGCATATGGCTACAAAATATATGCAGGCAAAATTTTTAATAAGTGCGGAAAAGCTCTCTCAGTGTCCAGATTACACACTGCCGGAATTCCCGCTTTTGGGACGTTCTAATGTCGGGAAGTCATCATTTATTAATGGACTTGCAAATCATAAAAAGCTTGCAAAGACTTCTAATACTCCTGGCAAGACAAGATTAATCAATTTTTTTCAGTTTTCAGATAAATTTATGATTGCTGATTTACCGGGATACGGTTATGCAAAAGTCTCTAAAGAAGCACAAAACAGGTGGCAGAAATATTTGGAAGAATATTTGCTTAAACGTGAACAAATTACATCTTTAGTACAGTTAATTGATGGCAGACATGATATTCAAAAAAATGATTTTCAAATGCGTGAATGGGTAGAAGCTTACAATTTACCTATTTTCACAATTGTAACTAAAATGGATTATGTTCCCAAATCAAAAACTTTAAATGTTATCAAAAATGTTGAAAAACAATTTGGCGGTGTAGTATTACCATTCAGTGCTGTGGATAGCAGATATAATGAAAAAATATTTGAATATATTTTGAATTTTAAATCCACTCAGGATAATAATTAAGTTGTATTATCTTATTAGTTTTCAGTCTGGCATGACCGCCTTTTATAAAGTTTGTCAAAGAACCTGTTGGGGGAAGAATTGTTAAAGCCCATTTTAGTGGGTATACCCATAGACTTCTGTCTTGTCCGAAACGTTCATAGGTATAATCGATTTTGTTTTTATCAATGTTTTCGAATTTGAAATCACCAAAAATTATACTTGCAGGAATACCGTTCATTCCGCTTGCGATAATTGTCTCAACTCTTGCTGGGACAATTGTGCCTTGTTTTATTACAGTTTCATTGTTGTATACAACATCTTCAATTACTTTGAAAGTTACAGACTGACCTTCATAGATATGATTTTCGTTTTTGATATTTTCTGTTATGTGCAATTTTATAGGTATGCATTTTGTGCTTTCGTAATTGTATTTTGTATGAGTTTTCGGTTTTTCAATCGGTATATTTTTTAATGTTGAATTGACAAATTCATCCTCCATTATTTCTGCATAGCAGGGTGAGGTGATTAAAAATAAAACTGTCAAAAGATTTATAATTCTATTCATATTTTAACTTTTCCTTTGAATTAGTTTTAATTTTTTCTTCAAATAAGCGTCTGTTGTCTACAGAATTCAATAAAAAGTTTTGATAATGCGGATTTTCAAGATATTCGTTATTTGCAAGGAAGTACGGATATTTTGTATAAATATATTCATAAATATGAGCTAATCTTTTAGATGTTAGGTTTTTATTTGAAACTAAATCTTGATAGTGTTGTGGGTATGCTTTATTTATGAATGTAATAAGTGCAATTGGGTTATAACCTGCATTTACCATATAATCTACGGCTCTTTTATCTGATACGAGTTCAAATTTTTTCGGAGCTGCTTTTATTTGCACCCCTGTAAGCCAGCCATTGCCCATGCCGTCAAAGGTTCTTGACGATCTGGCAATTTCTCTTGAAAGATAAGCTGCAAGTTCATTATCATCGGCGATAAATTTATAGTATTCTCGGAACATTATAATTTGTCTGCTAGTGACTGTTGTGTCCATTTTTAGTAAAGAATCTTTTGCTTCTTTATCATAGACAAATATAATGTGCCCTTTAATTTTGTTTGCATTTAAAATTTGTGTGCCAATATCATTTATTCTGTTTTGTATAGTTTGCTCTTGTATAATTTCTTTATCAGATACAGCAAAAGTGCTTGTTGAAAAAGCAAGTAAGCATAAAAATGATATTATAAATTTTTTCATACATAACTCCAATTTATTTAATGATATATTATTTTTTTATATTAGTCAAAATAATCTTTTCAATATACATTAAATAAAGGATTAAATAGAGTTGTTATCAGGTTAAAATATAAATGGGTTAGTTATATCTTTTAGGAGTGGCTTATGGAGGAAGTTTTTTATCCGCAAAATAATGGGGAGATTTCGGAATCTATTACACAAAGTTGGACAGAGCAGGCATTAGAATGTTATGCAATAAAATGTGACTGTACTAAATGTTCTTTAAAAAACGGGCATTACTCTTTTAAGTGTCAAATGCCTAAAGTTATTGATATTTTGATAAACGTTGCTGGCAGACCTAATACCAACCCCGTATAATTCTTGTTACATAACATACGAAAATGTAACGGTATTTTTGAGGCGGATTTATTTCCGCCTTAATTTTTATTTTTAAAAATCTTATTTTTATTGTATTATGTATTTGTATGAAAAAGTTCTTTTTTCTATTATTAACGATAATAGTTGTAAGTTTGCCCTCTCAAGCTGAAATAATAAAAATTTCAGCAAATGATGCTGTGAAATTAGCCTTGCAGCACAATTTGGCTTTGCAAGCTAAACGCAAAGAAATTGCGGTTTTAGAACAAGAAGTTAAAATGGCAAATGCGCTTAAAAATCCACAGCTTCAATCAACAATTTTAATGGGACCTGTTGGAAAAACAAATGCAAGTCAAGCAGGTATTGCTATTCCTTTAGAAATTTCTAAAAGAGGTGTTCGTAAAAAAGCTGCAATTGCTAATATGAAATTGATTGAAAATCAAATAAGACAGGAAGAGTTGAATTTAAAACTCGAAGTTATGGAAGCTTATTTTGATGTTGTATATATGAAATCAGTTGTAGCGATTTTGCAACAGAGAGAAGAACTTTTTAAGAATATGAAATTGCTTGCAGAAAACAAGCCCAAAAATTCTAAAAATTACGAAATTGAAAAATTACAATCAGACATAAAATATAAAAAACAATTGGTTTCTTTGAACAAAGCAAAAGCTAATTTACTATATTCTCAATTCAATTTTAACAAAGTTTTGAATTTAAAAGATACTGATGTAATGTATGATACTCGTGAAAGTTCATTGTTCCAAGATCATATATCACTATTGAATATTCAATTACCTGAGTATGAAACTATTGAAGAAGTAGCTATGAAATATAGTTATTCTATTAGAATAGCTTATGATAATATAGATAAATCTGAAAAAGAATTAGCTGTTGCAAGGCACAAAGTTATACCTGATATAACTGTAATTGGCGGTTATGCATTTTCAGGTGATGGTGTTCTACACGGCGGATATGCAGGTGGTTATTTAGATTTACCTGTATTTTATTCATACAGACCTGAGGTAAATCGAGCTAAAATTATTCTTGAAAGAGCTAAAATTGATAAGGTTTCTTTTGAAAATAAATTAAAATTTGCCCTAAAAGAAGATTACAACCAATTCAAATACGCAAAAGAAAATATGGGGTATTACAAAGATATTTTAAAAGAATCTGATAAAATTTTAAAAATGTCAGAGCAACGTTATGCAAAAGGTGATACCCAGTTATTGAATTTGTTCATTATTGAAAATTCTCATCAGGAAATTTTAAACGAATATATTAGCGCAATGCAGGTATATTACAATGCATATTTGGATTTAATCCATAATATGGGACATGATATTTTGTTGGATGAAGATTCATTAGATGATTTGTAATCAAAATTTTGCATAAAAAAAATCGTTGAAAATGTTCAACGATGTTATGTATTGTCAAAAAGTTTTGCTATCCCAAATCTCGGCAGCTGTTCTTAACAGCAGAGTTTTGCTTATCGGGCAAAGCCCTCTTTGTGAAATTTCACAAGTTTTGCAAGATGCCATTCTCTTGCACTGATGTCATCTATTCGGTTTTTAATATCTTCTAATTCTGCAAGCAGTGTTTGCAAATCTTTTCTTTGAGGAGCAGGCTGTTCAAAATGCTCTTCATCTTCCAGCCAAAATAGAGGCAAACAATTGTTTTCGAATAATTCTTTGTCATTCATATGCTACACTCCAATATATTTCTAAGATACACAATTTTTTTTAATCAACAGTTATGCATTTTCTTTCTTTTGATATTGTGTGATAAATGCATGAATCATATCAACTAAATCAAAATTTCCATATTTAAACGGATAAGGCTGATTTGAATATTCACTGTCTGTTACTTTTTGCAACTCTCTTACTTGTTTGTAATCAAGTGAATCAAAATCAAAACTTGTCATTTCTCCGTAATCCAACATAAGATCTTCCATATCCATAACTTTTTTTTCTTCATCCATGAGTACACACTCCTTATTAACAATCTATCAACAAATTTTTTATCGGTTGTTTTTTGGAAAAACTTTAGGATTTTAAATGTGTTTGTAACATATTTTTACAAATATCTGTAAAATTCATTCAAATAGAGGTTTGACTTTGCAGAAAAAATCATTAACATAAAAAATAAAGTAAGTAGAATGAGGGCGTAGTATGACTAATAATATACTTTCAGGAGTTTATGCAGGTTTGACTAATACATATTCATACCTTGCATCACAATATCCAAACGGTTTGACTTTAGATAACATAACAGAGGCAAGAACTAAAACTTCTAATTATAATGTTTTGAATCAATCTTTTGCATCATATTTGCAAACAAATTTTTCATCTATTGATAAAGATGGTGACGGAATAATTACAGCTGAGGAAATGAATAATCTTTCAAATACAATTTCTACTCAAGGATTGACCAAAGCTGAATTAACTCAGTTATATGCGTCAGGCTCAAGCGGGTTATCAGAAAGTACAATGACAAAAATTCTTGAGCATTTTGATGAAATGGATACAAATCATGACGGAAGAATTACAAGTGCTGAAATTTCAGCTTATGATGTAAATTGTGCGCGAATGGAAGTTGAAGATGAATTCAATAATCGTCGAGCAACTGATATGTCAGTTTTTTACGGAGATAGCAGTTCATCATCTTCTGATACATATAGCTTATTAAGTTATAAGTATAAATCAAGCAGTGATTCATAGACCTATATTACACACACTAAACTTAGTAACGATACATTTGGAAAGGAAATGACGCTTTATATTTAAAGAGTCATTTTTTTTGTTTTATTGAAAATCCCTAAAATATATGTTAAAATAATTAAGTACAAACATAAAAGGAGCTTTAGAATGGAAAGAGATTTATTGTATAGAAAAGTCGGGGGGGGGGCGATTTAACAGCTTTCCTGCTTGCTTTTTGGGGGATTGATAAAAAAAGAAAAAAGTGTTATATTGGTGATATGAAACATCACATAAATGCTTTTACTCTTGCAGAAGTTTTAATAACACTTGGTATTATTGGTGTAGTTGCAGCTATGACTATGCCTTCTTTAATTCAAAAGTATAGAGATAAAGAGTTAATTGTAAGGACAAAAAGAGTTTATTCTAATATTCAAAATGCTGTTTCTTTAGCACAGAAAGAAAATGATGTTGTTGGTGATAATACTTTTTTATTTGATCCTACTAAAACAAGTGCAGAGGTTGTTCAAGCTTTTGCAAAATATTTTAATGGTTCAATGGTATGTACTAAAAAAAATGATACCGGATGTGAAAAATTTTATTATTCAGTAAAATACGCAACAAGAAGGAAAGATGATACCACAGGAGCTACAATGGGCACAAATCTTTCAAATTCAAAAATAATTTTGAATGATGGTTCTTTAATTGCAGTAAACCAGTTGACATCTTGTGAAAGGACTTCTACAGATTGTAAAAGAGATTCGGATTATAATTGTATAAAAGATAAAGACGGAAATACCGAATTAGTTACTAAAATGTTATATAATTGTGCGTATATTGATTTTGATGTAAATGGACCAAGTTTACCAAATCAGTTTGGTCGTGATGTTTATGAACTAGTAGTATATAAAGATAAAATTTCGCCAAATTTATCTAATCAGCCCGGTGGAAAAAGTTTAAAAAATATTCTTAGCGGTATGGATAAACTAGAATATACTGAGTATAATATCGGAGAAACAGATTAATTTTTCTAAAAAACAAGCTCCAAATAATCTTGGAGCTTGTTTTTATATTGAATTATTTTTATTTTTGACCGTTAAATGCTTGTAGTCCTAAGTATTTAGCGGCAGATCCGAGTTTTTGTTCAATTCTTAAAAGCTGATTATATTTAGCCATTCTGTCAGATCTTGAAGCTGATCCTGTTTTAATTTGACCGCTGTTTACAGCTACTGCAAGATCTGCTATAAATGTATCTTCTGTTTCACCTGATCTGTGTGAAATAATTGTTGTATAGCCTGCAGCATGTGCCATTGATATTGCATCTAATGTTTCTGATAATGTTCCTATTTGGTTTACTTTTATCAAAATTGAATTTGCAACATTGCGTTTGATACCATCTGCTAAACGTCTTGTATTTGTTACGAATAAATCATCTCCAACAAGCTGACAGTGATTGCCTATACGTTGAGTAAGCATTTCCCAGCCTTCCCAATCCTGTTCTGCCATACCGTCTTCTATAGAAATTATCGGATATTTTTTAACCCATTCTTCTAAAAAGTCTGTCATTTCTTTATTGTCAAATGATTTGCCCTCACCTTTCAGGTTATATTTTCCGTTTTCATAGAATTCTGATGATGCAACATCAAGACAAATTTTTATTTGATTAGTGTTATAACCCGCTTTATCAATAGCTTCTAAGATTACTTCAATTCCTTCAGCGTTAGAGCCAAGATTTGGAGCAAATCCGCCTTCATCACCTACAGATGTTGCCATTCCTTTATTTTTCAAAACACTTTTTAAAGTATGGAAAACATTACATCCCATTTCAATTGCATGTGAAAAACTTTCAGCTCCGACAGGTGCTATCATGAACTCCTGAAAATCAATATTATTATCAGCATGAGCGCCGCCATTAATAATATTCATCATAGGTACAGGTAAAGTTAAAGCATTAATCCCGCCTAAGTATCTGTATAACGCCATACCGTAAGCTTTTGATGCTGCTTTCGCAACTGCAAGAGATACACCTAAAATTGCATTTGCACCGAGTTTTGATTTATTTTCAGTTCCGTCCATGTCAATCATGAATGTGTCTATTTCTTTTTGGTGAGAAGCTTTTTCTCCTATAAGTTCGGGTGCAATTATATTATTAACATTATCAACAGCTTTTTGAACGCTTTTTCCCATGTATTTTGATTTATCGCCATCGCGTAATTCCAAAGCTTCAAAAATTCCGGTAGAAGCTCCTGATGGGACTGCAGCACGGCCTTTTACCCCGTTTGTAAGTTTTACATCTACTTCTACTGTTGGATTTCCGCGAGAATCTAATATTTGTCTTGCGTAAATATCTTCTATAAATGTTGACATATTTTGCCTCCTATTTTTATCTGTCTTTATAAATCTCAAATATATTTATAAAGACATTTTACACTCTTTTTGACCTTGTGATAATCTTTTCATAAATCTTTTAACTTTGCAAGTAGCTATGTAATTTATTTTTAACTTTATAAATAATATGTTTAATGCTTCCAAAATATCCGAAAAACATTATAGCCGATGCGCTAATCCAAGCAATTGGACCGGCATAGAATATTCCGACATATCCAAACTTTATTGCAAGGAATACAGCTGCAAATATTCTCATTACAAGTTCTGCAATACAAGCTAATAATGGGAAAATTGTTTCTCCCATACCTTGTAATGCGTTTCTGTATATGAAAATTTGACCGAGGAAGAAATAAAATATTGTACTTATTAGCAAATACCTGTGCGCGATATCAATAATTTCTTTTGTCGCAGTGCCAATAAATGCTCCGATAATATCTGTCCCCCAAATTCTCATTACAAAGGCCATAACGATACTTAGGATAATGTTAATTGTAGATGTTTTGATAACGCCTAATCGTATTCTTTTGAATTTGTGTGCTCCAAAATTTTGTGCAACATACGCAGCCAGTGCTACCCCAAATGACATCATAGGCATCGTCGCAATTTGTTCAATTCTCAATGCTGCTGTAAATGCCGCAATTACATTTGATCCGAAAGAATTGCATACACTTTGGATAACCAATACACTCAGACCGATTATAGAAAATTGCACAGCCATAGGAACACCTACTCTTAAATGTTCGTATGCTGAATCGTAGAAATCTTTATCCAGTTTTATTAACCATTCATGTCTATGAATCCTTAAAATCGGAAATTTATATTTTATAAAAATTACACATAATAATACAGAAATTGCTTGAGATAGAATTACTGCAACAGCAGACCCAGGTACTCCCATGTGAAAAACGATTATAAATACTAAAGCTAAGATGATATTTATTATTGATGCAATAATTAAAAAGTATAAAGGAGTTTTGCTATCCCCTAAAGCTCTAATAATACTTGATAACATATTATACATAGTGGTCGCAATTAAACCGATTATGATAATTTCAACGTACCAAAAAGCGTTATGATAAATATTATCAGGTACATTCATCCATTTTAAAACATAATTCATGGAAAATGCAAAAATAGTTGAGAAAATAAAAGTTACAATTACGCTTAAAATTGTAGATATGACAACAGAATTTCGAACTCCTTGAATATCTTTAGCACCGAATCTTTGACCTGTTACTACTGCAAAACCGTTTGTTAGTCCTACAATAATGAATGTAATTAAGAAAAATAACGGTGCTACAGCTCCGACTGCTGCAAAAGATTCTACCCCTAAGGTTCTTCCGACAATTACAAGATCTGCTATATTGTATAATTGTTGAAAAATGTTACCTATTAAAAGTGGCACAGAGAATAATAGTATATGTTTTAGGGGGTTCCCTTTTGTCATATCTGTAATCATAAAACCATACCTTTTTAACTTCTTTCCTAAATTAAATTATACTAAAAATACAATTGTTTTACAAAATACTTGAAATTTAAAATATTTTGTGCAAAGATAGATTTTGTCAATTAAATGTAAGACTTATGGCAAGGTAGCTCAGCTGGTGAGAGCGCACGGCTCATACCCGTGAGGTCGAGAGTTCGAATCTCTCCCTTGCTATTTTATTTGCTAAGTATAGCACAGCTTTTAGCTTTAATATTATTGTTATAATGTATCTAATGTTTAATGTATTTTAATGTCCGATTTGGATATAAGCTATTAACTGTCGGTTGGGCATACCTGCTCAACAATACTAAATTATAGAGGTCGGAAGTTCTTTGATGAAGTATTCATAAATACACCCAATCGGACTTTATTAGGACTTTAATATACAAAGAATAGCCTCAAATTAGCCCGTAAATTACTAAAATCAAAGATTTTTGGTAGTCCTGTAAAAGTCCTATTGATTGTTGGGCTATAAGCACAACCTACGGACTATATTTTTATTATAATGTTTAAGAAAATCTATAATTTTTATATGTTAATAAACATCTAATTAATGTCCAATATTGTCGTTGGGCAAGTATGCTCAACCGATCACTCCTTAAAATCATTCCCATTTATTTAAAAATTTTAAATAAATATGTAATATTCCGTCTTTATCAACATGAGGATTCTTTGTGACTTCATATAATGAACCGGCAGGGACAACAACTTCATTTTTTATTTCTCCAAACATAAAACCTGGTGTTTTAGGCGGCATTATAGCTTGTAGCTCAGAAATTTGAGAACCCTCTGGAAATTCCATTTCAAACAAAATTCCATTATGCCCCTTATTATATAAGTTAGCTTCTTCGAGGGAAGTTGTCATATATGAATATCCTTTATCAGGAGATATAATTTCTCCTTTTCTATAACTTTCAAAAAGCTTGTATTCGGCATCTGAAACATTCTCAATACCTCTATAGTATTGTTGCGTAGCTGCTAATTTTGGCAGTAATTTGAATTCTTCATTTAGTTTTTGTTTCAGAATATTCGGATTTTCCTTTATAGGAATTTTTTTATAATATTGTCCAATACCGCTTTGGATAGAATTAGGCATCATACTCATGGCCATATATTGCAATTCATCTAGAACTTGTGCTTCAGGATGCCTTAATACATCATTTAAATTCGTTTTAAAAAATATATTATCAAAATGACCTTGCGTACATTTAACTTTTACATCTTTAATACTCTTACTTAATAATAAAGACAAATCTTTTTCATTTAATTTTCCTTGAAAATTTGGCGTTTTATATGTTTGAATATTTTGAATTATAGGATTTATTTTCATATTAAAGTTTCTTACATAACTACACATGTATATTAAGACAAAAACTTTTTAAGAATTGTCTTTTTTTTTACAAAAGTTCATATTATATTTCTCAAAGTCACTGTTAATTTTTCTCAAACCTTGTGTTAATTTACATTTAATTTTTTCCCCACTATTGCTCCATTAGTGATAAAAGGACTAAAATATTAAATATCTTTTTTAGAAGTTTTAAGTTTAATAAAATGATCAATATTTCTATACTTAAATACTTTAGCAGGATTTCCTCCAGCAATTGCATAAGGAGGTATTTCTCCATGAACAACTGAACCTGCCTGGATTATTGCTCCTTCACCTATAACTGTTCCAGGTAATATTATTACTTTTGCTCCTATCCAAACAAAATCACCTATAATAACGTCACTTTTTATTGTGGTACTATCATAAGGAATATCATTCCCCTCATAATTGTGACTCGTGGATATTATTTGTGAATCAAATCCTGCAACAAAATAATTTCCTAAAATTACTTTTCCATTTCCGCTTATATGCATACCATTAAGTTTTACATGGTTTTTAATAATAGTGTTTTTATTAACAGTTGAAAATCTTGAACATTGAAAATTTTTGCCAATATATTTAGCAGTAAAGATTATTTGTATGCTATTACAAAATTCTCTAAACCAAATTCGTAAAAATTTTATAGGAATTAGACAGGATAAAATCTTAATCATATTTATCACCTGAGAAAATTATATTGGAATAAAAGGAACTTGTCAATCACTTTTTATATTAAAGTAACCTATCAGAGGTTTTTAAAAAATACTTTATACGATAACCTAATAAAGAGGAAATTTATGTTTTGTATTGACACAAAAAATATAGGAACTGTTATAAAGCAAGCTAGAAAAAAAGCAGGTTTAAAACAATATGAACTTGCAGAAATGGCAGGTTTTTCAGAAAAACACTTGTGTAGAATTGAAAATGGAAAGTATTTACCTAAATTAGAACATTTTTTGAGTATAGTGTCTATTCTAAATTTAAAACTTGATGATTTTGGGATTAATTCTACAGATAAAGAAATGTCATCTGATAGAAAAAATCTTATAAATAAAATTTTAACAAGTGATGATAAACTTGTTAAAATATATAGTGAAATTTTTGAAAATATGGATAAAATTATTAATTTAGCTAAAAACAAATTAATTTAAACTATAAAATTATCAATTTAAATCATTTCCTTTATAGGCGCAGGGAATGTTTTCTTCTTTTAAATAATTTAGTCCCCATTTATTTAATTCTATGATTGCAGGAATTAGAGTTTTTCCGCGTTCTGTTAAAGAATACTCTGTTTTTGGCGGAACAACAGGGTACAATTTTCTTTTTACAATTCCGTCTGATTCCAATTCTTTAAGCTGTTGGATTAACATTTTAGGAGTTGCATGTGAGATTAGTTTTTGTAATTCGCTGTATCTTAAAGTTTTGTCTATCAAATGACCGATTATGACCCCTTTATATTTCCCGCCTATGATCTCCATTGTTGCCTCTAGTGGACACTTATATTCTGATTGTTTCTTTTTTGCCATAATTCCTTTTTTTATGCTTTCTTTTTTAATACTATTATACTAAAAAGTAAGTATTATACAAAATAGTGCATTCTTGTTTTTTTTATAGTCATACCTTAAAATATTAAAAAAGGAGGGAAATTATGAAAATTACTCAGGTTAGGAATGCAACTATTATTGTGGAATTTGATAATAACAAATTTTTAATTGATCCTTGGCTTGGCCCAAAAGATTATATGGAAGGTTTTGAAGCAGGTATAAATTCTCATATCAGACAACCGAGAGTCGGATTGCCTTTTGAAATTAAAAAGATAGTTGATGTGGATGCTGTGATTTTGACCCATTTTCATCCTGATCATTTTGATGAATATGCTGTGAACGCTTTAGATAAAGGGATTAAATTTTTTGTTCAATCCCAAACGGATTTAGATATAATAAAATCTTACGGATTCAAAGATGTTGAAATTATTACAGAAGATGGAATTGATTATAAAAATATAAAATTGTATAAAACCAATTGTCAGCATGGCAAAAGAGAGATTGTAAAACCGATTTGTGAAAGTGTAGGAATGCCGTATGATTCTATGGGGGTTGTCTTTAAATCTGATAATGAAAAAACTCTCTATATTGCAGGTGATACAATTTGGTGCAAAGAGGTAAAAGATGCATTAGACAAATATTCTCCTGATATTATTGTTGTTAATGCTTGTGGTGCAACTATTTTAAATGGAGAACATATTATTATGAATATTGATGATGTAAAAGAAGTTCTTAAATATTCACCAAATTCAACTGTAATAGCGAGCCATATGGATACAGTTAGTCATCTTTCTGTAACTCGTGAGGATTTGAAAAATTTCGCAGAAAAATGTGACATTTCTAATTTATTAGTCCCAAAAGATGGGGAAATATTATTTTTCTAGACTAAATAATATTTTTACTATAAACAAAAAGAGGATTTTTAATCCTCTTTTTTATTTTTGTTTAGAAATATATTTGTTATTAACTATTAATGGATTTTTTATTGAATTGCATTTCATATAAATTTTTATATATTCCATTGTCAATTTTAATTAATTCATCATGAGATCCCAGTTCTACAAGCATTCCATCGTTAATAACTGCAATTCTGTCAGCATTTTTAATTGTAGATAATCTATGAGCAATAATAAATACAGTTCTATTTTTCATCAAATTATCCATAGCTTTTTGAACGATAGCTTCAGATTCATTATCAAGAGCGGATGTTGCTTCATCCAGAATAACTATCGGTGCATTTTTAAGCATTGCTCTTGCGATAGCTACACGTTGTCTTTGACCACCTGATAGAGTAAGTCCTCTTTCTCCCAGCATTGTATCCAGACCATCCGGTAATTCTTCCATTAAATCCTGTAAATGTGCAGAATTAATTGCATTTAAAAGTTCTTCTGAAGTTGCATTAGGATTGCCCATCAAGATGTTTTCTTTAATGGTTCCTGAATATAAAAAGTTATCTTGGAACACCATTGAAATGTTCTGTCTAAGGGATTTTAATGAATAATTTCTTATATCAATGCCGTCAATTTTTAATGCTCCTGATTTTATATCATAAAATCTTGGAATTAAATTTACAAGTGTAGATTTGCCTCCTCCAGAGTTTCCAACAATTGCTAATGTTTGATTTTTTGGGATTGTTAAATTGAGATTTTTTAATACAGGAACATTAGGTACGTATTCAAATAAAACATCTTCAAAGGTAATATTATTTTTCAAGCTGTCTAATTCAATTGGATTTTCTTTATCCTTAATAGCGGGTTCTAAATCAAATAATTCGAATACACGTCCCATTGCAACAAAAATATTTTGTATACCTGTCATTGTGTTTCCAAGAGTTTTAACTGGTTTGTATAGCAGCAACAAAGATGTTACAAACGATGCAAATGCTCCTGCTGTCATATGTCCGATGTTAATAAGATAAGTTCCGTATCCTAGTACGATTGCAATACCTATTGATGCAATCAAGTACATTAGAGGACTCATCCAAGCTGTTCGTTTTGTTAAAGACATATTTAATTTAAATGATTTCCAAGTTTGTTGTATAAAGTAGTTTTCTTGTCTGTCTTGCAATTCATATGCAGCCATTACTTTATTTCCTGAATAAGTTTCGTTAATATTAGTAGTGATATTACCACCGATTACCATATTTTTATTAGATGTTTCTTTTATTCTTTTTCTGATAAGTGCTACAGGAATAAATGCAACACATAGAACTAAAACGCCAATAAAAGCAAGTTTCCAAGAGCTGTATATCATAACAGCAATAAGTCCTAATGCTCCAAAAAGACTTGTTGTAATTGTTTTAATTTGGTCTACAATACCTGCAGAAGCAGTTTGAGGATCACTCATGTATCTTGAAATAACTATTCCTGATGGATTATCATCAAAAAACTGCGGGTGCATATGAATAAGTCTGTGGAATAAATCAAATTTCACGTCATTTGTAATTCTTTGTGATGTCCAAGCAGAAATGTAATCATTAATATATCTTAGTACGCCTTGAATAATCGCAAATAATATAACACCTAATGGAATTAAAAATGCCATTATAAAACTACTGATGCTATAATGATGATTTAATAATGTAAATTCAAAAACTTTTCCTCCTATTACATAGTCCATATATGGTTTTAAGGCAAAAGCTGTAATACCGTCTAATAATCCAAGAGGGATTGCGATAAGAAAACCTATACATATTCTTGGAATATAAGGTTTAATATATGGAAAAATTCTTGATAATAACCAAGTATATTTGAAGGAATTATTTGCAGAAGTAGCTGATAATTTATATTTATTAGAATTACGATATTCTTTTATACTGTTATAAATAGGAGTTTGTTCTGCATATTTCCACCATAGATTTAAATAACTGTTTTTGCAGGCTTTTTCATCAATTGGTTTTGGCCCTATAAAAGTTATAATTGATGGTGTTTCAAGATGTAATAAAAAGTTTTTGTAAGCAATTTTTGATTCATTGCTACAGTCTAGTTTTACATCTTTTGAATACCAGTTTTCGCAATAGTTATATTTTAATGGTAATAATTTGCAATCATCAACAAGAAGATTAAAACAATCCATATCATATAAGGTTAAATCTTCGATATTTTTTGGAACAAATGATTTGTTTATAAATTTTTCAAAATATTTTTTTTCTCTCCATTTTTTAGCATTAATTAAAATAATATTACTATTAAATATAGGTTGTTTTAATTTAATATCACAAGAATGATGTAATACATATTCACAAGCCGCACAAGAATATTCCTGTAAATCAGTATTATATAGTGTATCCAGATTTTCATTTAGTATTGAGCAGAAATTTAAATATAAAAATTTATCTTCATTAATTTTTTCTGCTAATTCGTAAATATAAGAAAAATGATAAGTAACAATTTGAGGTCTTAAGTAATTATATCTCTTTTTGTTTATTTGTATTATGTTTATATTTTTACAATTTTCATTTTTACGAAGTATATCAAATACATCTAAAATTTTTGAATCAATATTAATATCGCTTGTTGCTATATAAAATTCTATTTGCGAGTCTTTATTATTTACTAAAACGCTATACATTGATACTATAAGCATTTCAGTTTCTTTGATATCTTGAAAAGTATATACAATATTAATTTTATTTTCCATCTTCAATATTTCTTTCTATCAATTCGGTTATCGTAAAACATTTTTTTGTATAGTTAGAAGCTATTTCTTTTATTCTTTTTCTTTCACTTCTTCTTTTTTCATTATCATTCAATAGGTCTAAACAATTTTTTATTATATCATTAATATCATTTTCATTTTCTAAAAAGCAAGAATAAACTTTTTGATTATCCCCATAAAAGTCACTAGCAAGACTTTCTGTTTTGTGTGAGTTAGATGTAGTAAATATGCAAGATGTTCCATTTATTAAAGCCATAATAGAAGGATGCCATCTACCACTAATAAAAAGTTCTGCATGTCCTAGAATACTGAGCATGTCTAATAAATTTATATTTACCGGAATAATTGGGCAATTTGTTTTTTCTGCAATTTTATTAAGAAAAGATTTGCCGGGAGCTCCTGTTTCCACAAGATAAATTTTAATTTGTGGTTTTATTTCTTGAAGTTTATTAATTAAATACACATATTTATCAACATAATTTAAATAATTTGTTTCTACTAATAATGAGCTGTCTGAAATACAGATATATGGTTGTGTAAAATCAAATCGTCCAAAATTGTCATAATCATCAGGATATGGGATTATACTATCCCCTATTTTTGGAATTGATAGTCCATCATTAAAATATTTTTGCCAATAAAACAATGCATCAGGAACATAATATACATTTTCTGATAGATATTTTTGTGCGAAATCAAAACTTTTTTGTGACCTAACAGCAAAAATATCAACATATCTTAAACCGTTTTGAACGTCATTTAATAAATTTTCATCTTGTATTTTCCCTTCGCAATCGGCTGATGCTTCACAATTTATTAAGTAAGTTTTAGTTTTATATCTTTTAGCGATTTTAATAATTGCAAGAAAAAATCGCATAATATTACCATATTTGTTAAAAATAAAACTACCTTCTCCATTTATTATTAAACAATGGGATTTTATAATATTTGTAATAAGCTCTTGAAGTTTTTCACTGTTAGAATTTAATATATCTCGTTCCAGACAGTCTATTGATTGATTTAAATTAAGATTTTCAATCACATCAATATCAAATTTATATTTGATGTTAATCCCTATTTTTTCCAACATTTGGAACATAGCTATTTGAGTTGATCTTGCTCCGATATTTTGGCGTTTTTCACGATATAAAACAGTAGCACTTCTTGGAATATTAATTTTTTTTATTAA
>ULVF01040723.1_pt1 | contig 17400 bp, 18 predicted proteins | sample 1959201 | NCBI WGS metagenome assembly ULVF01 (sample SAMEA4835779, study PRJEB28245) | human gut metagenome | biome: gut microbiome; material: fecal sample | place: Denmark | collected 2008 | reverse complement strand
TTTAAAAGTTTAGCAATAGTAAATAATAGAAAAAAGAATTAAGAAAAAGTAAAAAAAATGAATTGTTCTTAAATAAAAACAAAAAAAAGCTTGCATTTATTAAATCATTCATATATAATAACCATTGTGTTCGAGAGAGCAAAACAAAAAACTTCTGGAAGCCAGAAGAAATCTAATATGCGCCGCTAGCTCAGTTGGTAGAGCACCTGACTCTTAATCAGGGTGTCCAGGGTTCGAACCCCTGGCGGCGCACTTACGAAAGTCTTATGATTTGGTCATTGGAGCCAGGTTGTGGGGCTTTTATTTTTTGCATTGAGAATATTTGAAAAATAAAAATGTAGAGAGCCGGGAATTAAATTTGTTCTATATGGACGCAGTTTAATTTCCGGCTCTCTTTGTTAAATCTTTTCAGCTAGTTTTGCTACGGTTTATTCAGGCAGTTCCGTTAGTTTGGCAAAATATTTAATATTATTTCCACCGGTGAGCAGTTTGGCTTGCAGTAGTAAATATGATATATGAATTATAAAATTTACTCTGGGAACACTAACACTATCTTGATAGTGAAAGGAGGCAGAGATTATGTATCCACGCAGAAATTCGGAGAAAAATGACAGTTATTATGATGATGAGGATTATCTGATTAGCCGTAAAATGCTTGGAAATGACGAGGCTTATGGTGATGACAGTTATTATGACGATGAAGATTATCTTGATATGGCAGATGCAGTGTCCTCAAATGATTGCACAGGGCTTTTGACACATGGAACAGGACTAGAAGAAGAACTTGATTACTACAGTCAGCTTTATAAGTTCGGGACAAGTCCTGATGAGTAATTAATTTAGAACAATTCTATAATTATAAACATTTTATAATAAATCTTTTGCTGTAATTGACTGTAAAAGTAAGTTGTTATATGATAACAGCAAGTCGGATAGCCGGCGGATGAATGTTGTAGTTCATTTACCGAATGTCCGGCTTGTTGTTTGCAGGAGGAAGAGGTCTTTGTACGGATATGTGGTTGTTAATAAGCCTGAGTTGAAGTTTCGTGAATTTGATGTTTACAGGTCGTACTATTGCGGATTATGCAAGGTACTTGGAAAGGAATACGGATTTACCGGTAAAATATCACTCAGTTATGATATGACTTTTTTAATAATGCTGTTAAGTGGTTTATACGAACCAAAGACTGAATATGGAAAGGAAAAGTGTTTGGTCCATCCGGTTGCAAAGCATGAATACCGCATTAATGAAGTTACAGATTATGTTGCGGATATGAATATACTTATGATGTATTATAAATGTATGGATGACTGGAATGATGAACATAAAGTTACGAGAAAGATTCTTGCAGACAGCTATAATTCCAAAGTTAATATAATAAGGAAGAAATACGAAAACAAAGCACGTATAATAGAGTCGTCACTAAAGGATTTATCTGAACTTGAAGCACAGAAATGTAATGATATTGACAGAGTTTCATATTGTTTTGGTAAGCAGCTTGCGGCAATAACAGCATGGCGTGACGATGAATGGCATGAGACGCTTTCAAAGCTGGGCTTTTTTCTCGGCAAGTATATTTATATACTTGATGCATATGACGATTTGGAAAAAGATGTTGAAAAAAAGAATTATAATATGCTTATTCCATATATGAAACAGCCGGATTTTGATAATTATGTAGGAAATCTGCTTAATAGTATAATGGCGGAATGTGCAAGATATTTTGAACGTCTTCCTATTATTAATGATGTTGAGATTTTAAGAAACATAATCTATTCTGGTGTCTGGACGCGTTTTGATGCGGCAAAGTTAAGGCATGAGAAGAAAAATAATTAATGTTAATACAGGAGTAAATAAGTGAGTGATCCATATCAGGTATTAGGTGTATCAAGGGATGCATCTGACGAAGAGATAAAAAAAGCGTACAGGGCATTAAGCCGTAAATATCATCCGGATGCTAATATTAACAATCCGAATAAGGATAAAGCAGAAGAGATGTTTAAGATAGTCCAGCAGGCTTATAATCAGATAATGAAAGAAAAAGAGATGGGATACAGTTCATCCGGAAGTTCATATTCCGGATATGGAGGTTGTTCCGGATACGGTCAGACAGGACGCTCATCAGGTGGCGGTTATGGCTATGACGGAGATAATCAGCAGAATGGTAATCCATATGGAGATTTTGGTGGATTCTGGGGATTTGGACCGTTTGGATTTGGTGGATATTCTTATAGCGGAGGTCAGAACCGCACAGATAATATGGGAGATGATGAGACAGGAATGCATTTCAAAGCGGCTGTAAATTATATTAACAGCGGAGCTTTTCAGGAGGCAATTAATGTCCTTAATGGAATAGATAACCGTGACGGAAGATGGTACTATTACAGTGCACAGGCAAATTCGGGAGCCGGTAACACTGCAACAGCACTTGAGCATGCAAAGCATGCCGTGGAGATAGACCCTGATAATGTAGCATATCAGAATCTTTACAGACAGCTTCAAAGCGGTGGACAATGGTATGCAGGAAGAGGACAGTCATATGGCAGAACTACTATGAATCCGGGCGGATATTGCATGACGCTTTTATGCCTTAATTTATGTTGTGGTCCAACTTGTGGAATAAGATTCTGCTGATTGTGGAAAAGATAACATAATAAATATTTTTATGTGGAAAACCAATCTGCAGATATTTTATTCAGGCAGATTTTCAAACAATATGTCAAATTGTACAGGTCCCATATCGAGGATGTACTTATGAAATTCTTTAAGATTAAAGCTGTTGCCTTGTTTTTGCATGGCGGCAGCTTTTAATTCCATAAATCCCACATAGCCAAGAACATATTTGCAATAATTTGCAGGTTCCGAGAGCATCTGCGAGTACATCTGTGTAGCAACGGATTTGTCATTAAATCCATATGAACTTATAAAATTGTATACATCATCTTCTGACCAGCCATAGTAGTTGACACCAATATCTACTTTTCCATAGATTAGCATAATAGTTGAATAATTAAGCTGCATAAGAGTATTTAACGGAGCATTATCTGTGTCGGCATATTGGTAAGAAAGAGCTTCACAGTAAGTGGCCCAGCCTTCAATATATCCGCCGGGCTGGATAATGTGTCTGATTAAATCAGAATTTTTGTTTGCAAAATATGTAATCTGATACAGGTGTCCCGGAAATCCTTCATGTGCAAGTGTTGTATAAATATCTGAAGAGCCGGTGCTTTTGGGGTTGATATATATTGAGTTGACAGCATTGTTGTCAATCTGAGGAGTAAAATACATTGCAGGGCTTGCATAATCCTGTAATGCTTTTGTGATATATTTTACTTCATAATTGACATCGGCTCCCTCAGGAAATGATGTTTTTATTTTCTCTTTTAAATCTGAAAGGATTTCCATTGGCTGTGTATATTGAAAATGAAATGTGTTGAACTGGTCGGAAAGTCCAAGATTTTTTCTGTATAACCCCTGTATAGAGGCAATATTTCGGCTTATATACGAATCAAGAAGAGCGTCGTATTCATCAATGGTTTTGGACCAGCCCATCTGGTTATTTACAAGGTATTCGTAGTATTTCTGTCCGTTTGGATAGTTGCAGAGACCGCCGCTGTATTTTCCTGTATTTTTAAGCTGTTCAATGCCGTCTGCAAGAATACGGTAACCTTTAATCACATGTTCATTTACGGCAGCTTTGTTTCTTTCTTGGTAAGAAGATTTCTGCGTTTCATCAAGTTCCGGTAAATTGTTCAGCTTTTCTTCAAATGTTGTTATAAGATAACCATCATCGGCACTGTCTATAAATGTATTGCACTGCTCAATGATTTCTTCTGCGAGGGAGGTTTCCATAAAATAGCCCTTTTCGCTTCGCATTTTTTCATATTCGATAAGATTTTCAAAAAATTCGTCCGTATCTTCGACAGCACAAAGATATTCGTCAATATCTTTTACTTCATTGAATGTATATTCCGCAAATATGATAGGAAGCTGAACCTGTATTCCTATTGTTGTCGATAAGTCTGTATCAAGCAGAAATAAATCGCAGTATTCGAGTTTTGTTTCAAGATATTTTTTTAATAATTCATATGCAATCTGCTGGTCTTTTGAAAGACTGTTTTTGTCAAACGAATTAAGCTGCGTCAGACAGTCAGATATATCTGAGCTGTCCGTTGGATTATCGAGATTATATCTGCCGAGTGTTTTTTCATAATTGGTAATACCGTAGTTTTCAGGATGTTGTAATATCGTATGAAGGGAAAGAATATCTCCTGAGACATTATCACGAAAAATTGCATCGGTAAATTCCCTGAAATTTTCATTTTCTGATGAGGCAGAATCTACAGTGTTTTGCTGGTTATTACGGACAGTGTCTGCAGAATGACAACCGGCAAGAAGTGAAAATGACAGGATTAATGATGTAAATATTAATAAAAAGCGTTTTTTTGTAATTTTCAAATATAAACCCTCCTGAAATCCGTTGTTGTAAACTTAACTTATTATACTATATTTTATCACTGCACGCAAAATGCGGCTCTTGATATATTAAATCAGTTTTGCTACAATATTTAATTAAATGGCGGATGTTTTAAGTGTATGAAGCTTATTTCATCTTTAGATTGAAACAGTAAAGAGTTAGGAGGCTATGACAATGCCACAGAATAAAGGACCATTTTATATGACAACAGCGATTGCCTATACTTCAGGCAAACCACATATCGGTAATACTTACGAGATAGTTCTCGCGGACAGCATTGCAAGATATAAAAGACAGCAGGGCTATGATGTGTTTTTCCAGACAGGAACTGACGAACATGGACAGAAGATTGAGCTTAAAGCTGAAGAAGCCGGCATTACACCAAAAGAATTTGTTGATAATGTATCAGGTGAGATTAAGAGAATATGGGATTTGATGAATACATCATATGATAAGTTCATTCGTACTACAGATGATTATCATGAAAAACAGGTTCAGAAGATTTTTAAGAAGCTTTATGACCAGGGTGATATTTATAAGGGTTCATATGAAGGAATGTATTGTACACCATGTGAGTCATTCTGGACAGAGTCACAGCTTGTAGATGGTAAATGTCCTGACTGTGGACGTGAAGTTAAGCCGGCTAAGGAGGAGGCATATTTCTTCAGGGTGAGCAAGTATGCGGACAGACTTATCGAGCATATTAATACACATCCTGAATTTATTCAGCCTGTTTCAAGAAAGAATGAGATGATGAACAATTTCCTTCTTCCTGGACTTCAGGATTTATGTGTATCAAGAACATCTTTCAAATGGGGTATCCCGGTTGATTTTGATGATAAGCATGTAGTCTATGTGTGGCTTGATGCTCTTACTAACTATATTACAGGTATAGGTTATGATGCAGACGGTAACTCAAGCGAACAGTATAAGAAGTTCTGGCCGGCAGACCTTCATCTTATCGGAAAGGATATTATCAGATTCCATACGATTTACTGGCCGATATTCCTTATGGCACTCGGTGAACCGCTTCCAAAGCAGGTATTTGGACACCCATGGCTTTTGCAGGGCGATGGTAAGATGAGTAAGTCAAAAGGCAATGTTATTTATGCAGATGACCTTGTAGATATGTTTGGCGTTGACGCTGTAAGATATTTTGTCCTTCACGAAATGCCTTTTGAAAATGATGGTGTTATTTCATGGGAGCTTATGGTTGAGCGTATGAATTCAGACCTTGCCAATACGCTTGGTAATCTTGTAAACAGAACAATTGCCATGTCAAATAAGTATTTTGGCGGCAATGTTGCAAAGACAGGTGCCGACACGACAGGTGCGGGTACAGATGAGAATGGTGCAAGCCTTGATTTTGATGCAGAACTTAAAGCTGTTGTGACAGGTACAAAGGCAAGAGTTGAAGATAAGATGAAGACACTTCATGTTGCTGACGCAATTACGGAGATATTTACTCTTTTTAAGAGATGCAATAAATATATTGATGAGACAATGCCTTGGGCACTTGCAAAAGATGAGACAAAGAAAGACCGTCTCAGCGAAGTTTTATATAACCTTGTTGAAAGCATTACAGTCGGAGCAAATCTTCTGACACCTTATATGCCTGAGACTTCTGAGCGTATTCTTGCACAGCTTTATCCTGCAAATCCAAAGGCTGGAGAAAGAGATTTTGATGACCTCGACAGGTTTGGTTTAAGAGAAAATGATATAAAAGTAACTGAAAAACCTGAAATATTATTTGCCCGTCTTGATCTTGAAGAAGTTATGAAAGAAGTTGAAAAGATTCAGGAAGCACAAAAAAAGGCAGCCGGAATTAAGGATTATCCAAAGGTTGAGAAAAAGCCTGAGATTACAATTGATGATTTTGACAAGATTCAGATTCAGGTTGGTGAAGTAATTAAGTGTGAACCTGTAAAGAAAGCAAAGAAACTTCTTGTTTCACAGATTCGCATCGGCGATGAGGTAAGACAGATTGTTTCTGGAATTGCAGCATATTATAAGCCGGAAGAAATGGTTGGAAAAAAGGTTGCTGTAGTTACGAACTTAAAGCCTTGCAAGCTCTGCGGCGTTGAGTCACAGGGAATGATTCTTGCGGCAGCAGATGATGAGAATAATCTTTCTGTTTTGACTGTTGATAAGGATATTATTGAGGGCAGTGAAATCAGATAAAAGGAACAGCAGAGTATGTTGCTGAAGGTGAGATTGTCAATACTTTTAAAGCGATGGTAGAAAAGATGTTTAATGGTGCGGCTACCGCAAAAGGTGCTGTTATTATTACGCCGGAAAAGGTGATTGTCACAACTCCGTGTGCTGATAATAAAAAAGAAATATAAGATAAAACATTCCGTCGGAGTTCTTGCTTAAAAACAAAAATTCCGACGGATATTTTTATGCTGCGGATAAATGTGGGAATGATTTCATGCAGCTTTATGACCTGTGGAACAATTTGAGAAGGTGATATAATTATGGCGAAATACAAAAAGAAACTTGATGCTGATATTAGGTGTCCGCTTGAATACGGACTTACGATATTTGGCGGGAAATCGGGTGAATATCCGCAAAAACTGTATAAGGCACTTATGAATTCCCAAACTGTGCTCACTGTGTGGGACGATGCGAGACTTGTCGGTCTCATACGCGTCCTTGATGATTCGGAGATGCTCGCACAGATTCATTATGTACTTGTACATCCGGAATATCAAGGACAGGGTATTGCAGGCAGAATGGTGGAATACATTAAAGAAAAATATAAGAATTTTATGTATCTTGAACTTATGCCTGAAGACAAAAATAACGTTCCTTTTTATGAAAAGCATGGATTTCATGTTATGGAAAACGGAGCAGCAATGCAGATATGTAATATTAATTAACTTTCTTTGACAAGTTTGCCGCTGATGTGTTCGGGAATAAGTTCGAGGCAGCATACGCGGTTTCCTGCTTTTTCAAGCTCATCGGCGACATAATTTTCGTCATCGGTGAATTTATAGCAGAGATTTTTACAAATTTCAATTATTTTTTCATTGTCATTTACAATGCTGATTTTTCCGAAAACAATTACACTGTTTATATAGAGAGGCCATTCGCCGTCTTTTCTGTATCCTTTGTCGTATGTGCAAAAAGATACTTTGTTACATTTTTTAATCGCATCAAGTTTATGTCCTTCTTTGGCACCATGAAAATAAATGCGGTTTTCGATTTCGTCATACCAATAATCAATAGGAAGTCCGTAAGGATAGCCGTCATCGCCGATTACGGAGAGGACTCCGCGGACTTCGTTTTTAAGAATTTTCTTACATTCGGTTTCGTTTAATTCCTGTTTAAATCTTCTCATTTTTCTAAACATATAAGCTTTCTCCGTTCAAAATGTTTTAATAATTACTTATTATATTGAAGTCATGGTTGGAATTCAATTAAAAGAACAAAAAAATAATCGTGAAAATGAATTACGTTTTGACTAACATATCCAATTAATCTATAATATATTAAGGCAGAGAATATTTTGCCGAATTTATGTTTTTGCGGTATTATGATATAAAAAAGTATTTAACGGAGAGCAACAGTGAAAATATTTGAAACACATTCCCATTATGATGACAGTGCGTTTGACGATGACAGGGACGAGCTTATCAGTCAGATGTTGTCGGATAACGGTGAATTGGAGTATTTAATAAATGTCGGGGCAAGTTTAGACGGGTGTAAAAAATCACTTGAACTTGCAGACAAATATGATAAAGTGTATGCGGCGGTAGGAGTTCACCCTGAGGACGTAGGGAATCTTACCATGCACGATATACAATGGTTGAAAAAACAGGCTTTAAACAATGAAAAAGTTGTTGCAATTGGAGAAATCGGACTTGATTATCATTATCTTGATAATCCGAAGGAAGTCCAGAAAATGTGGTTTGAGACGCAGATTGAAGCGGCAGTTGATGTTAATAAGCCTATAATTGTCCACTCAAGAGAAGCATGTGCGGATACGATACAGTGCATGAAAAATAAGAGAGCAGACAAAGCCGGCGGAGTGATACATTGTTATTCATATACAAAAGAAGCAGCAAAGGAATTTCTTGATATGGGATTTTTTATAGGTGTAGGCGGTGTCGTGACTTTTAAAAATGCACGAAAGCTTGTTGAGACGGTAGAAGAAGTGCCGGTGACAAGAATCGTTCTTGAAACGGACTGCCCTTATATGGCACCTGAGCCACACCGCGGAACGAGAAATGACAGCAGAAATATAAGATATGTTGCCGAAAAGATAGCACAGATTAAAGGAATTACGGCACAGGAAGTTATAGATATAACCAATGAAAATGCGAAAAAGTTATTTTTTTAAAACAGAATGGAGATTGTATGGCATTTGAAAATGTAAAGCATCTTGGAAATCCAACAAACACAATAGAAATCCTGGATAAATATGGATTTTCATTTCAAAAAAAATACGGGCAGAATTTTCTTATTGATGAAAATGTAGTGAGAAAGATTGTGCGTGAAGCAGGCGTGACGAAGGACGATTTTGTTCTTGAAATCGGTCCGGGAATCGGAACTATGACACAGATTCTGTGTGAGGAAGCAAGAGAAGTTGTTGCGGTCGAGATTGACAAGAAATTAATTCCGATTCTTGAAAATGATACATTAAGTTATTATAACAATGTTACTGTCATTAATGAAGATGTGCTAAAGCTTGATATTGTTAAGCTTGCGGCAGAGCATAACAACTCAGAACCGATAAAAGTTGTTGCTAATCTCCCATATTATATTACAACTCCTATTGTCATGGGGCTATTTGAGAGTAAAGTTCCGTTAGACAGCATAACTATTATGGTTCAGAAAGAGGTTGCCGACAGAATGCAGGTGGGTCCCGGTACAAAAGATTACGGTGCACTGTCGCTTGCAGTGCAGTATTATGCGAAACCGCAGGTTGTTCTTACAGTTCCGGCAAGTTGTTTTATGCCGCGTCCAAATGTTGATTCTGCAGTGATAAAACTTGAAAGATACAAAGAACCACCGGTAAAGGCTGATAATGAAAAATTAATGTTTGGTATAATAAGAGCTTCTTTTAACCAGAGAAGAAAAACCATGACAAACAGCGTGTGTGGTTGTGCAGAGTTAGGAATAACAAAAGAAAAATTAATTGAGGCATTGGAGGAATGTAATCTTTCGCCGACAGTGAGAGGTGAGGCACTTACACTTGAGCAATTTGCAAAATTATCTAATATATTAAATGCGAGAGCCACAAAATGAACAGTGTAATGACAAAACAATTTTATAAACAAAGAAGTGATTTTGAAAAATCATGTGTTACAAGAGATGAAAAATTAACATTTCCTGACGGAGTTGATTTTAGCGAAAATATAGCATATGCAGATGATAATAAAAAAGCACACAGGATGGATATTTTCCGTCCACAAAATGCTAAAGATACTATGCTTCCAGTTATAATTAACGTACATGGCGGTGGATTGCTTCTTGGCAATAAAGAGTTTAACAGATATTTTTGTGCCTTGCTTTGCAAGAAAGGATTTCTTGTATACAGTATAGAATACAGGCTTGTTCCTGACTGCATGATATTTGATCAGTTAAGGGATGTATTTGCAGCTATGGATTTTATAAAGAAACGTGTGAAGCCAGACGGTGGTGACTTGTCACATGTATACATGGTCGGAGACAGTGGAGGTGCATGCCTTATTACATATGCTAATGCAATTCAGAACAGCTACAAAATTGCTAAGGCAGCAGGGGTAAAACCATCGGATTTGCATGTTAGTGCACTCGGACTTATCAGCGGTATGTTTTACACAACAAAGTTTGATAAGATTGGGCTTTTTCTTCCTAAGTTTTTATATGGCAAAAATTACAAAAAGACACCATTTTCCAAATATGTAAATCCTGAAAATAAAGAACTTGTTAATTCACTTGCACCGGCATGGCTGGTCACAAGCCATAATGATTATCTGCGGAAATATACAATTAATTTTGAAAAAGCACTTGCTGCGGCACAAAAGGAGCATGAACTTATCGATTATCCAAAAAATAAAAATCTTACACATGCATTCAGTGTCTTTGAACCATTTCTTGACGAAAGCAGCGAAGTTATAGATATGATGACAGAATATCTAAGAAAATTTTAATATGTAAAGTGACAGAAAGGAATTGGAATATGATTTTGCATAATCGTTTAATACCGATTTTAGACCCGGTTAATATTGAATTCATAAACAAAATTTATTAATTCAAGGAGATTATGATGAACAATCCAATTAAAGATTTAACAAAAAGGAATGGCTGCTGTGGACAGGTTCTCTTTTTTAATGATATGTACGGATTTGTAAGCTGGAGAAAAAGAGAGGCAGCTGTAGATAAAGTTGATGTAGCGATGTAATGATATAAGCGTGCCGGGAATTAAATTTGTCCTATATGGATACAGTTTAATCCCCGGCTTGCTTTGTTAAATCTTTTCAGCCAGTTTTGATACGGTTTCTTCAGGCAGTTCCGTAATATCAGCGACTGACTTAATATCATTTCCACAGGTGAGCAGTTTTGTTGCAATCTGAATTTTGGTCTGTTCTTCGCCCTCAATGAAGCCTTCGGCACGTCCACGGTTTAAAATATCCTTGGCTCTGTAATTTAAAACTTTACCACCCATATTAAGATTCACTCCTTTTTCTATTTTTTTATATTTTGCGGCGAGGTGTTTTACAACCTTGCGGGACATCTCAAGAATTGCTGCTTTTGTGTATTCTGACAGAATACCGGCGTGGCTCGCCTCGTTAAGATGCCTTGTAATGTATGCGTATTCGGCTTTTAATTTCTTTAACTTTTCATCATTTTGTTCAATTTCATTAAAGTCTTTTTCATATACAAAAATATGAAAAGGTATGAGAAAAAACAGATGTTTTTCAAACAGTTCACTGGCGGAATACTGTCTTACTTTTAAAACGGGAATATTATAAGACACATTTCCTCCGGGAGTTAAGATATTGATATTCATCTTATCAGGAGTGTGTAATGTATGACGTAGCGATATGATTGCAGAATCGGGGAAACTTACAGTAAGAGTATCGGGCGTAAGTTCCCTGTTTTCAAGTGCAATCTGTGTATCATATTCAAACATTTCATTGACAACCGGAATCATAAGTTCCGTACAATCAGTAAGAAGTGTACGGAATACATCATCGTATGGTGTACTGGACATTCAGTATTTCCTTTCTTTAAATTATACTTGATTATTGGGATTGACGGCAAGTGAATTGATAGATTTTCTGGAGCACATGTGTGCGAATATCCGGTTATGAATTACAAGAAGCCGCTTTTGGCGGATACTTAAAAACCGGAATAAAGAATGTTAAATAGAAAATAAGAAAAATTTACTTTGCCTTGTATTAGAATATATTCTACACAAAGTATAACATAATAGATATATATTTGCAATAGAATAAAAATGTTTTTATAAATCAAATAGACTCAAATATTACTGATGTTATAAATTAGTAATAATAATCCTGACTTTGACATACCTTTGCAATAGGTATCAGTTTTGTTGAAAGGAAGGATTTTATGATTGAGTATAAAAGATTTATATCATATATTTATGCTTATGCAGGGGGAGTGAGGGATAAAAATACAGGCTTTGCAAAAGCACAGGTACAGGGACAGAAGTTTGAACTTGCAATAAATCTCAGAGGAGTATATACGGATACACCGGAATATATGAATGTCAGTTTTGTAATGCAAAAAGGGGAAAATAAATCAAAATACAGGCTTCTGGTTGTTGGAAGAATTCTTGTCAACAATGGAATCGGCTCGTATATGGGCGTGTTTAATGTCGAGAATATCGAAAATTCGGGATTTGAATTTTCAGATATATGTGGAATTGCAATAACTAAAGAAAATGATACATATTATATGATGTCAAGCATGTGGCAGGATGACGAGATTAATGAGAATAATATCGAATTTCTGCCAAAAGGATATAATAAAAATTTACAGATGAAACAGGCAGGGGATGAGGCTGCCACACCGCAAACAACAGAGCAGTCACCGCAGGCAGAAATAGAACAGGTCGGTGACTCTGTGATTAACACGGTGGAACAACAAAAAAATACAGATTCACAGCCACAGCAACCTCTTCGGGCAACAGAAACAGAAAATTTTGAGATACAGGAAATTCTTGATATTGAAGGGGTTGAGAAATTGTTTGAACAGGAAGACAGCGTCAATGTATTTGATGATGATTATTATTATGACTGCATAGAAGTAACGCCGGAGACACTAAGGAAACTCCCGGTTGAAGATGAAGTGATTGTCAACAACAGCTTTCTGATACACGGCTTTTACAATTACAAGCATCTGCTGCTTGGCAGGGTGCGTGAAAATGAAAATCACACGCGGTACTTTATAGGTGTGCCGGGGATGTATTCAAACAGGGACAGATTCATGGCATCAATGTTTGGTTTTGATAATTTCAAAAAGAGTCACAGAAGTGATTTTTCAAATCCATATTTTGGATACTGGTATCAGGAGTTTTGATGAGATAATTACGATATATAAGTAAAGCGGAGGTGGTCACGCCATTCTTTGTTGATTTTTGCATATGCGTATGCACTGCCTTCGCTTATAAACCCCATAGTTCTGGCAAGATTTACAGATGCGTCATTACCGGGAAGAATGTATGCTTCAATCCTGTGCATGCCATATTCTGTAACCATAATTTTAAGTGCCATGGTAAGCATACGTCTGCCGTAGCCCATACGACGGTATTTTTCGTCGATTTTATATCCGATTACGCAGCTTTTCATTGAGCTTTTTATGTCAGTAAATGAAACGCTTCCGATAATTTTATCCGAAACACTGTTGTCATACAGAAAAAAACGGATATGTTTTCCATGTATACAGGCATTATATTCAGCCTTTAACAGATTATAGATGAATGTATATGTATAAAAATTAGATGGTTTGTCTGTCTCATATTTTTCAAATGAGTCTTTATTTCTTTTGTAAAAATCTAAAACTTCTCCGGTATGACTTGTGTCTAATACCTTTAACACAAGACTGTCCTGTTGATATTCAAATTTCATAAAGTCTCCGTTTCCGCACGTTTTTTTGAATTGCGTAATTCCTTAAAAAAATCAGTTAAAAGTCTGCTGCATTCATTTTCAAGAACACCGCGTGTAACGCTGCACATGTGGTTGAATTGAGGCATTTCAAGGATATTAAGTATTGAGCCTGCACATCCTGCCTTTGGATTCATGGAACCAATGACTACGCGGGGAATTCTTGCCTGTACGATTGCACCGGCACACATCTGGCATGGTTCGAGAGTTACATACATAGTACATTCCTCAAGACGCCAGTCGCCTAAAACTTTGCTGGCACGTCTTATGGCAGTTATTTCAGCATGGCCCAGAGTGGTCTTATCTGTGTTTCTGCGGTTATAGCCCCGTGCAATGATTTTGTTGTCATGGACAATCACGCAGCCTATTGGAACTTCTTTTATTTTGTATGCTTTGACGGCCTGTGCAAGAGCTGCACTCATATATTTTTCATCAGCTTTTGATGTATCAGTATTATTTGTAGGAATATTACCTTGTTTCATGTCAGTCCCCTTTGTCTGAGTGAAATAATTGTCAAAATTTAAGATAATGTTACACCAATAATAAAAATATTACAAGTCTCATAAACCTTGACATGAGTTACGTTTACAGATATAATTAAAATTACCGTGCAGCCGGGGTAGTAGCGGCACCTTGTACCTGCAATCCGCTATAGCAGGGGTGATGTTCGGCAGAGGGCAATAGTTTATGGAGCAGCCCGGTATAAGTGGTGATGACATCTGGGTCTTCCGCAACAGAAATTCGTGAACCATGTCAGGTCAGGAATGAAGCAGCATTAAGCGAAAGCTTCTGTGTGCCGGAAGGGTGCCTGGATCGAGCTAACTGTACCGGTAACGTCTGTGGACAATTGTTCGAAGCCGGACGCACGGTTTTAATATGTTTATAAGCAGTGTACTTAAAAGTATTAGTAAGGAGGTTTCCGGTGTCATATCAGGCATTATACAGAAAATGGAGACCAACCGCCTTTTCTGATGTCAAAGGTCAGGACCATATAGTCACGACGTTACGTAATCAGATTAAATCAGACAGGATTGGACATGCTTATCTGTTCTGTGGTACGAGAGGAACAGGTAAGACTACGATAGCTAAGATATTTGCAAAGGCTGTAAATTGTGAGCATCCCATAGACGGAAATCCGTGCGGTGAATGTCTGGCATGTAAAGCGATTGCGGCAGGAACATCAATGAATGTGATTGAGATAGATGCGGCATCTAACAATGGTGTTGACAATATCCGTGAGATTCGTGATGAAGTACAGTATTCACCGACAGAGGGTAAGTATAAAGTATATATAATAGATGAGGTCCATATGCTCTCTATAGGTGCGTTTAATGCACTTTTAAAAACACTTGAAGAGCCTCCGTCATATGTTATATTTATACTTGCAACAACGGAAGCACACAAAATACCGATAACAATCTTATCAAGATGTCAAAGATATGATTTTCACAGGATTTCCATAGAGACTATTTCCGACAGATTATCTGAGCTCATGAAAGCTGAGAATATCAATGTTGAGGAACGTGCAATACGATATATTGCAAAAGCTGCAGATGGTTCAATGCGTGATGCATTAAGCCTTATAGACCAGTGTATAGCATTTTATCTGGGACAGGATTTAAAGTATGAAAATGTGCTTGAAGTTCTGGGAGCGGTTGATACGGCAGTGTTTGAAAATATGCTTGCACTTATAATGTCGTCAGATGCTGCCGGATGCATGCAGCTTATAGAACAGCTTATAATGCAGGGCAGGGAACTTGGTCAGTTTGTAAATGATTTCATATGGTATTTAAGAAATCTTTTACTCGTAAAAACGACGGATGATGAATCGAAACTTGCTGATATAATAGATGTGTCAGAAGACAGCCTTGCACAGTTGAAGTCAGACTCATCAAAAATTGATGAGGGCACGCTTATGCGGTATATAAGAGTGTTGTCTGATTTGTCAAATGAGTTAAAGTTTTCAACGCAGAAGCGTATTAAACTTGAAGTTACAATAATAAAGATGTGCAAGCCTTCAATGGAAAAAAATGACAGCGTGGAAGAACTTGCCGGACGTGTCACACTTCTTGAAAATAATCTTGAAAAGACATGTAAGGAGCTTGAAAGCGGTGCGTTTGCAGTTAGTTCACCAGTTCCGTCAGCAGGTGCATCAATCAGTGGAACTGATGGTATACAATCACAGAAACCGGTAGAAAAGCGTGTCATAGAGGCTCTTCCGGATGATGTAAGACAGATTGCAGCATCATGGAACGGCATAATCAATACAATTGATGACCCGATGTATGTTGCGTTTTTAAGACAATGCCATGTTACTCTTGCAAAAGACGGCATAAGTCTTGAGATAATGGTGAAATCCACATCGGCATATAATGCAATATCAAGAGAAGAGGAAGTAAATCGTCTTATTGATGTTATTGAGGAAAGAACCGGCATAAAGGTAAATATAATAATTACAAAGCTGGCAGATGACGAGGATTTTCAAAACAGATTTACAGATATAAGAGAACTTGTTAATATGGATATAGAAGTAGATGATAAGGAGGAATACATCTAATGGCAAAAAGAGGCGGATTCCCGGGCGGTATGCCGGGCAATATGAATAATTTAATGAAACAGGCACAGAGAATGCAGCGTCAGATGGAGACACAGCAGGCTGAGCTTGAAGCAAAGGAATTCTCTGCGGCATCAGGCGGCGGAGTTGTAGAAGTTACAGTGAGCGGCAAGCGTGAAGTGACAAAAGTCAAGATTGACCCTGAAGCAGTTGATCCGGATGATGTTGAAATGCTTGAAGATTTAATTATGGCTGCAACAAATGAAGCGTTAAGAAAGTGTGAAGAAGAATCACAGGCACAGATGTCTAAGATTACAGGCGGTCTTTCAGGATTGGGCGGAGGCCTTTTCTAATGGATATTTACAGCGGACACATTAACAAATTAATTGAACAGTTGTCCAGATTACCAGGGGTTGGAGCTAAAAGTGCCCAGCGCCTGGCATTTCACATTATTAACATGCCACAGGAAGAAGTAGATGGACTGACTAATGCCATCACAAGTGCGAAGGCTAATGTGAGATATTGCAAAGAGTGTTTTACACTTACAGATGAAGAAATTTGTCCGATATGTGCCAATAAGGCACGTGATCATTCAACAATTATGGTGGTTGAACATACGCGTGATATGGCAGCATATGAAAAGACAGGCAAATATAATGGCGTATATCATGTGCTTCATGGTGCAATAAGCCCGATGCTTGGAATCGGACCAGCCGATATTAAGATTAAAGAGCTTATAAAAAGGCTTGAGGGTGATGTGAATGAAGTTATTATTGCAACCAATTCAAGTCTTGAGGGCGAGACAACTGCAATGTATCTTTCAAGGCTTATTAAGCCGACCGGAATTACGGTTACAAGAATTGCAAGCGGAGTTCCTGTCGGTGGAGACCTTGAATATATAGATGAAGTTACACTTCTGCGTGCTCTTGAGGGACGTACACAATTGTAAAATGGGAGCAGATTTATGGCTGTAAATATGGTAAACGATATTGTCTCCGGACACAGGGCAAGAATGCTCAATTTAAAAAAATATTATCCGTTTTTTAAACTCACAGAGATTTCATTGTCACAGTTTAAAGACGGCAAGTACGAAATACTTGATATGGGATATATCGTTATGGGTATTTTACGCTTTTTTATAGAAGAAAATAACTTCAATGAAAAAGATGTTACATACCCTGAATACCTTGAATTTTTTCATGAACTCATTTCAAGGGATTTCGGACTTTTATTAAGTGAAGAAGAA